>Ga0272448_1004549_pt1 | contig 15760 bp, 17 predicted proteins | sample YNPCB0191_FD_202220 | JGI IMG/M metagenome (GOLD analysis project Ga0272448, IMG submission 202220) | Hot spring sediment microbial communities from Yellowstone National Park, WY, United States - YNP-CB-019-1 | ecosystem: Environmental > Aquatic > Thermal springs > Hot (42-90C) > Sediment...
ATTATTCTATGTTATAATTATGTTTTATTTAACATAATTATTATTCTATGTTATAATTATGTTTTATTTAACATAATTATTATTCTATGTTATAATTATGTTTTATTTAACATAATTATTATTCTATTAACAATAGGTTTCTGTTGTCGTTGTATATTTTTTATTATTAACAATAGGTTTTTGTTGTTGAGATATATTTTTTTTAGATTCTTTAAATTTTTGTTGTCCGTATCTAGATAATTCTAGATGATGTAAGTGACAATCAAGTAGTTTATCTATAAATTCCAATTCTGATCTTTTCATACTTACTATTATTATTTCGTCACCACTTTTATCCATTTTTTTAATTTAACAAACCATGCCGCTAATCCATTTGTAATTCTACCTCTGGTAAATCCTCTTTTACTCATTTCTTTACCAAATTTTACTTCACTTATTACTTCTATATCTTTGTAATTAAGATCCATCCAGTTATAATAGTGTTCATATAATTTACATGTTGCTATTTTTTTACTATCTGTTACACAAAATGTATCTATCCATAGATTTACTTTATTATATATATATTAAGTTCTTCATCGTTCTTTTTCTCGTAATCTTATTTCTAATCTTCTTTCTGTTAGAACTTCATCTTTAATTTTATTATAATCATATTTTGTTAATTTAATAGATTTTTTGCTTCGTTTATTATATTATTGATTATCTCAACATATTAATCTTTATAAAGTGCTGATTCTTGTTCTATTATAAGACTGTTAATATTATCTTTATAAATTTCTAGAGGGTTATTATTATTAATTTCAATTTGGTTAATTAAAACTTTTGATTTAACATCTCTATCCGATAGATTTAAATCATATGTAATTTTAGATTTAGTATATTCTGACAATTCATTAGGTGTATCAAGTAATTTAATACTATTATACAATTTAGTTAATTTAACATTATCATATAATTGGCTACTTTTAATTTCTATATTATTATTTTCATTGAATACATCTGATTCAATACTAAACTCATTAATTTCACTACTTAAATTAAAATTATTGATCTTTTCATAAGATGTACTATCAATAAATTCATTAGTTTCACTACTTAAATTAAAATTATTGATCTTTTCATAAGATGTACTATCAATAAATTCACTGTCTGAATCAATACTATCTTCTCTGTGGAAATTTAATTGATTAATATTTCCTTTTACCATAATTATTTTATTTATATCAGATATATTATGTGTTATAATAACTAATAATTTGTTTTTCCAATAATTAATATCGTTGTCATCATAAATATGATTATACATTTCAATAGGATTATCCATCATATCAGTAAAACATCTCAATAATGAATCAAATATCTTTATTATTTCATTATTATTATTGTTAGAAATATATAAATGATTAAACAACTTCATCGAATAATCTTTATCTTTTATAGATGGAATAGGACGCACTAAATTTTGTTTAACCACTCTATAACATTGTATAAGTGAATCTTTATCTTTAAATGGATATAAATAACTTTGGGCATTGATGTCAATATATGTTTTCAAAAGCTCTATATAGGCTTTATACCATATATATTTTTTATCTTCATCATCTAAAAATAACCCTCTATTTATTAAACGTTCGATCTTATTATTGTATGAATCCTTTAAAAAGTTTTCAAGTGTTGATTTATATATGTCCTCTTTAAAAGGAGGCCAAATTAAATTAATGGTTTCCATATTATTTGCGAAATATAAAATATTAACATTTGAATTCAATTTCCTAAATATATTTAAATATCTAGTAAATGTCATTTGAATGATTGCCTCTTGATATCTATTTACTCATCTTATTATCTTTACCATATGAAAATATTATCAATTTCTGCCATATCAAGGTTGAACATAGTTCAATCTGTAGTGATAAATATTTCTGGGAAATCAAAGCCATATTAGTGATAATAATTTAACTCCACGAAATCGTTATTTGCAATTATTAGTTAGATGATTAATGAAAATTTCTCAGCTAAACATCAGATTAACCCAATTATTAATAAATTTAGCTTCGACATATAATATATTAAATAAAATAATCCCTATCATATTAGATAACTCATTTAATACTCAACTAATTGATTAAAATTAAACTTAAATCCAATCGAGATCAATATTATTTCTACTTTGGATAATGAATAAATATAAAGCGTCTAGACTATCCATTAACAATAGCTAAGAGAGATTTCACTCAACTTCAATAGCACTAGTTAATAACCTATTTAATAAATTTAGTCTTAGATGAAACCTTATATCTTACCCTTGATTATTTCCTTAATCTTGCACTATTATTAATTATATTAAGTCTAAAAATCTATTAAAGAATGAACAATTTCGACAAGCTGCTTTGAAAGGTGAAAGACAACAACTAATATAACCACTATTGATATCTATTGTTTAATTAGTGATTATCGATAAAGAATTATTATAATAATTTAACTATCAAATACTTCCTAACACTATAAATGATATTTTTATTTAAACTTGAATACATATTATTAAAATAGTTAATATTTAATGAATATTAGCTATTCATATGACTAAATTGCGAGTAAATTTTAATTATTTAGTAAATGCAATTTGAACACTTACCTCGCGATATTGATTTGCAGATATTGTTATCATTACCTTTTGAAGATATTATGGTATTCTGTAAAACTAATATTAGATATAGTTTAATTTGTAGTGATAAGTATTTTTGGGAAACTAAAGCGGCTTTGGATTTTAGGGTTTCTCCTTCTGAGTTTAATAAAACTACTTTGAATGGACCTAATAGATATCTACAATTTTTGACATCTCAACTAGTAGCTGATTTATATGATAAATTTGGTAAGGGGCAATATCCATTATTAGATAGTTTAACTTTAATAACAGATGAAAATTTAAGATCTGCTTTTGATTTTGCTTTACAAACAAATAATAATAGACTAATTAAATTATTAATCGATTTAGCTTTGGTTACTAATTCATCTAACTTAATTATTCAATCACTTATGATTCATGCTGACCTCACTCATGATTACCAATTAGTTAACTATTTATTAACCAGTTATCGTAATTTAGATCAATATTATTCTATCTTTAAACAAATATTAAGTTCTTTGATATTTGATGAAAAGATAATAAATTATCTAATGAACTTAGCTAGTAAGGAGTTAAATCAACAACAATATGATGATTTAATAGTTTATTTGACACATCAGGCAGTTATTAATAGTTTATTACCAATGATTGAATATTTACTTAAGATAATACCTGAATCCATTATCTATGAAATATTTAAATATGGTAATTGGATGTTAACTGATTATATCATGTTAAATGATTTCTTAATTAATCCATTATATAGACAAGCTACTCTAAAAGGTGCCAGTGATGGAAATAGACAATATTTAATTACACAAATAGCTTAAAGTTAAAACTGAATTTTGTGTTTAAATGAACTAATATTAACCTCATGAGGTTAATATTAGCTCTGTTATAATAACATCATGATGTTATTATAGGTTGAAAGAAAATACTATCTAACTGTACTTAAGAAGATATTGAGTTGTATCTATACCTAAATTTTTAGCAGTATTAATAAGTTCATTATAAGTCGATAATGCTTGGTTATAACTGACAATAATATTCCCTAGTGTGTAAGGAATTTCTTCTGCCCTCCAAAAAGGTGGTATATCTAACAAACGATTCCAATCAAAATAACTTTCAATATTGGTTACCAAAGCATCATAACTATCCCTAATATCGCCTGCACCTATAGCGGTTATTTCACTATTAAGTGCAATAATATACTCAATTAATTTGAGTATATCAAATATCCATGCCTTTTTATATACTAAATAGGCATCAGGTCCATTATATGTTAGATTAAAATCTCGTTTTAATAAATATATCCAAGTATAAGGCTCTTGACAAATAGTTCTATATTTTACATTAGTACTACACAATGTGAGAATTTCTCTAATATCTAAATTTTCTATTATATTATATATTAATTCATTAGCAATTGTTTCCATTTAAATTAATAGCATAATTTAAAATAATATATGAAATTATCTAATTATGATTTCTTAACACTTAATTATAATGAAATAATTAAATTATGTGATACTTATCAACAATATGTTTATTTGATTGAAGATTTGGATTTTTGGATGACGAAAGCTAATATTGAATTAGGTGTTACTAATGACCAATTTAAACAAACTAGTTTAACGCCTCGTAGAAAATATTTATATTTTTATTATCTTTTGAAGACTGACACTGAATTATATCAGCATTTGGATTATGTTATCAAAAATAATCATTGTACCTTGATTGACTTTATTATTAAACAAGGTGCATTAATGTATATAGCATCTTATTATGCTGCTAAATATAATCAATCTAAAATTATTTATCGATTATTAAAAAATGCTGAGTCTACAATCGAGTATCAGGATATATTAGAATGGAGTTTGAAAGGTGTATCATTTAATAATAATTATATTCTAATTAACAAAATATTGAAAAAAGTTAAAAATAAATTAATATCCAATAATTACAGTTGGTTATTAAATTATACATTAATAGGAGCAGTTGAAAGTGGTAATCTCAAAATTTTTGAAAATATTCATCAACATTTAAAAAAAGATTTAACTAAAATAGATTATTATAATTCAATGAATCTAGTATTAGAATTTGCTGTTAACTTTAATTATTTAGATATCATTAATTATTTGAATATTACTATACAAGAATTAAAACTTAATAGTATTTAATTCGTATTATCTTACTTTTTTAATTTGGTTAACTGTTCTTGTTCTTGAAAATTTTAATAAATTTCTTATTTTATCTTTTTATAGGATAAAGTTCAATTAGATAATTTACGTCTAATAAATCTACAACTTTTTACTTAGTTTGTGCAGGGTTAGTAAATTAAAGTATTACTAGAAATAATCTTAAAACTTTACTTAAATATATCCACTATTAGAATTAACTTCACTATAAGTAATCTTCTTTAGTATTTTAATCATAATAATTACAAAGTAAAGTAATTATTATGTCATGTTGATTTTATTTAACTTAATAAAAGTATGGTTAATTCTTTTATAAACAATGAGATTATTTTGATTAATTACATATACTTAATCATTTTAATTCAATTCTTATTATTAAGAACACTCTGTGCTTAAAATTTTATCTTAATCTAATTATTATTCGCTGCGCAGCGAACACTCTATGATTAATATTATATCTTAATTTAATTATTATTCGCTGCGCAGCGAACACTCTATGATTAATATTATATCTTAATTTAATTATTATTCGCTGCGCAGTGAACACTCTGTGATTAATATTCTTTTTTTTTTAAGAATACGCTATAATAAAATGGTAAATAATGTTATAGTATTGTAAATTTAATAAATAGTATTAGGATTACTAATATTATTTATCAATAGTTACTTAGGAAAGTAAGACGAATAATTTTTGCATAAACCCACTTTTTCACCTTCTGGTGTTTCTATCGTGGGACAGATACTTATTTGTGTTCCGTGAATAAAATCATATGATTCACTAATTTGACGTATATATTTAAGATCACTATCAATATCAGCATTACGATTATTAATGGAACGATCTATACGTTTTTTTATAAATGGAGCTAAAAACTTCTGTTTATTATTATTATAATTAATATAATCGGTAGTGATATCTATCGGACTTTTCATTATTAGGGATAAAGATGTATTATTATTAGACATTTTAATATCAACTTATATTAAAGTATGGGTTTAAATTAATAAATCATTTTTAATTTAAATCTATATCATTAATAACAAGTTTATCATGTAAATAAACACATTCCTCACAAAATAAAACCTCACAATTTTGACAGCTTACTAAATGTACATCAAAAACTCCTGATTTCCCGCAATTAGCACATTCATCTTGAAAAGATCCATATGATTCACAATGATATGAATAAGGTGCTCCATCACATAATTCACAATCACCCTCATGAGTATGACCGTAATGGTCTATACCGTTTATTATAGTATAGGGATCAATAATTTGACAACAAAGATAATCTAAACTTGAGAGCCGTTCGCAATCATCACAATATTTAAGTTGTGATAATAATTCTGTTAAATCACTTGGTAATTTACCATAGTTGATCTGACATTTGAGGATAATTGAACAAGCTAATAGTTTCAAATTCAACATTAAAATGTATAAAAAGAAGTTGATAGAAAATCAGTTTTCAAGGTGTAATAATCTTTTCTAATTGTGGGTTACTCAAACTTGGTTGATAAATGTTAATAATTCTGTCAATATCAAGCTTACTAATATTACCTCGATTAACAATTACTATTAATTGTGTATTAACATACCATTTATTATTATCAATTAAATATTCATTATAACTTTTAGTGGGTCGATCATAAATAATATATCCAATTGTTTTAAAATCGCCTGTAAGGAAAATTACTATAAAATATCTTTCACTAAATCGTTGATTATGTATAGTAGTGTTAACTAAATTTAAGGTTAAGGTATTTAAGTTAGTTTGAGGTCCTATTAACATTAAATAAGTAGGGAAAAAATAAGATCCATTAGGAATAATTTTAACTATAACACTATGCGGACTAATAATTCTAAAATAAAATTGGCGCCACGTTTCATCTAAATTTTTATATTTGATATATTGATTAAAATCTAGTTTAGTTTTTCGTTCCCATAAAAGATCATTTTGACATATATTATGTAGTCGTTGATTAGTTTGACATAATTTAAGCAAATCGTCAATAGGAGTTAATATTAACTGGTTAACCCAGGAAATGATGAAAGCCCTTGATTCATTTTAATATTTATCTTGATATTAATTAATATTTATTTTGATATTAATTAATATTTATCTTGATATTAATTAATATTTATTTTGATATTAATTAATATTTATCTTGATACTAATTAGTATCAAGATATATCATTATAGTAATTATGAAATTTTAAAAGATGAAAAATTGAATGATTAGATATAATAAATAAAATACTAGTTGAATATTTTAGTTATTTCCAAACAATATATTCCTAATAAACTGAGTCACACTATACAATTATAAATAAGATTAATATCAACTAAATATATACAATTAAATAAAAGTGTAATATAACTTTTATTTACAGTGAAATATCTATTAATTATTAACAGATTCTAGATAATTAGTAATTATATCTCTTTTTCTAAGGTCGGATCAGTAATACTATTGATTACATTCTTAATGTAGTTATTCATGATGACAGGATCATATTTTGTATTAGAAGTTCCGACTAATAGTATTAGCTGAACATCCAAATACCAGTTTTCATTATCAAACATATACATTAAATACTCATCGTTAATAATATCAACTGCGATGACTGCTATTATATCAAAATTAGCATTAAGGAAAACTAATTGATAAATATTACGAGGATGTAGTATATTCATACGTGATTTATTATTGACATCAACAATTAATTGATAAAAATCCGTATTAGGCCCAATTAATACTGAAAACGTTAAAAATTTTCTGATAATAACGTCAGGAATTTTAACCTTTACTAGATGAGGACTCCTTAATCTGAAATAAAATTAACGCCAGGTCTCGTCTTCATTTTTATAATTAACATAAGATCCAAAATCAGAGTGAGCTTTTTGTTCCCAAAAATAGTCATTTTTACAGATATTGTTTAATCGACTATTAGTTTGACATATATTAACTAAATCATCAATAGACAAAAGTAATAATTGGTTAATCAAATATTCAGTTGGTAAAGATGATAGACTTGAATTCATTTTTAAATTATTATATTTAATAATTTATTAAATTAATTTATTCAACAAATTAATAATCAAACTAAATTTTATTGATTAATAGAAGATACGTTAATTAATAAAATATAAGTCGATTAATAATCAATAACATTTAACTTGATTATTACTTAATGGAATATAATTTAATTCATAATTAATAAATTTTAGCTTAATTTAACTTGATTAAAATTCTATTGATACTATAAATTATTGATCAAGTTAAAGGCTATTAATTAATATTCTATTAATTTTCTATCATGAACATGTTGCTTCCTTTTGTTATCTCCATCAGAGAGACATTTTCATGAACTCGAAGGAAATAATTAATAAAAGATAACCAATTGATTTTAATTAATAGAATATGTGTTAAGTAATAATTAATAAAATTTAGCTTAATTATTAATTAATAGGATTTTAATCAATAAAATATAACTAGATAGTAATCAATAGAAAATAACTTGATCAGTACTCAATAAAAGATAAGTTGTTTGTCTATCGCGTGTGCAAAGCTCTTCCTCCCTAAGAACCTAACTCAGGTGAGGCTCCCTTGATAATGAAGCACAGTTCCATTATCAGGGAGTTAGTAGAACAAAGGAATTATTAATTAGTAGTTAATCAAGTTAAATGTTATTGAATATTAATAGATAAAATTTAAATCAAGTTATCTTATATTGATTGTTAATAGATAACATTTAAATCAAGTTATCTTATATTGATTGTTAATAGATAACATTTAAATCAAGTTATCTTATATTGATTGTTAATAGATAACATTTAAATCAAGTTATTTTATATTGATTGTTAATCAGGATATAGTTAATTGATTAATCAGGATATAGTTAATTGATTAATCATCAACTTATTTTCAAATAACTTCCCGATAACGACACACAGCTTCATTATCAGGGAACCACAAATAAGTTAGACCGTCGGTTCAACAGAAGGAAGAGCTTTGCACACGCGATAGATAAACAACTTATCTTTTATTGAGTATTGATCAAGTTATTTTCTATTGATTATTAATCAAGTTAATGTTCATCAATTAATCATCAAATTATCTTCTATTGATTAATCATCAAATTATCTTCTATTGATTAATCATCAAATTATCAACTTATTTTCTATTGATTAATCATCAAGTTAACCAAAGTTAAAATCAATAGATTATTAATCAAGTTAAATACTATTGATTAATAATTAACCCATATTCAATTGATTAGAATCAATTGGTTAATAATCAATTTATCTTCTATCGATTAATTATCAGCTTAGTTCTATTAATACTAATTAACTTTTCGTCTATTGATTAATAATCAACTTATCTTCTATTAATTAATAATCGACTTATCTTCTATTGATTAATCATCAACTTATTACTATTCAACTTATCTCATCTTAATTACTAATTAACTTATTTTCTATTGATTATTAATCAAGTTATCTTCTGTTGATTAGTAATCAAGTTACATTCTATCAAGTTAATCCCTGATGATTAATTAATCAATAGTATTTAACTTAATTAACCAATAGTTTTTAACTTGATCGCTAATCAATAGTATTTAACCTGATCAATCAATAAATATAGGTACAATATTAATCAATAGAAGATAACTTGATCACTAATCAATAATATTTAACTTGATGATTAATCAATAAAAGATAAGCTCATTCCTAATCAATAAAAGATAAGTTGATTACTAATCAATAGAAAATAAGTTGATTAATAATCAATAAAAGATAAGTTGATTACTAATCAATAGAAAATAAGTTGATTAATAATCAATAAAAGATAAGTTGATTACTAATCAATAGAAAATAAGTTGATTAATAATCAATAGAAGATAAGTTAATCACTAATCAATAGAAAATAAGTTGATTAATAATCAATAGAAGATAAGTCGATTATTGTCTATCACTCTCCAGTTGCTTTCTTCTGTCTACCCTTGACGGGTCAACTCAGGGGTGCACCCCTATTAATGATACTAAGCGTCATTATCGGTAAGTTTCTCTCTACAAAAGATACAAACAAAGGGAATCATAGTATTTAACTCGATTAGTAATCAATAGAAGATAAGTTGATTACTAATCAATATAATTTAACTTGATAGAATGTAACTTGATTACTAATCAACAGAAAATAAGTTAATTACTAATCAAAAGAAGATAAGGTAATTACTAATCAATAGAAAATAAGTTGATTAGTACTTAAGAGAAAATAAGTTGATTAATAATTAATATAATTTACGTTAATCAATAAAAGATAAGTTGATTAATAATTAATATAATTTATGTTAATTAATAGTTAATAGAATATAAGTTGATTAATAATCAATATAATTTACGTTAATTAATAGAATCTAAGTTGATTAGTAATCAATAAAATTTAACTTGATTAATAATCAATACACCTTAACTTGATTGATAATCAATAGAATTTAAGTTAATTATTAATCAATAGAAGATAACTTGATTAATAATCAATAGAATTTAAGTTAATTATTAATCAATAGAAGATAACTTGATTAATAATCAATTGATTAATAACTAATAGATTTTAACTTGATTGACCTTATATTGATTAATGTTAATCAATAGATTTTAACTTGGTGATTAATCAATAGAATTTAAGTCAATTGTTGTCTATAAAAGAAGGGAATCAAGAGAAGATAGCTAAATGATTAAAAGTAGTTATTAATGATATGATAGTATTAATTATTAATGTAAATATAATTAAAGAACTTGTTCTAATGATGAATCATTTAACAGAGGCTTGATAGAATTAATATATTCAGTCAAAATCTCGGGATTAACTTGACTAATGTCAGCAGTGTTAACTATTAATATTAATTGGGTTTTCAAATACCACTGTTTATCATTTACTAAGGATTCTAAATAATCTGTAGTAAGACGGTTATAAATTATATAACCAGTTAGTTCAAAATTGGGGGTGATAAAAATTAATATATAATAGGGTTCATTGATTAATGGATAATGTTGAATGGTATTAATTAGATGAATAGTTAAAAGTTCCAAATTAGTTTGAGAATTAACTGAAATACAATAAGTGTAGTACTTACCAGAATATTTATTAAGAATCTTAACTGTTAATTGATGTGGACTAACAAGTCTAAAATAAAATGATCTCCATGATTCATTTGGTCGTTTATATTCAAGATAATTATTATAATCTAATTTTGTCTTTCTTTCCCAGAAAATATCATTGTTACAAACATTAGAAAAACGTTGATCAGTTCGGCATAAATAAAGTAAGTCGTTAAATGGTATTAAAAGTAATTTAGTAATTAGATATTCGTTAGATGAAGAAGATAAATACATTTACCATTAAGAATAATTTAAATTAAATATTTAATTATCTTTAAGTATGAGTATTTAATTATAAAAGTTGGATCATCATTGGTGGAAATAATTAAGACTAATAAAAACATAAGAATTAATTGTGACACTTATAAAAATTTTAAAATAGTTGAATATTTATTCAAAACCATGTCAAATTCTGATAAATTCTTCAAATTGTTAATGTAATCATGAGCCTTATAATAAGTTATTTTAGATGAAGATTCTAGTAATACTAACCATTCTTTTAAACGAAATTTGGCAGTTTTCAAATCAGGATTATCTTTCCAAATGTCACAATATTGAAGAAATAAATTATTATCTTTGATAGTTAGTAAACCATCAAAATAATCAGTTACATTATTTAATTGTAATCTAACACAAATATTTAATATGGTGAAAAATAAATCTAATTGATCATTCTCATAAAGCATGTTCTCATATAATTTATCAAGATCGTTTAATATTCTGGTAATATTATCATTATTACTCATTTTTATTAGATCACTTTTTCTAAATTATGATTGTATAAATGATAATATTAGGAGTATAAGCACACTAAATTAATGACTAATATTGTTCGATAAATCCGATAATAAGAATATTAGTGTATTTGAATATATAATAATTAGAATTAACCTAAATAAATTATCCACTCTATTAAAATGTATTTAATATCTTTAATTGCATTAGGCGCACTAAGTATTGGGAGTCTATGGTATCGATTAAAGGGTAACTGCACAATTATACCGAGTACTATATTAAATGATAATATTGAAGCTATTAATAAGGTTATCAATCAAATTAAGACAACCCAGAATCAATGGCTAAAAGAAAAAAAACAATATAATAATAATCCATTAACAACATTACATAAAGAGATCTTAATAAAAGTAATATACCAATCTATTTATGATATGGATGAAACTATTATATTTATAACACAATTGATAAATAATACAGTGGATAACATTAAAAGTTATCAAAAACTAGAAGTAAATTCAGATATAACTCATAAAACCAAAGTTGAGTTAGTAACATGGTTAGGATTTAATATAGTCAATGCTAATAATATTGTATTGTCTCTGGATGATCTGATTACTAAACTAATTAAAATATTGATGTTAATAAAAATAGATCCAGATAAAAATTGGTCAGAAATAATAGAATTATTCAAAACCTTGGATGTTACCATAACTAACAAAGTAATAAAGGAGTATGAAAGAATTAAAAAAGAACTTGTTGAATTGACTATTAACAATAATAGTCAGACCAATAATAATTGGAATACTACTAATTGGTTTTTACCATTATTAATAACGATTAATAATAATATTGTATTATCAGAAAATGTATCTAATATTTATATTAAAGAGGCTTGTAATTGTATCCAACAAATTGTTGAAATAAATAAAGAATTATGTCTACAAATTTACCAATTAGAAAAACAAATAATTGAGATTACTAATAATAATATCATTAACGAATATCATATAAGTTTAGATAATTGTCTTGAATTATTAATATCATTTAAGTCAAGAATATCAACTCTATTGAAAATAGATTCAACCATCTTATTATCACCCTTTTTGTCAAATTAATGATATAATTACTTTAAGAAGATTATCAATAAAAAAATGGACATATTCGAAAAGATCAAATTAATAGATATTGAAAAAATAGATAATATCGAATTAGAAAAACAGCTTGATTCGATTAATTTTGATATTTATAATCTTAATCATAATCTTATTGAACTAAAAGAACACATACAAGAACAAAATAAAATTATTTTAGACTTAGCTGACAGAATTATTCGTCTCGAAACTAAATTAAATCCCAATCTTGATTCACCTACTATTAAATCCAAAGAACCTAGTCATAATAGAATGTATACCTTAATTCAAACTTTAATCAATCGTCTTAAAACTGTTGAACTTAAGTTAACTAATGTCGGTAAGATTTTTACTTAATTATTATATGTAATAAAATTTTTTTTATTACATAATAAGTTGAATAAACTTTATAATTCTACGAATGGTGGATATTCACCTGGAAATAATATATCACTAGCATCATACAGTGTTTCTTTGGTCACTTCCGCTTTTCTCGATAAAGCATTTAAAATGTTCGTTTCATTAGTTAATTGTTTACTATATATAAATCTAATAGTAGCCTTTGATTTAGTGGTAATTCGATAAATTCTACCAGTAGCTTGGTGTAAATCAATAGAACTATAAGTAGGTATAACATACATAAAGCGGGGCCAATTACCATCACGATCATCTAGATTAATACCGACACCTCCAACTTTAGGATTGGAGATAAGTAGTCTATACTCTTCAGTTGGACATTGAAACTTATTAATAAAGTCGGTTCTCTCTTTTTTAGTAGTTTTACCAGTCAGTACTAATGGATTAAACTCTGATAGAAACTCCGCTACTTTATTAATGGAGTCAAGATAATTAAAATATAAAATAACTTTAGCCTTTGGATTTTCCTTCAAAGTAGTGTAAGCTAATCTTACCATTGTATTTAGTTTCGACTTTTCTATCATCATCAGAGCAGCTGTTATATCGGCCCAATTACCAGATTTGAGATTAACACTATCGTTCTTTTCGTTAAATCTAGTAGACCTCTTAAGTAAAGTAATTCCATCATATAATAGTTGTAAATCTTCAATTGTCATATTATAATAACCATTACATGCATCCTTAATAAAGTCTATCTTGGGGTTAGGCATACTTGATACCACTTTTGGTTTTAAAATATCCAAAAATAGGTAATAACATAATTCATAAGCCATATTTCTATCTATACGCTGATATCCAAGCATAGCTCTAGTAGTTAATGGGTCATAATGATAACAAATATTAATAAGTTCTTTGATACCTAAATAATCATAAGTATCTGTAGCTAATGAATAAGTTAATAATTTATCATTTTCAATGAACCCTAACATCTTTAATAATGATTCCGCTTGTGTTGGTTTATCACAGGGTGTTGCTGATAATAAAGCTACCCTAGAAGAACTTAACTCTTTAGTTAATGCATTAACTAAAGCATGTGCAGCTGATAATTGTGCTGTTTCATTTTTTAAATTATGAGATTCATCAAAAACTAACAAAATACCTTCTTTAATCATTTGTTTAAAACTATCGGTTGCCTTGAATTTATCACCATCCCTTTCTAATAGTCCATGACTTGGAGGTGATTTCACAGTACCCCTTAATGATTGATAAGTAACAATTTTTTTTACTTGGATACCATAATTCTCACTTTCACTTTCCCATAATTCTATCATACTTAATGGACATATAACTACTAATGATAAGCCAAATGTCTTAGCTATATTGAAGACAATATAGCTTTTACCACTACCCATATTAGAGGTATCTAAATAGGAATGGTGATGTTTGAGTATATTACAGACATGATTGAAATGCCCAATTTGGTGTGGCAAAAGTGTTAATTGTTTGGTAGTCATTTTAAGATTACCCTTATCTTCTAAGATAAGCTTTATTTAAAAAATCAATTTTGGTCTTCTTAATCGAATTTTTCTAATTCATTATTAATTGATAACTTTAGGTCAATATTATCTATATCTCTAATATTATTAAATATTCTTAATAATTTGAAAATAGTTTTTCACATTAATCATTGTTAATTTAAATCGACTATAAAGTATACATTCTAAAAATCTGAATAAAATTAGATTTTTAGCTTTTTAAATATTGTTGATGGATTTAGTAAAAATCTATAACATATTTACCATATAAGTTAATAATCATCTACTTTATTGGGAGATAATTTTAAATGGTAAGAAATATAATCAATATATACTTATTATCATTGTAGTCTTTCCTACTTTTTTTTACTCACCTTTTAAAATGATGAACCAGATTGAATAGTTAAAGATGGTAAATTATTATCAACTTGTCCAAAAATTAAAAGACATGTTATGTGATCTACCACTTTTTTCTATCAAATTAAGAAGTTAAAATATTTATCGTTTAAACGATAACACCATTAATTTAAATACTATGTCATTTAAATTAGATATTAATATTTATCAATAAAATTTAATATTTATACATCTTTTGAAGTTATTATAACTAATTATATAGTAAACAACTCATATAATATAATATTGGATGAGTGTTGTAATATTTCAATTTATAACAATTATAATTGTTACTTAATATAAAATATTATAGTTAATGGATTAATCGTTATACATTTTTTTAATAAATAATTGATATTAAAAATTGAACATTTACTTATATTTTAATTAATACTAATGGATGATCATTATTACGGTGTTTTAATGTTAGGTGTAACTGGTATCTATGGAGTATTTCTGGCTATCACTAAGTTAAAACAGAAAGTCTCCGTTAAATCATTAATTAATCAAGATAATATGAATAATGATCAAAATATATATTGTTCTCAATTAGTTAAGAGATCATATATCCTGTCTTCTGTTGTAGTTGAATAAATAATATTTTTAACACATTATA
>Ga0272448_1004552_pt1 | contig 15752 bp, 10 predicted proteins | sample YNPCB0191_FD_202220 | JGI IMG/M metagenome (GOLD analysis project Ga0272448, IMG submission 202220) | Hot spring sediment microbial communities from Yellowstone National Park, WY, United States - YNP-CB-019-1 | ecosystem: Environmental > Aquatic > Thermal springs > Hot (42-90C) > Sediment...
TGTGCCTTGTCGGCAAGGGACTCGCCGAGCTTTCGCAAGTCTTCGCGGGACTTGTTAGCAAGGTCGTTCGCTGCGCGTGCCAGCTCGACAAGCGGCCTCTGGGCCTCATCGAGCTTCTTGGCCGTTGTCTCGGCCTCGAGTGCTGCCTTCGGCCACTGCTCGCTCGCAGCAGCCTTCTGGGTGTCCTTTGACTTCTGCTCTGCACTGGCAAGAGCTTCTTGCGCCTTACCGGCCTCTGCCTGCAAGTGATCGAGCGACTCGACGTCGCGCCTGAGCGCTTCGAGGGCCTCCTTGTTGGCGTTCTGCCTGGAGCTTGCCTCGGCGGCCTGAAGCGGGTTCTCGGGTGGTCGGGCGGCAATGTCCTTGGCGAGCTGCTTCTCGGCATCGGCGATCTCGCTCGCGCGCTGGGGGGCCTCTTGAGCCTTTCGGGCCTCGGCCAATCGCTCGGCAGCTTCGGCTGTTCGCTTCAGGTCCCGCACGGCCTCCTGATCCTGCCGCCCCTCCAGCTTCCGTGCTACGCTCTCCACCGCCTTGGCAAGGGCTTTTTGATCCGGCTTATCGAGCGGGTTCTTGCTCGGAGCCTCGCGGAGCTCCTTGGCGATCTTGCGCAATTCCTCAGTTGCCTCCCCTCGCTTTTTTGCGACGTTCTGGCCGGTGGTCTCCTTCGCGAGTTTCTTGAGCGCGTCCGCCGCCCGGGCGATCGGGCTGGATGCCTCACCGCCCGCTACTATCTTGATCACGAAGTTCGGTGTCGCGGTCGTCCCGGCGTCCCCCTCGCGGCCGTCGCTCGCCGTCACAGACCAGTGGATGGTATCGCCAAAGGAAAGGTTCATCTGCGGCAACTTGAATTCATAGGTCGCGCGTGCGAACTTCGACCGGGGCGGTGTCAGATCGAGCGGGACCCGGTGCAATTTGCCCGAGTTGATTTTGTACCGCACGGCAGCCTTGGCGACCATGAAGTCGTCCGTGATCACCATCTCTGCGCCGAGGGGATAGTCCGGGGATGCCTTGACCGCCGGAGCAGGTCGAAGCACCCGGATCGCGGGCGGATTGTCCACCACGACGAGGATCATGTAGTTGGAGCTTTTCCCTTTGATCCCTTCCTTGTTCGCGAGCTCGATGAAGTAGGAGTCCTCGTACTCCGGCGAGAATGAGACGGACGCAGTGTCGCTGCTGGTGATTTTCATAGGCAGGGGTTGAGACCCCTTCGTGACCAGCCGCGCCTCAGAAATGGGTTGGGTCGCTCTCATTTGCAACGTCACCTTGGTTGACTGAGGGACGCTGATGTTGCCGTCGCGCTTCGTTTCCGTAGTCGCAGCGAGGCCGAGGTGGCGGGGGTAGTCGAACTTGAATGTGAAGAGAGCCGGTTGCGGCGCGGGCAGGACACTGACCTTGACCTGCGACGAGACCGCATCCCCTGCCCTCACGCGGAAGGAGAAGCTCTCCTTGAGGTCGCTCAGGGTGAACGCGAACCCTCCCTTCAGATCGGAGAGCATGGGTAATTCCTCTCTGCCAGACTTCTCGTAGCAGATTAGCGTCGCGGTCTTCGGAATCACGCCGGAGGTCTTCGCGATGATCGTCACACTGCCGCCGAGCGGAACGGCGATCCCCTCCGCTCCGGGGCTCACCACGAGTTGCGTATTGCTCGGGCGCGGGATGTCGGAGAGGAGCTGGAAACGCTGATAGAGTACGGCAAACTCGTGCGGTCTGAACGACCCATAGACGGCAAACCCGAGCAGCACGAGCGTTGCGGCCACGGTGACCGTCATGATCCGCCGGAACGGGGCGGCGGCGGCGTGGTCAATCGTCTCGCATAGGGCCGCTGTCTCCTTCGTCAGAATGTCAATCAATTGCTGGGAGCCCTTCACTTCAGACGGATCAGCACTCTCCAGAAGCTCGATCGTCGAGGCCAGACGCTCCTTCAGCTCAGGATGTGCCGACTCTATGGCGAATCCCAGCGCCCGATCGTCGTACCGGTGGAACAGCGGGCGAATGACATAGAGACCGGCAGTCAGAAGCGTGGCAACCATTGTGACCACAAGGAGACCGGCACGGAATCCGTAGGGCACGATGAAGAAACGATCAACGAGGAAGCCTACGCCCAGGAACGCGAGGTACACGATGCAGGTCTTCGAGATACCCTTGACGAGGGTCAGCAGCTTTATCCTGCGACCGAGCCGGCCCAGCTTTTCTCCTATTACGGGCGGCAAGACCTCTGCGTGGTTCATACGACCTCCTCTTCTATTCTACTCTCTTCTACCGTCTCGAGCAATCCGGAGGCGAGGTTTTTACAACCCTGAACAATTGGGGGAACGAACGGAGGCCCCGCCGTCCCTCGCGCCACAAAGAGCATGCACGAGCGGGGCCAAACACGGGCGATCAGAGCCCGAGCATGTTGCTCAGGTTACCGCCGGCTATCATCTGGCGCTCGTCTTCTCCAATTTTCGCCGCCTCGAGTGTGATCAGGCAAGGCTCGATCTCCTCGAACGGTGCGCCGGTGCCGAAGATCAATCGCTCCGAGCCCAACTCCCTCACGACAACCTCTATCCCGTCAGGGCTGTTCAGATGATCGGTGCAGATGCAGAGCGTCTCGATCCGCCGCATCGCGCAGATCGCTTCAGCGAGGTTCCCATAGTTTATGTATGTGGCAATGATGGGGGGAGGCTTGGGGGGACAGACCCGTGCGAGGACGCTCAGCGATCCGATGCCCGGTGTATCAACAATGACGGGCAAACGGACCTCGGCAGCCTCCTGCAAGGCAAGCCAGAAGGGTGCATAGTCGAAGCTCCATCCTTGCGCCGAGTTCGGCAGGCGGAGCGCCCTGAAGCCCTGATCCTTGAGGCCCGCGAGCTTGCCACCGCAGTACTTCCGGAGGTCGACAGTCGCAGCCGGGAGTATCCGCGGTTGCGTCGAGTGTGAGGACGGGGGTCGGCAATAATCCAGCGTCTCCCTGTTGCCGAGTTCCCAGTCGTAGTAGACGCCGGTCGTAGAGAGGCTCAACGCAGCGTGGATGCCGACGCGGGAGAGATAATCTGGGAGCGGTTCCGCTGACTCAGCCCGGTGAGGAGTGTTTGGAGCCGGGGGCCCGAGATAGGTGAGAGCGTCAATGATCTGCATGGGCTTTACCGGCGGGTTCGAGGTATCCGTGGCAACCTGCAGCGATGATGGGCCGGACCTGGCGCCCAGCGCCGGCCAGCCGAGCGACTTCGAGCACCGGCTTCTTGGCGAACTGGAGCCGGATCGTTCTCAGCCACTGCTCGTTGTCGGGCTCGGGGTAGTCCGTCCGCCAAAATGCTCCCCGCGTCTCCTTTCTCAGGAGCGAGGCGGCAATGATCAACTCGCCGACGTCGCAGATCGAAAGCACCTGCGCGACCGGGGCGAGATTGTCTCCGAGCTCGGAGACCCCCCGCTCGCGGATGGCAGCAATCCTCTCCTGTGCGCGGAGAAGTGACTGCTCGTTTTTCACTGGTCCAACACCACCCCACAGAATCCTACTCAACTCCTCGATCGCTCGGTCGGCAGGAGTACCATTGGCGGACACGGACATCCTCAAACGCTCGATCTCTGCCTCCGCGGCCGAGACGAGCTCCTTCGCGTCCGGGGGCTGCACATCGCGGACGACCGCCCTTCCAGCCCGTCGGCCGAACACGATCGCGTCTGCCGGGGCAGAACCTCCCAGACGAAGGGCACCGAGCACTCCGCCTGTAACCTCGCCGCAGGCGTAGAGTCCTGGTACGCTCGTCCTGCCGTCCGCATCCATCTCCGCACCGCCGAGGAAGTAGTGAGCGAACCCCTTGGAGAGAATCTCGTCCCTGCGCTTCTCCCCGTCCTTCAGCACGAGCTCCACCAGTCTATCCCCGTGGACGACAAGGCTGACGAACTCCATGTTCACGAGCCGTGCGCCGCAACGGTAGGCAAGTGAGAAGCCGTCGCCGGTGTTGCCGGGCGGATTGTCAGTCCGTCCGAAGATGCAGGCTCCACCACCCGAGGCAAGGACGACTGCACCGGCGCCGATCACCGTTGGAGTCCCGGCCGGGTCAAGGGCAACAACTCCCCGTGCTCTGCCGCCGGGGGCCAGGATGGCTACTGCAGTTCCGTCGAGGAACCTGACACCGTGGTTGAGCGCGAACTCGGCCAGCGGCCCGGTCAACCCGGATCCGGGAGGCGTGCCGGCTTCATGTTTGACCTGGTAGAGTCCGGGAACGGGGGGGCGCGGACCGCAGCCGTCCGGAGTCAGCAACTCCACACCGAACTCCTCCAACTCGGGAACGGCCTCGACGACATCCTCGGCGAGAACATGCGCGAGCCTCGGTTCGTTCAGGAAGCCCCCAACCGTCACAACCTGGTGCTCGAACTCCTCCGAACAATCGGGCGGGCATTGCGTAATCCACCCAGCGGCCATGGTGGAACAACTGTCGCGTTTCCCTTTCGTCTTGTGTAGGATGACTACCTCCGCTCCCCCACTGCGAGCAGAGATGGCTGCCCGGAGCCCCGCGGCTCCGGCACCTATCACGAGGACGTCGGTGGCCACCTCTACAAACCTCATCTCTGCCTCATCCTCGCTTTCTCGAGCACGGCCGGGTTCACGACGTATCGCGGAACACGTCCGCACAGGGCGTCAATCGTATTCTGAGCCACTTTGCGTCTCAGTTGCTCGAATGCCTCGTCTGTGTAAGACGCGAAGTGCGGTGTCAGGACAACATTCGGAAGCCTCGTCAGAGGGTGGTCGGGAGCCAGCGGCTCTTTCTCGAAGACATCCAGTGCAGCTCCTGCGATCCAACCCTCGGCCAGCGCACGGTAGAGGGCCGTTTGATCTACGACACCCCCGCGGCTCGTGTTCACAAGGTACGCCGTCGGTTTCATCGTTCTCAACTCCTTCTCACCGATCAAGTGGCGCGTCTCCCGCGTAAGCGGAGTGTGGAGGGATACGATGTCGGCCTGTCTCAATACGTCCTCCAAACTGAGGAGCGACACGGGGAAGCAGTTGACGTCCTCACGTTTCACATAGGGGTCATGTGCAACGAGCCGAAACCCAAAGGACGCCGCGCGCAGGGCGACGGCCCGGGCGATGTTCCCGAAGCCCACAAGTCCGAGGACCTGCTTCCGTAGCGAGTGGAACGGCCCTGCCCCCGCCCGACTCCACTTGCCGGATTTGACGTTTCGGTCGAGCACGACGATCCCCCGCTCCAGTGCCAGAATCATCGCCATCGCTGTATCGGCCACTTCGTCAATGCAGAAGTCGGGCACATTCGAGACAATGATGCCGTGGTCCGTTGCCGCCTCGACGTCAATGTTGTCCACGCCGATTCCGTACCTCGTGATGACGACGCAACGCTCCAGCCCCTCGATGCATCGCCGAGTGATCGGCACGTAGCAGCTCAGGATGGCATCGGCGTCGGCACCCGCGCTCCGGACGTCCTCGTCTGTCTTGGCAGACAGCGGGACGACGATAGCATCGATCGCTCCGAGCATCTCGGACTCCGTCTTCGGGGGAAAAAGACCGGCTTCCGGAGCCAGCACCTTGAACCTCATCAGCGTCCTCCGCACATCTTCACTCGGGCGTCTCGCGGGCAACGACCGCATCCGCCACCAGCTCACGTGATCCGCTCGACCGTACAGTAGATCATTTCCCACATCCGCTGTCAAACAGATCGGAGGCTGCGGCCACCGCCTCACTTACCCCCGGGGCCAGCAGCACCGCCTCTCGGTAGAAAAGGCATCCGGCGGTCTGGGAGGCTCCCGGCGGAAACAAGGATCGGCTTCCAATTCGATTCCTGGCCTCCCACCGGTGCCGGACGTCCCTCCACCTGGCTCGCACACCCCCACAGATGGGAGACTCTCCCCCTTTGCCGGAGACCCTCCTCCAGAAAGAGTTCCCCCGTGTTCCCATGCTCCGAGGCCAGGTCTTCCGGATGCCCGCTGCGTGGAGCGAGGATCACCGGGCATAGTGCCTCATCACCCGGACCGTTTGCAGGTGAATGTTCACGACGTCCTCTTGGTTTCTTGGGTAGCCGCCGCCCAGGAGGACGGCGATAGGGGTTCGGCGCTCCTGTGCGAGCCGGAAGACAAGCTCGTCCCGCCGCCTCAGGCCGTCCAGGGTGAGCTGGAGACGGCCCAATTGGTCGTCTTTGTAGGGATCGGCCCCCGCCTGGTAGATGATTAGGTCTGGACGGGCCTCGTCGAGCAAACCGGGGAGTGCCGTCGCGAGCGCGTCCTCGTACTCATCGTCTCCTGCGCCCGACGGAAGCCCGATGTCCAAATCGCTCGTCTCCTTCGGACGGGGATAGTTGTCCTCCTCGTGAATCGAGAAGGTCCAGACGGTCGGGTCGGTCCGGAAGATGAAAGCGGTACCGTTGCCCTGGTGCAGATCGCAGTCCACGACGGCAGCCCGTTGGATTCTCAGCTCCTTCTGGAGTACACGGATCGCAACGGCGATGTCGTTGATGAAGCAGAATCCCTCGCCGTGGTCAGGGTAAGCGTGGTGGAATCCCCCGCTCAGGTTCATCGCCACTCCTTGTTCGAGCGCCAGCCGCGACGCCAGGATGCTTCCGCCGGTCCCGTAGCGGAAGGCCTCCTGGACGAGTCGGTTGTACGGAGCCTCGGCCTCGCCGTAGCCAGAGTCGGGGTTGTCAAGCATCAGCTCGAGACGGGCCAGATAGGATCGCTCGTGAACGAGCAGGAGCTGCTCTTCGGTCACCGGCTCCGGAGCGACAATCTCCTCCGGTCTCGCCAGCCCGAGCTCCAGGATTCTGTCGCGGAGCTGTCGGTACTTGCCGACCGGGAAGACGTGCCCGGTCCAGTCGAAAGCATAGTGGGGCGAATAGACGAAAGCCGGCATCACTTCTGCCCGAGCAGCCGCATGATGTGTTCGCGGAGAGCCGGGCCGTATTCCCTGTCGGCGAGGGCGATCTCGACAAAGCTCCTGAAGTAGCTCTGAAAATTGCCGATGTCGTAGCGCTTTTCGTTCGGAGCGAGCTTGACGCCATACACCTTGCCGCCGGCCTGGAGTATAAGCCGGATCGCGTCCGTCAACTGGATCTCGTTGTTCTTGCCCGGAGCTGTCCGCTCGATGGCGTCGTAAATCCCAGGGGCAAGCACGTACCGAGCGGCGACTGCGAGGGTGGATGGAGCTTTCGCCGGTGTCGGCTTCTCGATGAGGTCCTCGAGCTCGAAGACGTCGCCCTGCCCCTTCGGCTTCGCTATACCGTACTGGCCCACCTGTGCCGTCTGAACCTCCTCGAAGGCGATGACCGCGGCAGCCCCTGTTTCCTGAAAGCAATTGATGAGCCGTCGAACGATCGGAGACGAATCGCTGCCCGATATGATCGAGTCGCCCAGCGCGACTACAAAAGGAAACTCGCCCGTGAATTTGCGGGCGCACCGTATCGCGTCGCCCAGCCCCCGCTGCTCGCGCTGCCTGGTGTAGAAGAAGCTCACATCGGTTTCCTCGTAGTCGAGCTCCTTGAGCAGCTCGTAGCGGTGTGTCCTCTCCAGCAAACGCACGAGCTCGGCATCACGGTCGAAGTGGTTCTCGATGGATGCCTTTCCCCGGCCTGTGATGAAGACGATCGTTGTCAGACCCGCCGCCTCCAGTTCCTCCACCACGTACTGCACGACCGGCTTTCTCCCGATCGGGAGCATCTCCTTGGGCTGGGACTTCGTAGCCGGCAGCAGCCGGGTTCCTGCGCCCGCGACCGGAACAACCGCCATCCTGATTGGCACCATCGCTAAATCCTACACTCTTCGGTACTTCCTTTCAAACCGACTTTAGTCACTTTGCCAGGAGATCGTATCCAGGGGGAGGAGGAGAAGAACACCGCCTGCCCTGGGGGGAAGGGCAGCAGCGTTTGTCTTCGGCCACCGCTGCGACTATAATGGACTCCAATTTTGAGAGGACTGACATGGCGCTGATTGTCCAGAAGTACGGGGGATCGTCGGTGGCCACGCCCGAACGCATCAAGGCGGTCGCAAAGATGATCCTCGATACCGAGAAGGCCGGAAACCAGGTCGTCGCTGTGGTCTCCGCCCGAGGAGATACCACGGACGAGCTCATCGCACTTGCTAAACAGATTACGGACAAGCCCCCCGTTCGCGAGATGGATATGCTCCTCTCGACCGGGGAGCAGGAGTCCGTGGCTCTACTCGCTATGGCCATTATTGGTTTGGGCCGCGAGGCGGTGTCTCTGACGGCAAGCCAACTGGGTATCGTCACGGACGAGGCCCATACCAAGGCTCGCATCAAGGAGATCCATCCCGAGCGCATCAGGGACGAACTCAGGAAGGGCAAGATCGTGATAGCCGCCGGCTTCCTGGGAGTGGACAAGGATCTGAACATCACTACGCTCGGGCGCGGCGGATCGAACCTTACGGCGGTCGCTCTCGCTCACGTCCTCAAAGCAGATGTCTGCGAGATGCTCACGGATGTGGATGGCATCTACACGGCGGATCCCCGGATCGTGCCCGACGCCCGCCGTATAGACGAGATTTCCTACGACGAGATGCTCGAGCTTGCCAGCCTCGGTGCGACCGTTCTTCAGAGTCGTTCGGTCGAGTTCGCAAAGAAATACGGCGTCAAGATCAAGGTGAGATCGAGTTTCAAGGAGAGCAAGGGGACTATTGTCATGGAAGAGACATCCAGTATGGAAGACATCGTCGTCCGCGGGGCTGCGTTGACCAAGCAGGAAGCGAAGCTGACGATCCTTGGCGTACCCGACAAGCCCGGCATCGCAGCCCGAATCTTCGAGCGGATCGCAGAAAAGAATGTAAACGTTGACATGATCGTGCAGAACATCGGCCATGGGGGGAAGGCGGAGATCAGCTTTACCGTCCTCCGCTCGGAGCTGCCCGACGCCCTCGAGGTGCTGAACAAACTGAAGACAGAGCTCGGCGCCGAGGCGGTCGAGGCCGACCCGACGATGGCGAAGGTCTCCATTGTCGGCGTCGGCATGAGAAATCACACGGGCGTGGGAGCCAAAATGTTCCGCGCTCTCGCCAACGAAGGGATCAACATCGAGATGATCAGCACTTCGGAGATCAAGCTCTCCTGCGTCGTGGCTGACGCGGACGGGGAACGCGCCCTGCGGGCCGTTCACAAAGCCTTCAATCTCGGCAATGGCTGACACTCGATCGCCCCTCCACTCACCGATCGCCCGTCGCTGACAGCAGAAAACGAAAAAAAATGGACATCCCCCCCAAGTATGACCCGCGTTCCGTCGAGGAGCGCTTGTACAAGTGGTGGTTGGAACAGGGACTTTTCAATGCGGCCCCCAACCCATCCCGCAAACCCTACACGATCGTCATTCCTCCGCCGAACGTCACCGGCGTCCTGACGATCGGACATGTGCTGAACAATACTTACCAGGACATCCTGATTCGCTACCGACGGATGCAGGGACGAGAAACCCTCTGGCTGCCCGGTATGGATCATGCCGGAATTGCCACACAGAACGTCGTGGAGCGGGAGCTCAAGAAAGAGGGCACCAACCGCCACGCACTCGGCCGCGACAAGTTCGTCGAGAGGACCTGGCAGAAGGCACGGCAAAACCTCCTGACGATTCGCCGGCAGCTTCAGCGCCTCGGAGCGTCCTGCGACTGGCGGCGCGAGCGCTTCACCATGGACGAAGGCTTGTCCAGGGCGGTCACGGAAGTCTTCGTCCGGCTTTACAGGAAGGGACTGATCTACCGCGACCGGTTCATGATCAACTGGTGCCCGCGTTGTACGACCGCTCTCTCGGACGACGAGGTGGAACATCGGGAGATAACCGGAGGCCTGTACTGGATTCGGTACCCGTCCGAGCAGGGCGAGGGGGTGGTGATTTGCACGACGCGCCCCGAAACAATGCTCGGCGATACGGCCGTCGCTGTGAATCCCAAGGACGCAAGGTACAAGCATCTCGTCGGCCAGACGGTCATCCTCCCGCTCGTGAACCGTCGGCTCAAGGTGATCGCAGACGAGAGCGTTGACCCCGAATTCGGCACCGGTGCACTCAAGGTCACCCCCGCTCACGACCCCGTGGACTTCGCCATCGGCCAGAGACATTCCTTGGAAATCTGCACGGCCATCGGCAAGGACGGCCGCATGACCGATGCCGCCGGACCGTACAAGGGCATGGAACGCCTCGAGTGCAGAAAGGCAGTCCTGCGCGACCTCAAGGCAGAGGGGCTCCTCCTCGACGAGAAACCCTATCAACACTCCGTCGGCCACTGCTCGCGCTGCGAGACACAGATCGAACCGTACATCTCGGTCGAGTGGTTCGTCCGCATGAAGCCGCTTGCCGAGCAGGCGATCGCCGCCGTGAGGGAGGGCCGGATCAGGTTCCATCCCGAACGGTGGACCGCGGTCTACTACAACTGGCTGGAAAACGTACGCGATTGGTGCATCTCGCGCCAGCTCTGGTGGGGGCATCGAATCCCCGCCTGGCACTGCACCGAATGCAACGGGATCAGTGTCGAGACCGAGCCGCCACAAAAGTGCACACACTGCGGCTCCACGAACATCGCGCAGGACCCGGACGTCCTCGATACTTGGTTCAGCTCCTGGCTCTGGCCGTTCTCGACGCTCGGGTGGCCGGAGGACACGCCGGAGCTTCGTTACTTCTACCCGACAGATACTCTCATCACGGCCCCGGATATCATCTTCTTCTGGGTCGCCCGGATGATCATGGCGGGGCTGGAGTTCATGGGCGACGTCCCGTTCCGCGACGTTTACCTACACGGGATCGTCCGTGACGAGAAGGGGCGGAAGATGTCGAAGTCGCTCGGCAACTCGCCTGACGTCTTCAAGGTGCTCGACCAATTCGGCACCGACTCGCTCCGCTTCAGCATCATCCTCATCACCGCCCAGGGTCAGGACGCCTTCTACTCCGACAAGAAGGTCGAGATCGGGCGAAACTTCACGAACAAAATCTGGAACGCGGCGCGGCTGCTCTTCCTCAACATTCCCGAGGATTACCAGCCGCCGGAGCCCGGCGCATCCAGACCTGCAGCCGAGAGGTTCGAGGACCGTTGGATCCTCTCGCGTCTCGCCCAGACCGGTGAGCGCGTCACAAAGTCATTGGACGGATTCCACTTCAATGACGCGGCCCGCTCGATCTATGACTTCTTCTGGGGCGACTACTGCGACTGGTATCTCGAGATGATCAAGCCGCGTATGGCTTCCGGCGACACCGCGGCCTTCGACGTGGCGACATTCACCCTCGACCGATCGCTACGAATGCTCCATCCCTTCTGCCCGTTTCTTACCGAAGAGATCTGGCAGAAATTGAACCAGATCCTCCCCCACCGCGCGGCCGAGCCAGGCGAGCGGTCGGCAACCACACACTCGATCATGCTGTCTCCCTGGTTCTCCGGCGACAAAGACCTCGTGGACGAAGAAGTGGAGAAGTGGATGCTGCGCTTGCAGGGCATCATCCGGGCGATTCGAGCCATCCGCAAGGCCGTCGGCCTCGCAGATAGGAGCAAGCTCCCCGCCGTCCTCTCCGTCGAGACAGATGAGGAATTGGCCTTCCTCCGAACCCACGCAGAAACGATCTCACGTCTGGCCTGGCTCGATAGCCTGGAGATTGACAAGGGGCTCTCGCGGCCCCCGGGCAGTGCTGCAGATGTCGCTGGGAGAGTCAAAGTCTTCGTCCCGCTTGCCGGCTTCATCGACCTCAAGGCGGAGCAGGAAAAGCTGCGGAAACGAATAGAGCAAACTCGCAACGCCCTCGATCAGAACTCCCGGCGCCTCGCTAACTCCGAGTTCACGAGCAAGGCGCCTGCCGAGGTGATCGAGAAGGAACGCGAACGGAACGCCGCCATGCGCGAGGAGCTCGACAAGCTCGAAGCCACCTTGAGATCGCTGAGCGAGTAGAGGAGAAGGGCGTAATCTGCAGCCGGTTTTCCTCCTGCCCACGGTCGGTCGCAAACCCGACCGTCAGTCCTCCCTCAGCTCCACCGACCAGTAAGCATCAGTGATGAAGTGACGCCAGGACTGGTACTTCTTCGAGCCGAAACGGACATTCAAGACGGGCGGAGACGCCGGGCGGACCGGCTCCCGTGTCAGCTTCATCCCTGCCTCGGAGAGAAGTCGCCCACCCTTCTTGCTGTTACAACGCGTGCACGCACAGACCACGTTCGTCCAGACGCTCTTCCCTCCCCGGCTCCGAGGCACGACATGGTCAATCGAGAGCTCGTTCGTAGGGAACTTCTTCCCGCAGTACTGGCACCGGTTCCCATCGCGCGCGAAGATATTGCGCCGGTTGAACCGGACGCGCTCCTTAGGGAGCTTGTCGCAACCGATCAGCCGGATGACGCGGGGCACCCGGATCGCGAGCGAGACCGTCCTCACCACATCGTCGTCCGCCGGGAAGGAGCTCCGAAGCGAGGAGAGTTCGATCCAGCTGTCAATGTCGTAGGTGGCAAAGGAACCGTCGTCCACCGATACCACTTCGGCTATCCTCTTGCACAGGAGACAGAAGGCCCGCCGGACACTCACGACCCGGATGGCCGCGAAGTACTTGTTCAGTACGAGTACGCTCGAATCCAGTACCCCTTCGTTCTCCATGGCATGCCGTTCCTCACAGCGGGAGTCGAACCCGCCGTTGCGACAGACGATTGACCTTCTATTGTAAACCACTATGCGAGCTAAATCAAGCCCTTGAAACGAATCCCGTTGGTGGCTACAATACAGGTTATGTCGGAACGAAGCAACAGGGTAAACGCAGACAGTGATCGTTGGCAGCCCGGAAAATCGCTTGTCCCACTGATCCAAGCCGAAGAAGAGGCTCTGTCCCGGAAGCTAAAAGCCTCCGAGGACGAGGCGAGCCGTCTGATCGAACAAGCGCGTAGCCAATCGGCAAAGCTACTGCAAGAGACCAGAACTCGCCTGGCCGAGGAGGAGAAGAGTGCCCTCGAGGCAGCCCGCACTCGCTTCGAGCAGGAAGGCGAGCTCCTGCTGAGGGACGCGCGTGCACAGGCCGAAAATCTGCGTCGGGCGTCGGAGTCGCGCCTCCGCCGTGCCGTAGATGAAGTCGTCGCCGCCGTTCTCCCCCGGACGGACTGAGGAATGGCCCCGCACCACTCCGCATACCAGGACAGCATGATCGTATGTTCCCCTCTCTCCGGCAAAGTGCAAGATCGAGAGAACGAGCCCGACTTCCCTGGCCGATCCTCGTCGGCCGAGCACTGCCCTCCCGTACGGCCAGGACGGACCGATCCAGTTCATCGGCCGCGAATATGCCTTGGATCGTCCGGCACCGGAGGAGCCGGGCCGACTGGACGGAACGATACCAGACCTCGGTCTCTGCCATATCGGCCTTCTGACGGAGCGCTGCAAGGGGTCTTAGCATGATTGCCAAGATGGTGAAAGTAGAGGTCGTAGGACTCAAGGAGTACCTCGCTGGCGTTGTCGAAGTTCTCCAGGATCTCGGCAGCCTCCATCCGGAAGAAATGGCCATCGAGGGGACGACGCTCCGCAAGCTCTCATTCTCCGACACGGAGGCAGAGGAGAGGAGGACGCTGGAACAGTCCGAAAACGCTCTTCTGGAGATTGCGGCCCACGTACCTGCTTCCGCACAGAAAGCTCTCGGCCCATTCCTTCAGGAAACACGCGAACAATTGAAGAGGGACTACAAGGCGGTTCGGGAAGAGGCGGCGCGACTTGTCGAGCAGGCACGAGCATTGCTCCGCCGCAGATCGCAGCTTTCCGAGGAGCTCGCCATCCTTTCGCGCTACCAAAAGGTTCTCCACGAATTGCTCCCCATCGTCAAGGGCGGACGATTCCCCGAAGGGTACGACCTGGTGGGGCTGACCATAGAGAGCACGCAAAAGGAGGTGCTCGGCGCTTTGCGCAAGGCGCTCGGCAACGCCACGGAAGGGCGCTTCGCGTTACTTTCGCGCCAGGTCGGCGAGGACCGGACGGTAGCCGTTGTCGCCTACGATCTGCGCTACGAAAAGCAGGTCGCTGGGTTGATAAACCGGGAGAATGTCCGCGAGCTGAGCCTCCCTGCCGAGCTCGAGGGGAAGCCGCTCGACGAGAGCCTCGACCTGATCGCCCGCAGAGTCGCGGCCATTCCGGAGGAGATTCGGAGGACCAACGAGCAGTTGAGCAGCTTCGTCCGGGAGCACGGTGCACGCGTACTCGGCATGGAGCGCGCCGTGGCCGACCGGCTCTCCCAACTCCGCTTTCGGGCAAGCATCGTCCAAACCGATCACCTATTCCTCCTGCATGGCTGGCTCCCGGCGGACGACGTCGAGAAAGCTCAGGACCTGCTCCGCTCCCGGTCGCAAGAGGGAGCCATCCTCCACGAACTTTACAAGGAGGAAGTCGAGCATACGGAGGTGCCGGTCAAGATCCAGAACCCGAAGGTTTTCAAGCCGTTCGAGCTTCTGCTCTCGATCTTCCCGGCTCCGGCATACGGCTCGATCGACCCGACGATCCTGATGGCCATCGGCTTCCCGATCTTCTACGGGTTGATGCTCGGGGATTCGGGCTACGGTCTCTGCGTTCTCGGACTGGGAATCTTCCTCGGGTTGCGGTGGGGCCACAGCTCGCTCCTCCGCCAAGCCGCCTATATTATCGGCGTCTGCGGCGCATGGGGCATAATCTTCGGCCTCCTGTTCGGCGAGTTCTTCGGTTTCACGAACGAGCCGGAGAAGCACATTGCCTGGGTGCCGGGCGTTCTCACCGGCAGAGGCGGGATCGCCGCTACGCTCCTCGGCGTCACGGTCCTCATCGGGCTGCTCCACGTGCTGCTCGGACTCCTACTGGGCGTCCGGAACGCTGCAAGGGAGCACAACTGGCACCACATCGTCGAGAAGCTCGGGATGCTTTGCGCTCTGGCGGGATTCACGCTGCTCGGCCTCTATGTCCTCAAGTACGTCGCCGACCGCGGCGTAGCCCTTGCAAGTGGGGCGCTGCTCGGACTGGCCGTCGTGCTGCTCGGGGTGGGGGCGGGACTTTCGGGCGTCGTCGAGATCACGAGCGTGCTTACCCATGTCCTCAGCTACACGCGACTGATGGCCTTCGGCCTCGCCTCGCTCATCATCGCCGAGATCGCGAACGAGGTCGGCCGTGGCGGCTCTATATGGGTCCCTGTGGCCGTCCTGATCCACTTGCTCAACATAGTGCTCGGTATCTACGCCCCCATGCTCCAGGGGCTGCGCCTGCACTACGTGGAGTTCCTGCCCAAGTTCTACGCCTTCGGCGGGCGCGATTACATCCCATTCAAACGGAAAGGAGACTGACGGGAATGAAGCGGTTCTTCATCGTCGGGAATCTTCTGTTGGCAGCGTTGCTCTTCGGGGGACTGTACCTCTGGGAAGCTCGTGCCCAGGAAGCGGCTCCCGTGAGCGAGGAGAAAAAGGAGGAAGCGACAAAGAAGGTGGACCTCGCGGCGGCGCTCGTCGCGTTGGGTGCTGCAATCGCGCTCGGGCTTGGCGCCGTCGGGACTGGCCTTGCACAGGGCCGGATCGGCTCCGCGGGCATCGGGGCGATTGCCGAAAATCCAAAGATGTTCGCCTATGCCCTGCTCTTCATCGCCGTCCCGGAGACGCTTGTGATCTTTGGATTCGTCGTCGCCTTCCTGTTGCTGAAGTCGGTCGGAATGATGTGATATGAGCCACCAGGCCCTTTTCCGCCAGATGGAAGCCCGAGTCGAGGCAGAGCGGAAATCCATCCTCGACAAAGCGCGGGCGGAGGCCGACCGTATCCTCGAAAACGCCCGGAAAGAGGCCGATGCCATGACTCGCACCCACAAGGAGCTCCTGGAGTC
>Ga0272448_1004555_pt1 | contig 15747 bp, 31 predicted proteins | sample YNPCB0191_FD_202220 | JGI IMG/M metagenome (GOLD analysis project Ga0272448, IMG submission 202220) | Hot spring sediment microbial communities from Yellowstone National Park, WY, United States - YNP-CB-019-1 | ecosystem: Environmental > Aquatic > Thermal springs > Hot (42-90C) > Sediment...
AGTTTTATATGTATATACTACCTCCCCAAAGGAAAAGCAATAGATCCAGCGCAAAGTTTGTCATGAGAAATTCTATATATTTTTTCGATTCTCTATATATTTTTTCTTGAGACTATATAGATTTTGAAATTCTATATAGAACTATTTAGAAGCCAGCAACTTTGAAAAGCGGGCAAGGCAACAAAAAACTGCTTCATTCTTTAAAAAAAGTTTTATATTTAAACCCACCGCTCCCCATATATTGTGCTATGCCGCTTCTTTCAGCTTCTCCTCTAGTTTCTGCAAGCCATGCTTCATGAACTGAAGCTGATTAAAAATAGTGCGGTCAATGGCGTTCAAAGCCTCCAATGCATACACATCATTAATCAATTTGAAGGCAAGATCGTTTATTTCTTTTCTCACGCGCTCATATGCTACTATTTTGCGCTGAAGCACCTCCGCCTGATGCCGCAACTTGTCAAGCTCGCTCCTTTTCATATGAACGCACCGTTACGCCTCAGCATGGAGAAACCTCAAAATCCTTGGCAAGCTCGGTGCCAAACTCGGTAATATTTACGCAAATGCGATCCCCTGTTCGCTTGTCCCAAATAGCCAGCAGCATTTGAGCCAATTTCTCGCTTGGCGTGGTGAAGTATTTCGTGGTCGGCACTCCGTCTTCCTCGAGAACGGTCCACCGCAAGCGCCTTATAACCTTTGGCTTCTGCGTCTTGGGGTCTTTTATTGTAACTTCCTCGATTACGGGGTCAGTCAGGACAAGCCTTTTTCTCACTCCTGGCGTTAGCTTTACGTAGTTGCTCAAGATGCTCGGTTCGACTGGCATATGATCCCCCCCACATTATTATTCATATTTACACCTTATAACCATAATCCCGCAAAATTGGGTCCAACCAGACAGGATGCTCAACCTCAAACACTATTCCGTTGGCATGGCATAAGGCCTCGAGGTTAGCGTCGTGGCGCCAGTAAACCAATTTGAGCACAATGGGCCTCGGCATGAACCGCTTAAGCTCGTCGTCCTGCATTGCTAAGGCCTTGTAGTAAAGCAACTGCGAAACGGCCTTGAGAGGATCATGAATTTTGAACTCAATAATCTCAATCTTATCGGGCCACACGCACACTGCATCCGCATAGGGCATATATACTTTGATTGACCCAGCTGGCAAACCTGAGGTCCGCGTGAATACATCGGGAGGCAGTGCTCCAAGGCGCTTGTTCGCGACTTTATACACAGTATTTGCGCACTTTGTGCTTATGTATTCAAGAACCCATCTTCGCTCTACCATTCTATATTGACCGCGTGTCCCTGTGCTCATTACCTTCTTCCATCCGCCTTTGCTCCAGTCCTTCGTTTGTTCACCCATATACATTACCCGCGTACTATGTTTACATTTATCCATTCTCGCTTATATAAAGTTATTAGTTCTATTAAAATCCCACTTCTTCTATATATTTTTCAAAGGTGGTAAAAAATATGCCTATAAAACTCAGACCTCTTGACCAAATCGTGGACAAATGGTCTAGAAGAGCAAGCACAGCAGGACCAGACTACGCTGCAGGAATAGCTGCACCGAGAGCTCCATGGTCTCAGGCGGCTCAAGCCGCCAAGGATGCATGGAGGCAGGGGATCACGGACGCTGCGGGCAGGGACGCATATGCGAAGGGCATCGTCAAGGTTGGAGACGCCAAGTGGCAGAGAAAGGCCAGCACCCTAGGGGTAAATAGGTACCCTGAAGGTGTGAGCTCAGCCAAAGATGACTACAAGGGCGGATTTGCGCCGTTTGCTGATGCTCTGAGCAAGCTAGAGCTACCTGCAAGGGGAGCAAGGGGAGATCCCAAGAACCTCAACAGAGTTGCCACAATAGCGCAGACCATGAGGGCGGTGAAGACCGGCACGAGCAAGTAAGCCAGTTTTTCCCTAAACAATACTCAATAAAACGAGGTAATGTAAATGCCAACAGCGTACTTTTTGAAGAAAATACTCAAAACAAATACTACGTATACAATGGAGAATGACAGGTACTATGTAATACGCAAGATCGGCACTGACAGCGCTACAGACGTTACCGTGAAGGTTGACGGCATCCCCGTCGTAGACATTTTCAGCACGATCGCGCCTATTGCCAAGAGCGGAAGCAACGAGCTTGGGCCTCTCGATTTGGGAAGCTACTACATAGTCGTCCCGCCGCAGAGGCAGCTCTACTTCCAAGCCTCTGGCACGGCTAACGTGTTCATTGAAGGAGAGCTGATGGTCCTGGCACCAGGCGAGGCTATACCTAATGAACACCTCATGAGGTATAACACTTATGCTAACATGAAAATAGCCTATGTTGATGCTACCGCAACGGTTGGCTCTTCTTGGAGCGCAGGCAACGAGATCAAGATTACGGACATTTCCCCGCCTAGCATCGAGGACTGGACTTTTGACGACTATGCTGGCGTCTCAGTCAGCAACCTGAGCACAACGCAGACATATGGGCAAATAACTATAAAGCTATATTACGACGGCAAGCCTTTCGATCTTTTGCTGACGCAAGCGGGAGCGCAGGGTCTTGAGACGCTGAAGCTTCCATTCCCACCAACAAACACTGCAGAAAAAGAGGCGTTTAGGTTCAAGGAACACCCGATAACTGTCAACGGCGGTCACACTCTCACAGTCACTACGATCAATGTCTCGGGAGGCACTCTGAGCGCGTCAACCGGGCAGAACATTGTGGTCAGGTTCGTTGCGGTCTACAAGCGCAACATAAAGGCGTGAGGCGAGGAAAATGACACTGAAGAGAATAGTTGAGCTTGACACGGGTTCGCTGAGCGCAGGCAACTACATTGACCTTAACACGGCGCCAGAGGTGGATCTAAAGCTCGAGAGGATCGAGGCAGTTGAAACAACAGCAAATGCTCCAAATTTGGTTTTTATGACCTTTTACATTGGAGACGTGCCGTACTTCTTCCCAAATGTTTCCGCGGCGCTTTTCCAGCCTCTCGATGCGTCCCCGATAATATTCAATCTCGACCATAAAGCTGGAGTGAAGCTCACGATTAGAGTTACGAACAGCGACACTGCAACGAGAAGGCTCATAATACACCTGATCTACACCGTGTAAAAGCAGCAACTTCCTTTTAAATCACTATTTTTTTGCTCTTTACAAGCACAGCAAGAGGTGAGAATATATGAGTTTAGTTGAACTAATTAAGCCAGACAACACAAAACCGACCAGATTACTAAGAGATCCCAGCACAGGTTACCTGTTGCTTGAGTACACAGGCATAGACGGCAATATGTACCGCGTCCCCGTAGCTATTTTCATGCTACCTCAGGAGTTCGGCAACCTGGCTTCGTTGCTGGGCTACACCGATTTGTTTGAACAAATAAGAACAAGTCTCTCGAACAGCGCTATAATCTTGCCTGTAGAACAGCAGTCTCGCTACAAACAATATACAACGCTATACTCAGGGACCGTGACAGCGAGCGGGAATTCAAACAACATTGACGTCTCTCTCTATGGAAGCATGAGGGTTGAGGCAAAGGTCACAAGCATAAGCGGGACGAGCCCGAGCATAGACGTGTACGTTGACGGTTTGTACGAAGGATCGAATGATTGGGAGCCGTTGCTCAGCAAAACGGGAATAACGGCAACGGGGTCGTACTTCCTCGGTCAGGTTGACAACCTTGCGTTCAGATACATCAGAGTTCGCTGGAATGTGAGCGGTACAAGTCCAAGCATAACATTTACAGTATATGCTCAGGTGATGGCATAAATGCCCCTGCAGGCTCAGAGAGTGCTGAATCAGTTTAAATATGCTATGTATTTTAACGGAATAAATGCATATGTTAATATTCCTTTAACAGTTTACGGCTGGCCTGGAATAACTATTCAGGAGTGGATTTATTTCTATAAACCAAAGGCGAATACTTCATACAGTCGATCTTCAATGATTGGTGATAGAGGAACTAACTCGCCCTGCATCCAGTGGGTTACTGATAACAGAATTGATTATGCATGGATATGGAGCCAATTCTTTGTTGCTACCCCAAGTGGCACCGCAGTTGCTTATACATTTGATATTAGTTCATACGTGAATGTATGGACTAACTTCGTTAGGAGGTATGATAATTCATCCAAGATTTTATCGCATTTCGTTAATAGTATAAAAGCAAATGACTATAGTATTCCATCAAATTATACAACAATATTTGACTTTGACCCAAACACATATACTTATCCAGATAGATATAAAATATTTATTCTCGGGACAAATACAATATATACAGGATTTATGACATTGATGCAGTATCAATTACTTATTTATAGTCGTTCGCTTTCAGACAGTGAAATACAATACAATTATCAGAATCCCAATAATCCTGTTACAAACGGTTTAATTGTGTGGCTTCAAGCTGACCCTAAATACATTCGAGGCAACACATGGCTTAATTTAAGCAGTTATGGTAACAATGGGACAATATACAATGCTCAATTAATTCAATTGGAAAAGACTCCAGCCAGAATATTGAATGCAAACAGGGTGTTGGGTGTGCTAAGGTGATCTGGTGGGACGCGTTCGTAAACTCGGCAATATTCCATCAATACGCTTGGCTGACTCATATAATTTTCGGCGTTTTCACAGTGTTGAGCATATTCGCGGATAGAATGTTCCCCGTATTGCTAACAAGCCTCTTTGTTTTATATCAGTTTGACGAAGACTTTCGCGTTCATGATTACGCTTTCTATGATTTGCGGGACTTCGGGCTGGGCTTCTGCATTGGTATTGCCATTCTTATAGCAATAAAGCTATACACCAACTACAGGTACAAAAAAAGCAAGCAAGGTGAGCAATAATGCCATTATTCTGCGCTGACGTTGACATTCCCCCCAGCACAGCGCAGACCTCGCCAGTTGAAGTTGAGGTCAGCGTCCCAGCGGGGATCATAAGGAAGGTTTGGGTCCTGATCCCCTACGGGCATAAGGCGCTTGCTCACCTGATCATAAAGCACGGAGAGACGCAGATAATCCCATGGGTCGGGGACATTCACGGAGACGGAGAGCAACTTGTCTTTGATGAGACTTATGAGGTGCCAACGGACGACACGCTAACTCTGCAAGGCTGGAACGACGACGGCACCTATTCACACAAATTCATAGTGCGCCTGCTTATATTGCCGAAACTCTACGCTTACCCCGAACTTGCAAGCCTAAGCGCCATGAAGAGCATGCTGGAGGCGCTCGGCATTGAGTAACCAGGCAACTTCTATTGCGAGCACCGAGGGTTTGCCTGACTTCACACTCCCTGTCGCTGTAGTTGCTCAGCTCATTACCTCGCTCGCGGTTGACATTAAGAGCCAGAGCATAGGCAACCTGAAAGTTGACATTGCGGCGCAGAGCCTGACAACGCTCAACGTTGCAATAGCTTCTTCCAGCGTGACTCTTAACGTGAACATAGCTAGCCAGGCAACTACACTTAATGTCAGTGTGACAAACTCCAGCTTGAACGTAAACGTGACAAACAGCTCTTTCAACGTGAATATAACAAATACAAGCCTTAACGTGAACGTTACAAACTCAAGCTTGACGGTCACGGTGAGCGGGACTGCGAATGTTAACGTGACTAACTCAAGCTTAAACGTGAACATTGCTGGCTCATCGGCAACGCTTAACGTGAACATAGCTAGTCAGGCGTCAACACTAAACATTGCCATAACGAACCCAATCGACACGAGCGGCAACTTGAAGGTTAATATTGCCGCGCAGAGCGGACCGTCACTGAGCGTGGCAATTGCTTCTTCAAACGTCACTCTCAACGTTAACATAGCTAGCCAATCAACGACGTTAAACGTTAGCGTAGCCAATTCAAGCCTTAATGTGAACGTGACTAATTCAAGCCTAACCGTTACGGTCAGCGGTACGGTTAACGTTAGCGTGACCAACTCAAGCCTGAATGTGAGCATAACGAACAGCACAGTCACGCTGAACACCTATATAGCGGACTTTAAAGCAACGATCGCGCCAACCTCGCTTTTGGAAAAAGGCACGCAAGTTATTGCGTACGGCGGCTCCTTCAACGGTGAAAACACATTCTACACTGTCTCAAGCGGAAAGACTGGCTACGTGCTGACAATTTCGCTAAGCGGCTACAACAACAGCACCTCGAGCTACCAAGAAATATATGTTTATACAAGCATAAGCGGCGCAATCAAGCCGATCGCTACGCTGTGGCTGGCGCCAGGAGGGTATGGTGCCAATACTTTTACGGGAGGCATACTCAAGCTTGCTTCGGGGCAAACTCTAACCGTGCACGCAGATGCAAACTGTGACGCGAATGCCACAGTGGTTGTGATCGAGGTGTAACGAGCCATGCCAAAGGTAACAAAAAAGCAAGCTCCAAGCGCGAAGACAATTCAAATTTCCGTCGACCAGAACACCGTTGTAACAATTCAATATGATGGAGAGACAGCAAAGGCGATCTTAAACAACAATGTAATAAGTCAAGCGGGGGGATCCTGGTTGCAGTGGTGTTTTTATGTAGAAGATTACCAAATATGTATTGATAGAGGTGAATTAGAGGGGTGAACACATGTCTATAAAGTTAAATATAGATCTAAAGGAGCTCTATGAAAAGTTAAGTCCCGAATGTAAAAAGCAACTCTTGGCATATGTGAAAGAAAAGCTTGACGAGGCAATGATCGAGCAAATGATATTGGGTCAAAGCGAAGGTGAAGCAAAAAGAAAGGGTGGAAGATGATGCTAGACATGATCTTCGATCCGCCTAGCCGTTCAATCGGTAAGGACTGGAAGTGGATCATAATCGACAGCGCGGTGATCGCGGGCATTGCTTTCATAAGCGTCATGCCTGTCGATCATTTGCCAACCATGTTTGACGTTTACACTGCGGTGAAGGCATTCAGCTACGCTTTTCTTGTTCAAATTGCCACTGAGAGAGGAATAAAACCATGGGTTTATAAGCATAATGGTAATAATAATAAAAATGGGGGATCGTAAATGGCTGTAAATCCCAACCAAGGTGAGGATCAGAAAGCAGAGCAGATGGCGGACAAAGTGCTGCTTCAATTGAAGGAGTTCAAGTTCACTGTGACGAAAGACAGCGTGATCGTTGAGCTCTCTCGTTCGCCAGGAGAATTGACGTACAAGGAGTGGCGCGTCGCTAAGACGTTTATAGACAACATATTTTCAGAAATGAGAACAACAACGAGGTAACAGATATGAGCGCTAGCGTTCCAAGCGGAGGAAAAATGAACAAGCTATTTATGAAGTTAATCATAGCCGCCGCAAGGGGAGACAAGGAAAAGGTATATGCTATAAGCCAAGAGCTCGTAAAAATGTTCGAAGAAGGGCTCGAGGAGAACGAAAATGCAGGTAAAGGTTGAGGACGTTCAAGTAACGACTATGAGACCAAAGCCTGGACAAACAGTTTACCAATATATCATACTAACAACTGACGAGTACATGCACAGTGAAGTGTTCTTTGTGGATACTGACAAGGCGGACAAGAAGAAAATCGAAGAGCTGATCAAGAAGAAATTTGCGACGAGGTATAAAATAGCGGACAAGGACGTTGAGGTGAAGTGGAGCATTGAACTCCCAAAGCTCTCAAAATAATCAAAATTTTTTTGACCTCAATTCTACTCTTAATTATGATTTGCCTGGAGTATTTGGGGACCTTCAAAGCTACATTCAATCGCTATTTAACGCTGTAGCGAATATTCCGGGCGACGTTCTCTCCGAACTTGATGAAGTGATCGGGGACGCGTTCGCCTGGGTCGGTCAGCATGTAATTTACAGGCTCGTTCTTTACATGAAAGAAGTGAACGACATTACTGAGCAGTGGGTCGGGAGCTGGGACGAGCCATGGAAGACAATTGCTAAGCTTTTCCTCTTCGCTCCCGCTTTCGCATACAAAAACATTCGTGACTACGTTGAGCCTAAGCTTAATGAAGTGAAGAACGATGTTACCCAAGTATTCACTAGTGCTTTTAATTATGTGGGAGACACACTAAGCAAGGTTTTCAGTCCCGTGATCGATCCTGCTAAGAGCTTCTTTTCTAATGTGAAGGATTTCTTCACCGTGGACGTGCCAAAATTCTTCGTAGATCTTAAGGATTTTTTCACGGGGATCAAGGATCGTCTCTCGGATTTTGCCAGCTGGCTTGAGAACAAAGCCAGCGGGTTCGTTGACGCTTTTGTAAATTTCGTGACAAAAGATGTGCCTGATTTATTCAAAAGTCTGGGGGAAAAGATTGACAAGTTTGGAGAGAGCGCTAAGAACTTTATTGTAAAAGATTTGCCTGAGTACGTTAAAGAGTACCTAGGCAAAGCAAAGGACTTCATTGAGAGTGACATTGTAGATCCCGTCCTCGACAAGGTTAAGGCGTTTTGGAGTACCGTTGAGGACAAGATAGCTACGCTTTTCACCAACATAATCAACTACTTCCGTGACCTGCCAAACGTTTACGAGCGTGAAGGCCTTGGTGGCGTGATTGGGAGGATCGTCCCAATTCTAGCAATGGGTGCAACGGTTGCGGTTAGCGTTGATCTCTTGAGCTTCAAAATCGCGGGCAGCGGGATCGATCCCCACGCAATTCGCCAATTGCTCGATCGCACCGTATTTAAGTTCTTGGATTTAGAAGTATTCACGAGTGTATTTCTGGCTATTGCGGTCCAAAAGCCACTAGAGTACGCGGTACGAAGAATGTTTAGAACAGAGAGACCTAAGCCAAGCGAAGCACTGAATTTGCTGGCTAAGAACCTAATCAATGAAGACCAGGCGCTTGATTACCTCAGGATCGCGGGCTACCCTGACGACGAGGCAGCCACTTTACTAAGAAGCATTTACCGCGAGCCTAGCTTCGACGCGGTTTTCACCGCTTATAGGCGCGGAAAGATCGACGAGCGTGAATACAGGTCCTGGCTCTCAATTTTAAATGTAGACAAGGCGGAAACGCTTAGCGGTACGCTTTACCCCTACAAAGTTCTCGAGGAAGCAAACTATAGAGTACCTAATCCTACGCTGTTAGCGTACGCTGCAGAAACAGGTGAAATTTCAGAGGACATGATAAAGCAAATGCTCAGCTATGAAATGGTTCACCCAGAGTTCATTGATGTCGCAGCAAAGGCGCTGATGTGGAGAGCCGCGAAGGACGAACGATCCTTGCTTAAGAAGTACGCGATCGACAACTACATCGACGGCTCAATCAGCGACGAGCAGTTACAGCACTACCTTGGCATCCTAGGCATAAGCGGAGACTTAACGGGATCGATCCTTGAGGTTGCGGGCCTCACAAGGCACAAGAGCATTAGGAAAAAGGCATTGAGCTACCTCGAGCAACAATTCCTCCAAGGCTACATGAGTCGCGACGATTTTATACAGCAACTTATAAGCTACGGCTACGACCAGGACCTCATTCGCGAGTACGCGACTCTGCTCCAATACATAAGAGACAACTACATGGTAATCAAGGAGACGAAGGATGAACGAAGCGCGCTAAAAAGCACGCTTGTAAATAAATACAAGCAAGGAATGATCGACGACGAAACGCTGGAGCAAGAACTAAGAAAACTCAATCTCAATGATATTGAAATACAGCTCACAATCTCGAGGGCTAAGCTTGAGTTCGACGCGGAACAGAAAAATGTACTGTTTAACGACCTGATTGAAAAGCTGAAGCAGGGCTTAATGAATAAAAGTGAGTTTACGGACCAGTGCCAGAGGCTAGGCATTCAATACGACCGCTGCACCGCGTACGCTAACTACTATTGGAGCAAATATATTGGCGACGAATTTTTCATAATCACAAAGGATGAGAGATCGAGCCTAGCAACAAGCCTGATTAAAAAGTACGTCATGGGATTCATGACTGAGGACGAGCTGAGAGCGGAGCTGAAGAAACTAATGTACACGGATGAAGAGATTGAGCTTAGGATTAAGCGCGCCACGGTTGAGGATGAGGTGAAGTATTTAGACGATCTCCTGGCTGAAGCAGATGCCTTGCTTAAGAAGGGCGAGATCGATCCCTTGGATTACATTGACTACCTAACAAGCTTGGGCATGAGGCGGGACAGGGCAGAGGCCAGGGCAAACAAAATACTTGCCAGCATGAAGAAGGCGGCAAAGTAAAAAAATAACTATTTTTTTATGCGATCAGAAAAACACTAAAGGTTTTGGCAGGATTTTGTAGCAGAACCACGCTACACTAAACGGCGCACTAGTTGCCTTTTCCCCGTGTTTGACAAACTTGAGCCTTCTGGTCAGGACAAGCAGCTCGATCCCGTTCTTTTTGAACAGCTCACCCATTTGGATGGTGAAGATCGTAGGCATAAGCAATGCAAATGGCTTGCCTAGCTCATAAGCTCTGCGCAGAAACTCAACGCGTTTATTAAATGGCGGGTTGGTGACGATCATGTCGAAATCGAAATCTGGCTCTTTTGCTAAAAAATCAAAGCCCGTTGTAATGTCAGAGAAAATGACATTGAAACCATGTTTTGAAAGAACGCGGACAATGGATCCGTCTCCTGCCGCTGGCTCCCAAATTGTTTTGTAGCCATTTTTCCACAGGTAAAATGACAACGGTAAAATGGCTTCCTCTGGCGTCGCCCAGTTTTGCCAAGATTTTGTTTTAATTGGCGGAACGGTCAAGGAGATCCCCTACTGCTTTAAGTAGCCTTTTTTGGCTAGCTCTTCCTTCAGCAGACTTTCAACTAGCCTTGAGAGCGAAGGTCTCATGCCTGGGTTCTGCGCCTCTAGGTCTTGCAAATAGCGTTCCGCCGCCATGAATACCTCTGGTGAAATGTACACTCCTTTGAGGATCCTTTTCGTGTACTCAACCTTCTTTTCCATTTCTTTCGCCCTTTGTATAATATTATGAATATTGCGGTATAAAAACGTTTTTATACCCTAATGTAGCAATATTAATGTGAGGTGAAAAACATGGAAAAAGTCATATTGCTAAATTCTCTCGTAACTTCAAGTATAATGCCAATCTCTTTAAAAACAATACCAGTCACTCTGGATTTTGTGCGGTTTTACATCAAAGATAAAGACGTAGTGAGTTACATTGGCCACGAGGCCACAGCAGCACTCTTAACACAATTACTAGGAAAGCCGATCCAAGCCAACAGATCAATGTACGAGCCTAGGATCGGCGAAACAGCGATCATAGCTAAATTGAAAAAACGCTTAGAAAAGCCTGAGGATCTCAAAGAGGTAAAAGAAAGCGACATTGAGTTCTTCCTTGCGGAGTATGAAGCATACGAGGGTTTCTGGAAATGAACATGAATGAGGCAATTGAAAAGATAGAGGAAAGAAAAAAGGCATGGGAAGAATTCGCAACCAAGGCGTATCAATGGCTATATGATACATCTTATTTTGAGTACCCGCATTATATTTTAAAAAAGCTCGGCTATTGCGAAGATTACCTTCTTGATGACTATTACTACGACGCGCAATGCGCAGAAAGCATAATCTACGAGTTAAATGTGGTCCTTGAGCTTCTTAAAAAAGCATTGGAAGAAGAGAAAAATAGGCACGATTAGCACACCATAAAGTTTATTAATATGTATTAACACATTATAACATGAGGTGAAAAACAATATGAAATTGTTCGGAATAGAACTAAAAAAGGAAAAATTTGAATGGGGAGAAATGGATGTAATCACACTAGGTGAAAAAGGCAGGGGTAGGATCTACTCTATAGTCCCCTTCCAAGGGGAATTTGACCCCGAGGCGGGGGATTATGAAATAGGAACTACTAAGAGCGGGAAGCCGAAAATTATACGAACGGGCAAGCCGTCCCCTGGATATATAGCTAAAATCAGCACTTACGGGGACTATATTAGGGGAGGGCACGGAGAGCTTAGGCTACTAAAGTTCAATGCCAAAAATGTAAAAATGGTTACAGCAGGATTGGGTGCCTTTGGGGACGCTGGGAGATTAGGATCCTGGAGTGACTACCTCTTAGAAATCAAACCGCCATATCCCGTTGTCTTCTATGTCATTCCTACAAGGTTGAAGAATTATTATCTAGTATTCCTTACGGACAACGTTTACAAGGTATACAAAGAAGAACTATCTTCGTTCGAAGAGGCTACGGGGATCAGGATCCCTGAAAATTTGGCTGACTACGAAGATGTTGACACATTGCTCAAGGAGGGTGAATGAGCTATGAGCCAGAAGCAAGAAAAGGAAGAGGAAGAGGAAGAAATTCTTGTGTGGCAAAAGGAGACCTGGGGAAGCTACGGGCAACACAACAACCTTTACACGTTTGTTATATCATTGAACAAGAAAACGCAGACACCGATCTTCGAGATTAAAAACCTAAAACTCAGACGCGAGAACAGAAGCTCGAACAAGAACACACATATGTACACCTATATTTCACAGAGTGAGCTTAAGAAGCTAGCTGGAAGCATTTTAAAGTTTGTTGAAGACGGGGCAAGCAGCAGCAAGCGCGTAATAAACGTTAGCTATTATAAGGTTATGGCGGACGGCTCTCTCCAACCTTTGGAATACGAAAGCGTGCGCGACGAAAAGGGGTTTTTTGACAAGCTAAATTTAAATGGAATTATAGTCGTCATAAGGAAAAACGAGGTGGAAGTAATATGAACCTAGAGGACTTTAAGGTTAAGTACATTCTCAAGTTAGGAGAAGTTGAACAACTGCTACTCTCGAGATACCCAGATAAAAAAGAGAGGATCGTCTCCTTATGCAATCTGCTCGAGGCAAAAATAGAGAACCTAGAGCTACACAACATGCACGACTACCTAGCAACAATATTTCACTCCAAGGAAGAGTTCCCCGAGCTCATGGAACTCTGGCCTTGGGACTACGAAATAGAAGAACTGCTCTCAAACAAGTGATTTTTTAACCCAATTTTCAATCTTTATTTTTTTTCCTACGTTAACCCCCCAGTTAACGCACGAGATAGAACTGTTAACTGGGGGGTTAACACCAGAGAAAAAGAAAAGAGCAAGGTTTAAAAAATCATTCATATATTATTTTTACACGAGGCATAGGTTTGCTTGCGTGCCTTCTTATGTACTCCCAGACCGCAGATCGGATCAGATCAGAGCGCGTCTTCCCCAACTTGAAAGCCAGCTCTTCTAGCATAGAGAGCTCTGATTCGTCAATCTTCACAGTTATGATTTTGAGCGTGCTACGCTTGCGCGCCAACTCAGATTGCCTCTAGGCGTTTTTTGAGCTCGACGAGTTTATTGCCCAGCTCCATGACCTTGTCTTCGGGAAACCCTCTTCTTAATCTGTCGAACTTGATCCTGAGCTCCGACCATTCGTCTTCGAGCGCTTCTTTTTTATGCAGAACGTCGAACTTGTGCTTTATTGGAATATTTTTCTTAGTGACTTCGTCCGCCCATTTTGGTATATTAGGCGGAGTGTTTTTGAACTTTTCCAAGTCAGCTACCTCAGCCTCAAAGGAGTTGACCTCTTTCGTAAAGTTGTCGATCTCCATCTGCGTCAGGGGATCGATCGTAAGCTTGGGCGTAAGAGCAGGAGCCTGCGCATCCGAAGCGGGAACCTGATCGTTCATGCTCGGCTCATTGAGCGCGCGCATAAGGATCTCTTCAAGGAGCTTGCTTGCCGTTGTCCTGTTCATCCATGCCAGCTCATCCAACCTATCGGATAGAGCCTTGTCTATGCTAAAGGAGCGTATAACGGTGAAGCCTCTCTCCCTTGGCCTTCCCATTTTCTCCCCCAAATACTATAGAGTATAAAGGAGTTAATATAGTTAATTGTTTATGACATTAATTAATTAATTATTAACTTACTCGATCCAAACAGCACTCGTATACTCTTTCTCTCTGGACTTGAAAAAATATAATTTCAGCTGTAACAGTTACAGCTCATTTATATGCTCAAAAAGTCTCTTTATGGGACAACTGCTTGGGTGCTCCAGGCAAGTGGGGATCTCGTACTTCGTCATAAAGCGGTCCATAAGCTTGCAGTAAAGCGCCCAGCCAACTCCGTTCGTGTAAAGCTGAGCATATTTGCATTCGGGATCGGCCTGTGGCTTCCCCAGGACCATTTCAAACCTGGGGTCGGGACGGGGTTCTTCGTACTGCTGTTTTTTTGTAGCTTGGTTTTTCTCGCTCTGCATTTATACCACCAGGAGCAATGCTGCCAGCTTCAAAAGTATGAGTATTGTCATTCCACATGCGAACCCAACGCCAAACTGTAAAATTTCTATGTAGCCTGTGTCCTTGATCTTCCATTCCTCGTTAAGTTCATATGCCAAAAAAATCAGGAATGAAATGATTGTGAGAACTGGGTTCACGATCACGCTCAAGCTGCTCAACAAGCCAAAAGTGAAGTGAGCCAGGACATCAACAAATGTGATCTGTCCCGTGACCAAATCCTAAAATCACCTCTCTCAGCACTCAAACTTCACTTTAGTTATTACAGGCAAGTAGCCTAAGTAATAGAGCTTCTTTTCCTCGAAACCAATGAACTGAATTAAACTTTTCCTCATTCCACACACCTGAAAATACCTAATAATTTATAAGGCATAACATAAATATAAATTTTGGTGATCCTATGCCAGAGGATCTTAAAACATATGTGGAACGAATCTTTGAGCATGCAAAGAAGCAAATGGAGCTTTTATACGACGCGATTTACATGGAGGAGTATGACACAGCGGAATTTCTGGCGCAGGTTGTGGTTCTTGATCTGACCAAGCTTCGCGAGGTGCTCAACTCTCAAGTTCTGCTTTCTCAAAAGCAAGCAAAGAGTGATCTGAATGAGCAGTGAGGAACAACAGCAAGTTGTTGAGCTTGAGATCGACAAGATCCAAATCCCCGAGGAAAGGGTGACTAGCGTTGTTGACGACGAGATCATGAGCGAGCTGGAGGAGAGCATAAAACAGCATGGCATCCTTCAACCTCTCCAAGTTGCTAAAGTCAATGACCAATACGTGCTCATTGATGGTTTGCATAGGTTGCAAGTTGCACAAAACTTAGGCATGAAAACAGTTCCGTGCATTGTCAAGCAAATGACGGAAGACGAGCTTCTTGTCACGAATCTAATCGTTAACAGGCAGCGTGGAAAGAGCAACCCTGCTCAGGAGGCCATGATCCTCAAAAAGCTTGTAGACGAATATGGCTATGACTTTGACAAGGCGGCTCAAATGCTTGGTATGGGTCGCGCTACTGCTGATCGCTACTACAAAATAGCCAGCAATGCGTCACAAAGAGTGCTTGATTACTTGGGTCAGGGTGCAATTAGCGTTGGTTGTGCTTATTGGTTAAGCTATATAGAAGACAAGTCCAAGCAAGACGAGGCTGCGGATAACGCTGTGCGCTGGGGTTATACCGTAGATCAGTGTAAAGCGGCTGCTATGAGCGCAATTTCGCCTCAAGAAGAGACTCCTTATGTAATCATGCCTACGGGGGAGATCAAGTCGAGGCCGGTCCCTGTTTACCCGTGCGGTAAAGAGGTTGAGCCTGGTCATATAGTTACAGTGCAGTTTGACAGCGAGGTGTGGCAGATTGTCCAGCAGGCCTTTCAACAGCTCTGTAGCGAAGGCTTTTTCTACAATGAGCAGCCGCAGGAGCAACCCCCTCAAACCACAGAAGAGCCTCAGCAAGTGGAAGAGCCACAGCTAGAGCAAAAGCCTAGCAAGAAGGATTGGTTCCTTGAGAAACTATAGAGATCTATATATTTTTTTGGGAATCTATATAGATCTATATAGAATTTGCCCCCGCATATACTCACGCTTATAAAAAT
>Ga0272448_1004556_pt1 | contig 15746 bp, 6 predicted proteins | sample YNPCB0191_FD_202220 | JGI IMG/M metagenome (GOLD analysis project Ga0272448, IMG submission 202220) | Hot spring sediment microbial communities from Yellowstone National Park, WY, United States - YNP-CB-019-1 | ecosystem: Environmental > Aquatic > Thermal springs > Hot (42-90C) > Sediment...
CGTGGGCCTGGGCCACGGCGTCGGGGTACTTGGAGATGGGCACGACGATGTCGCCGATGGTAACGACGCAGTCGCGGTTCAGTTCCTTGACGGCCATGTGGGCCTGGCTGCGCGCCTGCCAGACCTGCTCGCGCTCTTCGGCGGTGGTGGCGGGCCGATACAGGGTGCACCCGCACTCGGCGGCGATCTCCTTCACCATCTCCACATCCTCGCGCACGCTGGCGGGCGTGCCGTGGAACTCCATGACCAGCATGGGCGATTCGGGCAGGTCCGGGTGGCAGTAGCGGTTGGCGAAGGCGACGGTCTCGGCGTCCATGAGTTCCATGGCGCCGGGGACGATGCCCGCGGCGATGATCTGCGACGCAGCGCGGGCGGCGTCCTGCACCGTGGGGAAGACGGCCAGCGCGGCCGACTTTTCGGGGATGGCGCGGAGTTTCAGCGTAACCTCGGTGATGATGCCCAGGGTGCCCTCGCTGCCCACGAACAGCCGCACCAGGTCGTACCCGCTGGCGGTCTTGGCGGCCTGCGAGCCGATCTTCAGGATGCGCCCGTCGGCCAGCACGACGCGGAGTTGCAGCACGTAGTCGCGGGTAACGCCGTAGCGGAAGGCGTGCATCCCGCCGGAGCCGTTGTTGACCATCCCGCCGATGGTGGCCACGTCGTGGCTGGCGGGCGCGGGCGGGTACATCAGGCCGTAGCGGGCCAGTTGTCGGTTCAGTTCGTCGTACACGATGCCCGGCTGGACGACGCAGAGCATGTCCTCGGGGCGCACCTCCAGGATTTTCGTCCAGCGGTAGAAGCACAGGACGATGCCCCCGAACACGGGGATGGGGTTGCCGTCCAGCGACGACCCGCCGGAGCGGGCGGTTACGGGGATGCGGTGCTCGTTGGCGTAGGCCAGGATGCGGCTGATCTGCTCCTCGTTGTCGGGCCAGACGACGTAGTCGGGCAGGTGGGGCGGGTGGTGCGACTCGTCCAGCGAGTGGGCCTCGCGGTCGGCCTGGGTTACCGAGACGTTGTCGGCGCCCACGACGGAGCGCAGGAATTCCAGCGTTGGGTCGGACATGGCGAACCTCCTGTACGGGTATGCGTCCACGAATCCCGCGAAGGGGACGAATGCACAGGGATTGTAGCACGGGATGCGCCGCGAGGCAAGGGGCATGTTGACAAAGGACAAAGTGCCTGCTAATCTATAGGGGCACACCGCCCGCACCGGATTGGCAGTTGAGGAGGAACCTGAAGATGGCCACCGGAAAGTCCGCCGCGAAACGGCGCCGCATTGAATCCTACGAGCATCGCGATAAGAAGCGGCTCAACAACCCGCCCGTGGGGCTGGTGACGCCGGAGACCGACCCCGATGCCGGGCAGAAGAAGAAAACCTACGCCTACGACCCGCACCTGGACCCGCAACTGGTTTGGGCGGGCAAGGCCGAGCACACCTCCTTTGAGGTGCCTACCGTCTCCCTGCACGTCCACGAGCGCATTGAGCCGCGCACGATCATTGAGGCGGTGCGCAAGCGCAACGGCGCCGGACAGCCGGTTCAGCTGGGCCTCTTCGAAGAGGAGCGCAAAGAGCCGCTCCGCGAGGCCATAGAGTTCTACCAGCACGCCCACGGCTGGACCAACCGCCTCATCGCCGGTGACTCACTCCTGGTGATGAACTCGCTGCTAGAGAAAGAGGGCATGGCCGGCAAGGTGCAGATGATCTACATTGATCCGCCCTACGGCATCAAGTACGGTTCCAACTTCCAGCCCTTCGTCAACAAGCGCGACGTGAAGGACGGCAAGGACGAAGACCTGACCGCCGAGCCGGAGCAGATCAAGGCCTTCCGCGACACCTGGGAACTGGGCATCCACTCCTACCTCACCTACCTGCGCGACCGGCTGCTCCTGGCGCGCGAACTCCTCACCGAGAGCGGCAGCATCTTTGTGCAGATTTCCGACGAGAACGTCCACCACGTGCGCGAGTTGATGGATGAGGTGTTTGGGGCGGGGAATTTTGTAAGACTGATCACCTTCGCCAAGACCGGCAGCATGGTCTCTAATGAGCTGGGCCGGACAAGCGACTATCTAGTTTGGTATGCCAGAGACAAGGAGCACCTGAAATATCGCCAGTTGTACTCTGAAAAGTTGCCTGATGACTTCTACAGCAATGTAGAGCTACCCGACGGCACCGTGCGAAAGATCACACGCGCTGAAATGGTCGATCCGTCGCTTCTGCCATCAGGGGCGAGAGTCTTCCAGCTCGTGAGCCTGGAGAGTTCGGGACCGCCGGGCGAGGATACCCCGCTTGAATTCGAGGGAGAGACGTTCCGGCCGAACAAGAACAGCCACTGGAAACTGGCTTACCCCGATGGCATGGAGGCGTTAAAGAAAACGGGGCGGATGGTCAAGGATGGGAACAAGCTGCGGTGGAAGTATTACATCGACGACTATCCGCTGAAGGTTCTGTCCGAGGTCTGGGGCGACACTGCTGGTTTCAATCCCGACCAGAGATACGTGGTCGAGACGCGCACCAAAGTTGTGGAACGCTGCGTCCTGATGACCACCGACCCGGGCGACCTGGTGTTCGACCCGACCTGCGGCAGCGGCACCACGGCCTACGTGGCCGAGCAATGGGGCCGCCGCTGGATCACCTGCGACACCTCGCGCGTGGCTTTGACCATCGCCCGCCAGCGCCTGATGACCGCCGTCTTTGACTACTACGAACTGGCGCATCCCGAAGAGGGCGTGGGCTCCGGCTTCAAGTACAAGACCGTGCCGCACATCACCCTCAAATCCATCGCCAACAACCCGGAGATAGATGGCATCCACGCCCGCTGGCAGGCGCGGCTGGAACCGATCCGCGAGCAGCTAAACAAATTGCTGGGGCAGTCGTGGGAAGAGTGGCAAATCCCGCGGGAGCCGGAGGGCACGTGGCCGCAGGAGGCGAAGCGGCTCTTGGCCGAGTGGTGGCAGATGCGCCGCAAGCGGCAAGAAGAGATAGACGCCGCCATCGCCCGCCACGCCGACCAGGAGACGCTCTACGACCAGCCTTATGTGGATAAGAAGAAAGTGCGCGTCACCGGCCCGTTCACCGTGGAGGCCGTCCCCGCGCCGGTGGTGAAATCGGTGGATGAACTCGTACCGCAGCCGTCTCGGCTGCAAGCGCAAGCGGCATCATCTGGCCGGCAGGCAGAACCGTTTCGGCAGCAGGCCCAGGCGAAGACACCTGCGGTACGCTCCCACCTGCTTTCCGGTTGGCATAGCCGCGGCTACCTTCCCCATCTGAAAGTGGAAGATGGCACTTATTTTGTAACCTTTCGCCTTGCCGATACCCTGCCGCAGAAAGTGTTGGAGGCATACCAAGCCGAACGAGACGAACTCCTGCGACGGGCAAAAGCAGCAGGCGGCGAACTATCCCCTGCTGATGCCAGGCGCATCCATGAATTATTTTCTGACCGAATCGAATCCTACTTGAACGCCGGGCATGGCCAATGTTGGCTGAAAGAGCCGAGCATCGGCAACATGGTGGCGCAGGCGCTTCGATACCACGATGGCGAGCGCTATACCCTCTATGCTTTTGTCGTGATGCCTAATCACGTGCACGCCCTCGTCAAGCCGCACGAAGGTTTTACGCTCAGCCAAATTCTGCACACCTGGAAGTCATTTACGGCGCACGAAGCACAGAAAATTGCACAGGCTGCTGGCCTTTCCATCCCAAAAGGCGAGGCGTTCTGGCAGCGCGAGTCGTATGATCACCTGGTCAGGGACGAGGCGGATTTTGCCAGGATTTTCGAATACATCCTCCAAAATCCAGTGAAGGCAGGATTGTGCGCAAAGCCCGAAGACTGGCCATATCTCGGGGTGGCAGAGGCTCTGGAATTGGAAGAGGGCAGCGTTCCACAGCAGGCAGGCGGGGACGCGGAGGGGTATGCAGGCGAGGACGCGCAGAGGTATGCAGGCGGGGACGCGCAGAGGTATGCAGGCGAGGACGCCTGCGGTACGGCCGTAGCCCGCTCCGGCGAGACGCTGCGCCAGGCCGAGTGGCGCGACGAATTGCTCAAGACCGGCATCCGCGGCAAGGCCGGGCAATACATCCGCTTTAGCCGCCTGGAACCCCTGCCCGGCTGCCGCTACCTGCACGCTGAGGGCGAAACCCGTCCCAGCGACGAGGGCGCCGATTCGGTCCGCGAAGAAGCCCCGGCCTATGACCCCATGCGTGTGGTCGTCTCGTTCGGCCCGGAGCACGCCCCGCTGGAACGGCGCCAGGTGGAGCAGGCTATCCAGGAAGCCCTGACGCTGGTCCCAAGGCCGAAACTGATCGTCTTCGCCGCTTTCCAGTTCGACCCGGAAGCGGCAAGGGACATTGACGAGACGCACTGGCCGGGCGTTACCTTGCTCAAGGCCAAGATAGACGATGATATCTTGACCGAAGATCTGAAGAAAAAGCGCGCCGGCAACGACTCTTTCTGGCTCATCGGCCAGCCGGATGTGGAAGTGCGCAAGACCCAAGACGGCAAATTCCAGGTGGAAGTACGTGGTTTTGATTACTACAATGCCAAAACCGGCGGCGTTGAATCCGGCGGCAAGGACAAAATCGCCCTGTGGATGTTGGATACCGACTATGACGGGCGCAGCCTCTACCCGCGCCAGGTCTTCTTCCCGATGGCTGGCGAGAACGAAGGTTGGACAAAACTGGCTCGTAATCTCAAGGCGGAGATTGACGAGGAGTTGATTGAGGCCTATCGGGGCACGGTGTCGCTGCCCTTCGCGGCGGGCGAGCACAAGCGCATCGCGGTCAAGATTGTGGACGACCGCGGCATTGAGAGCCTGAAGGTGATGGAGTTGGCGTGATGGGCAAGACCACCATTGATCGCCTCATCGTCAACTCGCCCTACGAAGAGCCAAAATACCACTGGCGCTACGTCCGCGAGACGCGGCTGTTTGAGTTGGCGGAGGGCCGCCGCCCGGCCGGCTATGTGGTGGCCTCCGAAAGTTCCAAGGCCTTCGACGATCCGGGCATCTTCATAGAGATTCCCCTGGTCAACCAGATTCGCCCGCGCGTGAAACGCTGGCGCGAGAAGGGCTATCCGGGCGTTACCAGCATCACCAAACGCCTGCTGGAGCACTGGCAGGACCCCGAGAATTTCGCCCGGCGGCGTTTCTTCTTCTGCCAACTGGAAGCGGTAGAGACGCTCATTTGGCTGACCGAAGCCCCGGTGGCCGAGCGTACCGGCATCCAGATTCCCGGCGATGGCGGCGATTTCATCCGCCAATGCTGCAAGATGGCGACCGGCACGGGCAAGACCATCGTCATGGCGATGGCGATCGCGTGGCACATCCTGAACAAGGTCGCCAACCCGCAGGACGCGCGTTTCTCCAAAAACGTGCTGGTTATCGCCCCTGGGTTGACGGTGAAGAAGCGCCTGGAGGTGCTGAACCTCACCGCCGAAGGCAACTACTACGAGGCCTTTGACATTGTGCCGCCGTCCCTGCTGGATAAACTCCGCCAGGGGCGCGTGTTGGTGCGCAACTGGCACGCCCTGGCCTGGGAGACCGAGGAGCAACTGAAGAAGCGCAAGAGCGTGGACAAGCGCGGCGTGAAGAGCGACGAGGCTTACACCCGCGAGGTGCTGGGCGAGATGGCAAACGCCCGCAACATCCTGGTCATCAACGACGAGGCACATCACGCCTGGCGCGTCAACTGGGAGGCGCAGGGCAAATACCTGCGTCAGCGCGACCTGAAAGACAGCGCCGAAGAAGCCACCATCTGGATCGGCGGGCTAGACCGCCTGCACCACTCGCGCGGCATTCTGAAATGCTACGACTTTTCGGCCACGCCCTTTACCCCTTCTGGCAAGAAGAGCACGGAAGAAGCCCTCTTTGGCTGGATTGTCAGCGATTTCGGGCTAAACGACGCCATTGAGTCGGGCTTGGTGAAGACGCCCCGCGTGGTCGTGCGCGACGACGCCGTGCCGGATGCCAAAACCTACAAATCTCGCCTGTACCACATTTACAACGACCCGGAAGTCAAAGACGACCTGAACCGCCGCGCAGAGCCTCACGAGCCGCTGCCCGACCTGGTGCTGAACGCCTACTATCTGCTTGGCTACGACTGGCGCGAGACGTGGAAGGCGTGGAAGGCCGCAGGGATGCGGACGCCGCCGGTGATGATCACCGTCTGCAACCGCACTGAGACCGCCGCTCGCGTCAAGCATGCCTTTGATACGCGGCGTATCCGCATTGACGAGTTGTGCGCGCCAGACCGCATCCTGCACATTGACTCCAAGGTGCTAAAGGAAGCAGAGGCTCGCGAGGAGCCCCTCGCCCCAGCCCTCTCCGAAGATAAGGAGCCTGGAGAAGCCGAAACGGAAGAGGGCGAAACGCCAGCAGAGCGCGCGCTGACCAAGACCGAGCAGGCGGAATTCTTACGCCGGATGGTAGATACAGTCGGCAAAGACCGTGAGCCCGGTGAGCAAATCCAAAATGTCATTTCCGTGGGCATGCTCTCCGAAGGCTGGGACGCGAAAACCGTTACCCACATCATGGGGCTGCGCGCCTTTACCAGCCAGTTGCTCTGCGAGCAGGTGGTTGGACGCGGCTTGCGGCGCACGTCTTACGAGGTCAATCCCGAAACCGGTTTGTTCGAGCCGGAATACGTGAACATCTTTGGCGTGCCCTTCACCTTCCTACCGCACGAAAGCACCGAGGGCGGTCCACCGCCCCCACCTGCTCCCAAGACTCTCGTCGAGCCGGATGCGGCCAAAGCACAATTTGAAATCCGTTGGCCGAACTTGGTGCGCATTGAGCGTGTCTTCCAACCCATCCTGACTGTGGACTGGGCGAACATGCCACGGCTGGAGCTGGACGCCGCCCAGACCGCCCAGGTGGCCGAACTAGCGCCGATCCTGGAGGGCAAGCCAGACGTAACCAACATCAACAGGATTGAACTGGAGCGGCTAGCGCAGGAGTTTCGTACCCAGCGCATTGTCTTTGAAACAGCGCGGGATGTATTCGACCAAATGAATCGGACATGGCAAGGTAGCCGCGAAATCCTGCTGGCGCAGTTGGTACACATTGTTGAACAATTCGTCCGCTCGGACCGCATCTTCATCAAGCCGCCGCTCTTCTATCAGGATGAACTGCGCCGACGCCTGATTATCACCCTCAACATGTCGCGAGTCGTGCAGCATATCTTTGATGCGGTGCGTCAGGAAAACACCGAGCGGCTAGAGCCGGTCTTTGACCACGAACATCCTATCCGCTCAACAGGCGAGATGCGCCCCTGGTACACCGGCAAGCCCTGTGAGCGCACGAAGAAGTCGCACATCAACGTATGCGTTTACGATAGCACCTGGGAAGCGTCGGATGCTTTCATCCTGGACAATAGTAACGCTGTCGCCGCCTGGGTCAAGAATGACCACCTTGGCTTTGAAATCCCCTATCTCTATCAGGGAGTCGTTCGCAAATACCGGCCCGACTTTCTGATACGCCTCGCCAGCGGCGAAATGTTGATCTTGGAAACCAAGGGGCAGGACACCGAGCAAGACAGAGTGAAGCGCCGCTATTTGGACGAATGGGTGCAAGCCGTAAACGCCCACGGTGGATTTGGACGCTGGCGATGGAAAGTAGTGAGTGAGCCAGGCCAGATTCGGGATATTCTGGCCTGACACTTTCTCTCCGAACCGTGCGCGGCGACCCGTGCGGGCAGCCAGCCGGCCCGCGCGCCCCATTTGTCCTGCGCCGCCACCTCTGCTACAATTCCCCCTCGGAATCTCTGTACTGCGAGGCGGCCTATGCAAAAGAAGCCCAATATCCGATTCGTTACCCAAGTCCCCACAGGAGGAGGCAAAATGTCCCGCAAACTCGGCCCGCTGGCCATCGTCCTGCTCGTGCTGCTCATCATCCTGGCGTCGTCAGGCTTCGTGCGCGTGGTGGACGCGGGCGAGGCGTGCGCCGTTACCACGTTCGGCGACATCACCGGCGTCGCCGGCCCGGGCCTGCACTTCCGCATCCCCATCGCCCAACAGTTCAACTGCTACAGCACCCGCGGGATGGTGTACGAGACCTCGCGCGAGCCTGGCGAGAGCCGTGCCGACTTCCGCGATGTCTTCGTGGACGCGCAGACTTCCGACGGCCAGCCCATCACCGTAACCTTCAGCGTGCGGTTCTACGTGCCCAGGGAGAACATCCGCGACGTGTACGCCAAGGTGGGCGAGAACATGGCCATGGTTACCGAGCGCGTGGTGAAGTTCCACTCGCGCAGCGTGGTGCGGCTGACGATGCAACGCTACCCCGCGCAGCAACTGTACAGCGGCGACGTGTTCAACGTGGAGGCCGACATCGGCCAGCGTCTCGAGACCCTGTTCGCCGAGAAGGGCGTGGTGCTGGATAGTTTCGCCCTCCGCAAAATCGCCTTTGACGACGACTACGTGGCCGCTATTGAGCAGCAGCAGATCGCCCAGGAGCAGATAGAGACGGCGCGCTTCCAGGCCCAGGCTGCCGTGTACCAGGCGCAGAAGGCGGTGGAACTGGCCAAAGGCGAGGCGCAGGCCGAGATTGAGCGGGCCAAAGGCGACGCCCAGGCGGAGATTGAGCGCGCCCGCGGCGATGCGCTCGCCATTGAGGAGCGCGGCAAGGCCCTGGACAAGCACCCGCAGATTCTGCAACTGGAGTTCATCAAGCAGTTGACCGGCGTCAGTTGGGGCATCCTGCCCAGCGAAGGGCTGACCCCGCTCATCGCGCTGCCCACGCCGCCGGCCCCGAAGCCGTAGGGTGCGATCGCGCCGCCGAGGCGCGGGCGCGCAACGGCATGGAACGGAACCCGCAGGGGCGATCCACGAGTCGCCCCTGCGTAGAGGAGGGTACTCCGCTTTGACCCCCAGGTCGCGGGCAAGAGCCTCAGAATGGAGCCTGTTGCTTCTTGTTGTGGCCGTCGCTGCCGCGCTCCGTTTCGCCTGGCTGGGCGACGTCCCCCCTGGCCTGTACCGCGACGAGGCGTACAATGGCCTGGACGCCGTGGAGGTGCTGCGCGGGACGACGCCCGTGTTCTTTGAGGCCAACAACGGCCGCGAGCCGCTGTTCATCTACCTGGTCGCGGGGGCGGTGGCCCTGCTGGGACGGACTCCCGTGGCCATCCGCATCGTCGCGGCCATCCTGGGGACGCTGACCGTGCCGGCGGCCTACGCCCTGTTCCGCGCGCTCTACGGCCGCAACGTCGCCCTGCCGGGGGCGGCGGTGCTGGCCATCACCGTGTGGCCCATCCAACTGAGCCGCATCGGGTTCCGCGCCGTGGCGCTGCCCCTGTTCACCGCGCTGGCCCTGTGGCAACTGTGGGCCGCCGTGCGCGCGGGCAAGGCGGCGCGGTTCGCCGTGGCGGGCGCGCTGTACGGCGCGAGTTTCTACACGTACCTGGCGGCGCGGTTCACGCCGCTGGCCCTGCTGGCGTGGCTGCTGCTGCGCGGCAGGCGGCAGCCCCCGCCCATCCGCCCGCGGAATCTGCTGGTGTTCGCGGCGGCGCTCATCGTCCTCGCGCCGCTGGCCGCCTACGTGGGCGCGCACTGGGCAACGTTTTCGCAGCGGGCGGGGCAGGTCTCGGTGTTCAATCCGGCCATCAACGGCGGGGACCTGTGGGGCACGCTGGCGCGCCATGTGGTGGGCGTCGCGGGCATGTTCAACGTGCGGGGCGATTTCATCCCCCGCCACAACGTGCCGCTGCGTCCCGTGTTTGACCCCCTGCTGGGCGCGGCGTTCCTGCTGGGCGTCATCGTGGCCGCCGTTCGCCGCAATGAAGCCGACCGCCTCGTGCTGCTGTGGGTCGGCGTCATGCTAGGGCCCACGCTGTTGGCCGAAGACGCGCCGCACTTCCTGCGCGGCGTGGGGGTTCTGCCCGTGCTGTTTGCGCTGCCGGCGTTGGGCCTCCACTGGCTGGGCGAGACCCTGAGTCGGCGCGCGTCGCGGGGCCTGGCCGCTCTTGTGCTGGCCGGGCTGCTGGCGGGCGGCCTGGCGTTCACCGTCCGCGACTACTTCGTGCGCTACGCCCGCGACCCGGGCACCGCCTACGCCTTTGAGGCCGGGCCGGCGCAACTGGCCGCGGAGACGAATGCCTATCTGGGCGCGGGGTGGCAAGGGGGCTGGACGGCCCCGCCGGGCACGGCGGCTGGCGACCGCACGGTGTACCTGGCGCAGCGCCTGTGGGACACGTGGCCCAGCCTGCGATTTCTCCTGGCCGACGCGGGCGCGGTCCGCCTGCTGGGCGGGGCGGAATCCGCCACGGCAACGTCGCATGTGAGGCTGGTGGTCTGGCCCTACGAGTCCTACGCGGAGCACCTGCGCCTGTTGCCCGTGGGCAGCGCCATCTGCGCGACGCCAGGCCCCCTGGAACGCGGAGACCTGGACAAGGAGCCGCGCCTGGTGAGCCTGACCCTGGATGCGCGCCCTGCATCGGAACTGGAGGCGCTTCCCATCGCGCCGAACGCGGTCGTGGGCGGCAAATTCCGGCTAGTCGGGGCGGGCCTCGCCGCGCAGGGCCATCGGCTGGAGGTTACGTTGCACTGGGAGGCGCTGGCTACCACCGAGATCAACTACATCGTGTTCGTCCACGTTCAGCAGCCCGGACTGCCGCTGACCGCTGGCGACGGGCCAACCGCCGGTGGGTACTACCCAACGCATTTCTGGCGGGCCGGAGATTGGATTGTGGACCAACATGTGGTAGAATTGCCGAAGCCGTTTGACCCCGCGCGAGACCAGGTGGTGGTGGGGATGTACGACCTGGAGACTTTGCAGCGGTTGCCTGTGGTCCGAGATGGCACACCGTCGGGCGACAGCATCGCGCTGAATCCATAGAGATTTTTTCGGGAGGCAACGGGAATGATTCGTCGCACAACGCTCCATGCACTGCTTGTCGCTGCGTTTCTGCTGGCGCTGGCTCCGCTGCCCGCGCTCGCGGCTCCCCCCGCGCAGGGGGAATGCCCCGGCAACCTGCTGCGCAACGCGGGCTTTGAGGAAGGCTTCAGCACGCGCGGCGCCGGCGAAGTGGAAGTCGCCAACGGATGGGAGCCGTGGTGGATCAACGGGAGTCCCGCCGAGACCGAACAGGGCTTCCTGCGTCGCCCTGAGTACAAGCCGGAGAACGCAAACATCTTCGGAAGGCGCCGCGTGCGTTCGGGCACCTTCTCGCAGAAGTGGTTCACCACCTACGCCACCCACACCGGCGGCATCTTCCAGCGGGTCAGCGTGCCCGTGGGGAGCGTGGCGACCTTCTCCGCGTGGGTGCAAGTCTGGAGCAGCCAGGATCCCAATCCGGATGCCGTGGTGGAGCCGGGGAACTACCGCGTTTCCATCGGCATTGATCCCACCGGCGGGACCAACGGCGCGGCGGGCACGGTGGTCTGGTCCGACGAGGTGGTGCAGTACAACACGTGGATCAAACTCCAGGTGCAGGCCAAGGCACAGGCCGACACCATCACCGTTTTCCTGCGAGGGCGCAACGAGTACCGCGTCAAGTTCAACGATTCGTATTGGGACGACACCTGCCTGACCATCGTCCGCCCGACGCCCAAGGCGACGAATACGCCCAAGGCCACCAACACGCCTGCCGCTACCAATACGCCGACCAACACGCCCACGCCTACTGCGACCGCCACGCCTGTGGTGGGTCGCATCTCGCTTCTGGCGTACCAGGACGCCAACGCCAACGGCCAGCGCGACGAGGGCGAGGCGCTGGTGCCCGGCGTGGAGTTCACGCTCCAGACCGCCGAGGGCGCGAAGGTGGACGCCTATACGACCGACGGCAAGAGCGAGCCCAAGGTGTATGACCAACTGGCGCCCGGCAACTACGTGATTACGGGCAAGTTCCCCGCTGCCTACGCGCCCACCGGCCCGACGGGCTGGGGCATCAGTCTGGGGCCGGGCGCGTCGTTTGACCTGGCGTTCGGCGCCATGTACGCCCCGACGCCTACGCCCACGCGCACGCCCATCGCCACGCGCACGCCGACGCCCACGCCTGTGCCGCAGAAGGCGGTGGCATCCGTGGGGCAGGGCCTGTACGAAATCAGCGGCCTGCTGACCCTGGCCCTCGCCGTGGGCTTGGGTGTGGGGCTGTACTTGCGACGCCGCAAGCCGTCCTAGGCCGGGCCGGGGCCTGCTGCGGGCGCGGTGGCATCCGCCCGCGAAGGGAAGTTGCGCATGTTCGCAGACCGCGGGAGAAGCGCAAGGCGAATAGAGGGGACTCTGGCCGTCGCGCTTCTCCTGTGCGTTGTGGCTGGCTGGCCGCTGCTGGCGTCATGGGGGCTGGTGGAGACGCGGGCCGGCGGCGACAGCCCCTTTCTCCTGGCGCGCGTCCAGCAGTTGGTCGCCGCCCTGAACGAGGGCGTCTTCCCGGTGCGCTGGATGGGCGACGCCGCCTACGGCTACGGCTACCCGTTCTTCAACTTCTACGCTGCCCTGCCCTACTACTTCGCCGCGCTGCTCAAGATTCTCGGCTTCACCTACGTGAACGCCATCAAGGGCACCCAACTGTTGGGGCTGCTGGCGGCTGGGCTGGGGGCGTACCTGCTGGCGAAGCGCCTGTGGCCCAAACCGTGGGGCGCGCTGCTGGCGTCTGCCGCCTACACGTTCGCGCCGTTCCACCTGGTCAACCTGTACGTGCGCGGCGACTCCCTGTCTGAGTTCTGGGCCTTCGCGTTCTACCCCTTTGTCCTGCTCACGCTGATGCGCCTGTGGGATTCGCCTTCGCTGGCCCGAATCGGAGCCGCGGCGCTGGCTTTCGGCGGGCTGGTGATGACGCACAACGTGTCGGCGCTCATCTTCTCGCCGTTCGTGGGGCTGCTGCTCGTGTATCTCTGGTTCGCGGCGCGCGGCCAACGTGCCCGTCGGCTTGCGGCGGCAGCGGGGGCGCTGGCGCTGGGCCTCGCCGTGAGCGCGGGATTCTGGTTCCCCGCGCTGGCCGAGCGCGGCCTGGTTCACCTGGAAGTGCAGACGACGGGCTACTTCTTCTACGGCGAGCATTTCCGCGCGGGCAACCTGGTGCAGCGTGGGCTGCTGTTTGACTATCGGGTGGACGCGGCGGGGACGCCCTTCGCCATGGGGTTGGCGCAGGCGGCGCTGGCCGTGGCGGGGGCCGCGTGGATGGTCGTGTCGTGGGCGCGCAGGCGGCGTGTGGACGGCGCGGAGTTGTGGGCGCTGGCGTTTCTCGCCGCCGCGACGGTTTTCATCACGCCCCTGTCGCGGCCCCTGTGGGAGCGCGTGCCGCTCCTGCCGTTTGCCCAGTTCCCGTGGCGGTTCCTGTCGGTGCAGGCGCTGGCGGCGGCGCTGGTCATCGGCCGAATCGGGGACGTGCGCCCCACCCGCGCCTGGATCGCGCAGGGGGCGGCGCTCCTCGTGGCGTTGAGCGCGATCCTCTCCATCCAACCCACCTACCTGTACGTCGGCGACGCGGATGTTACGCCCCAGCGCCTCATCCTGTACGAGGCGTTCACGGGTAACGTGGGTTCCACGGTGCGCGCCGAGTATCTGCCCCAGGCCGCCAGCCCGCGCCCCTATGCGGGCGAGGCCCTGTGGGATGGCGCCGCGCCCCTGCCGCGCGTGCTGGATGGCGACGCCAGCGCCTCGCTCGTGGGCGAGAAGCGTTCCACCGTCCAGCGTTGGCGCGTGGATGTGCGGTCGGCGGAGGCGCGGCTTGCGTTCCAGACGCTGTACTACCCGGGCTGGCGCGCGTTCGTGGACGGGCGCGAGGTTCCATGCGGGGCGCAGCCTGGGTGGGGGGCCATCGTCGTGGCCGTGCCGCAGGGCAGCCACGAGGTGGTGCTGCGGTTCGCGCGCACGGGCCGGCGGCTCGCGGCCGAGGTCGTGTCGCTCCTGGCGCTGGTGGCGTGCGTCGCGCTGGCGGCGTCGGGAATGCGGCGGCGCGCGTGGGCCGTCGGCGCGGGATGGGTCGCCGCCGCGTTGCTCGCGGTGGTCGCCGTCGGGGTTGTCTCCACGGCGGCGGCGCCCCGCTACGCCCCCGACGACCTGACGATGGATTGGGCGGCAGGCCCGTACCTGGGCCACAATCCAGGCGGCGTGCGGTACGAAGGCGGGGCGCGTTTGCTCCGCTACCGCCTGTCGGGTCGGGATGTGGCTCCGGGCGATGCGCTGACGGTGGCGCTGGAATGGGACGGGCGCGCCGAGGGCCTGCGCGCCGAGGTGTCGCTCCAGGGCATGGCCGCGCCGTTATTCGGCGTGCCCGACGTGCTGGCTTCCGCGGTGGCGCCCATTGCCGCCGGGCGCAGCGAGCACTCGTTGCGCATCCCTGCCGCTGTGCCGCCGGGGGCGTACTTGCTCCGCGTGCGCCTGCTGGCCGGCGACGCCGAGTTGTCCCCCGTGGACGAGCGCGGCAACCGCATCGGCCAGACGTATCTGGAGCCTGTGGTTGTGTCGGGTCGCGCCCAACTGCCTGCGGGCGCCTCGCTCCAACTGACGTTCGGCCCGGACGTCCTCCTGCGCGCGGCGCAGGCGGAGCAGACCCAACCCGGCCGCCTGGCGGTCGCCCTGGCGTGGGAGGCGTCGCGGCAACTGCCCCAGAACTATGCCGTGTCGGTGCGCCTGCTGGATTCGGCGGGGGCTATCCTGGCCCAGCACGACAGCCAGCCCAACTATGGCTTCAGCCCGACGGCCCTGTGGACGCCGGGCGCGCCCGTGCTGGACCGCCACTACCTGGATTTGCCGCCGGGCCTGTCCACCGACGAGGAGTACGCCCTCCAGGTGGTGCTGTACGATGCGAACACGTTGGCGGCGCTGGGCGTCGCGACGCTGCCGGGCGTGCGGCTGACCCTGGTGGATGTGCGCGAGGCGTATCCCATCGTGGCGCAGGTGGGCGCGGGGTGGGCGCTGAGCGCGGTCCACGTGGACAAGGACGAGGCGTGGCAGGGCGAGCGGGTCTCGGTTCGCGCCACGTGGGCGACCCAGGCGGCCCAGACGCAGGCGTATGCCCTGCGGGTGCAACTGCGCGACTCGGCCGGCCAAGTCGTTTGGGAGAGCCGCGCACCGCTCACCGAGAAGCCGCTTCCGGCCAACGCGTTGCTGACCCGCCGCTATTCCGTGGACGTGCCGCTGCATCTGGCCGGCGGCGAGTACCGCCTGGCCTTCGCGCTGGAGGATGCCGAGGGGCGCGAGGTAGGCTCCTACGTCCGCGCCGCGCCTCTCCTCATCCGCGAGCGCCAGCGGACGTTTACCGTCCCCGAGATGGGCCACCGCGTGGGCGTGGACTTCGGCGAGGAGGTGGTCCTGCTGGGCTACGACCTGCGGCGCGAGGGCGACACGCTGCGCCTGACGCTCCACTGGCAGGCCCAGACGCGCCCCGCCGCCGACCGCACGGTGTTCGTGCACCTGTTTGACCCCGCCACGGAGCACATCGCCGCGCAGTCCGACTCGACCCCGCGCGGCGGCGCGTATCCCACGTCGCAGTGGGCGCCGGGCGAGGTGGTGTCGGATGAGGTAGCGCTGAGCCTGAAGGACGTGCCCGCGGGCGTGTATCGCCTTGCGGTGGGGCTGTACGGGCCGGGCGATGCGCCTCGGCTCGCGGCGCGGCTGCCGGATGGCGCGCGCCTGCCCCTGGACCGGTGCGTGCTGGGCGAGGAGATTCGCGTGGGGCAGTGAGGGCGTAACCGCGAATCGCGCGAATCCACGCGAACGGAGCGCAGGGGGCTGCTTCGGGGCTTCGCCTGTGGCGGCCATGGCGTAACCGCGAATCGCGCGAATCCACGCGAACGGAGCGCAGGGGGCTG
>Ga0272448_1004557_pt1 | contig 15744 bp, 11 predicted proteins | sample YNPCB0191_FD_202220 | JGI IMG/M metagenome (GOLD analysis project Ga0272448, IMG submission 202220) | Hot spring sediment microbial communities from Yellowstone National Park, WY, United States - YNP-CB-019-1 | ecosystem: Environmental > Aquatic > Thermal springs > Hot (42-90C) > Sediment...
GGGGTAAGGGGGCGTGTGTCCAAATTCTGAAAAAACGGCTGGTCCACCCTTCCAACTGGCCTTTCCAAGCCATTCCCTACTCATCAACATCATCCCGTTCCCGCTGATGAAATATGCGGGCTAAACCCATCCGCAGACTCGTGGTCGGCGCGGCCAGCACACAAATCGGCAATGCAGCATCGCGCGAGCGGCAGGTCTTTGCCGTGTTGCAGGCTCAGTTCGATGACGGCTCAAAGAAAGTGGTCGTGCTGGGCTACCCGAAGGACTGGTTGGTCGGTTTGGCGCATGAACTGGGCGGTTACATAGGCGCGAAACCGGTCGTTATTTCGACCCCAGCCGTTGGAGGCGCCGAAAGCGCGCTAGGTGGCGGCGATGAGACCGAACCGCTGGACCAGCCTGCGGCAAGTAACGTGCAACTGGATGAGCACGCTACAGGTCTGCGGTTGGTTGTGCCGCCTGCCGGCGTTCAAGGGGTATCGAAAGGGCTGTTTTTGTTTGGGTTGCTTTGGTGCGGATTCATGATCGTATTCACGGCTAGCATGGCAACTTCGGCTTTGAAAAACAACAAAATCGAATGGGGACTAGCCGCTTTTGTGATTGGCTTCTGGGCGGTCGGCCTTGGAATGTTAGCCGCAGCAATTAACATGGGTCGGCGCACGGCTACGCTAACAGTCGCAGGGGGGCGTTTATGTGTGGAAACAAAGGGCCTCTTCGGGGCAAAACGGTTGGAATGGCATCGAAGCGAGCTGGCGGCCATCCCGGCTAATGCAAGTGGCATGAAAGTCAGCAACCGTCCTGTGATTGAATTGCAGATTCATACGGTTGCAGGCAAGAAAATTGGTCTGTTGGCCGGGCGGGACGAAGCCGCGTTGCGCTGGATGGCCAACTGCTTGCGCAGGGCTTTGCAATTGCCCGCCCGCTAGATTGTCATGCATGTGCGCTCGAATTTCTGCGTAAAGGGAGCGAAAAGATTGGTTCTCAAGCTCGCGGCGCAGCGGTCTCCATTGCGTAGCGTTGTTTTCTGCTGGCACGAGGCGCTGGTTGTGGCATTTTTGCGGCCAGATGAGCAAGGCCACCAAACGCCGCCCGTGCCCGGCAACGCAGCGGCAGATCAGCGCTGCTGAATGCGGCGCGAACCGCATAAGCCGTTACAACTGCCCAGCAACGTGCCCATTCAACCCGTTTTCACCGGCGCAGTACGACACCTTTTTGCAGGTCGAAGCTGCTGTCATGCGCAAGAGCTTGGACTGGTTTCTCGATAGCTCACCCGATCGCGCCCAAAGGGTGCGTGAGCTTGCTCAAATAGCAGACAAGAGCGACATCGAGCTGGAGGCTTATGAGCTAGCCGAGATTTACTACAAGCGCGACGCCAGTGGCCGCACTTGCGCTGAACGTTGGGCTGCGGCCGGTTTCCCAACACTCAACAACGACGAACGTGTGGTCCAACGCGCAACGATGCAATTGCGGCTGCGGCTCATCGAGGTGCACAGGGTCTTGGATGATTTACTGATCGAAGCGGTGGATTTACTGGAAGCCGACCCAAAACCGTTTTTGATCTGTGACCGCGCATTGGCTGCGCGCGCCTGCCGGTTTACGACGGTTGTGGGGTGGTTTTTTCCACTGCCGTATTACTGGCGGCTTTTTGGGTTTGCGCTACCTGTGTCCGAGTACGGTCCATGCGCGCCGCAAGAGGCGGTAGAGGAGATAGTGCGCCATCTGGGCGGGCCGGCGGAACGCGATGCCTGGGCCGAATGGTTTGCCCTCAACCTGGCGCGTTTCGCCGCCGCACTGGAAGCGGTGGCCCGGGCGCGGCAGGAGCAGATGTTCGCAGGCATGGACGCTGAATTCGGCAAGGCAGTTTATGAACTGCGTGCGCCCTTCGCCACTTGTCGCGATGCGCTGGACGCAATCCCGGCAGTGGCGCTCGATGATCTGACAGATGTCGAGGGCAATGAAGGTTTCGCCGAAGCTCGGGTGTGGTTCGATGAATCGGCCGAGTTCGCCCCGGCCACTCAAACCACACGGCCGGTGCTCGGTCGCGTACTGCTGGGCCAGACGCACTGGCGTTTGGAAGCCATGGGCGCTGAGCGGTTCGTGCAGCTACGGACGCAGTTTGAGCGCGAATTGGGCGACCGGGTGCGATTCAGTGGCGAGGCGGTTGAGAACCTGACGGCGCACTTGAAGTCGAAGGAGCCAACGTACGACCGTGCGCTTGTCCCGCCACGCCTGCTGGAGCAGCCGATGAAGATTGTGCTTTTCTCAAGCCGCGTTGCGTCAACCGCACCTGCAGACTCACCCGCTCAACTTGAATCGAATTATGCGGCAGAGCTTGATCGGGCGTGGCTGGATCAATCTGTGCCAGCGCTTAACGGTCAGACGCCGCGTCAAGCGGCGCACGACCCGGCTTTGCGGCCCAAATTGATCAGGCTTTTGAAAGACCGGGTGCGCCGGGTTGACAAAAGAAACTTGGAAACGGGCAGTTCAGTGGACATCAACTGGTTGCTGAAGGAACTGGGTGCGCACGAGATCATTTTCGATCCACCGCCCCCGCGTGCGGCACCGCAACCAGCGGATGATGAGGTTGAGGATGACAATCAGTATGCAATCGCGGATGAACTGGACCACTGGCCGCCTTTGCCACCACGGCCTTTTACAAAAGAAGAAGCACTGGAGCGGCTGCTGGCCAGCCTAACGGCGTTCGAGACATTGGAAGAGGCAATAGACGCGATGGCTGCGGCGGGCGGGGTTTTTGTGGACGACGTCCAGACGGTAATCGGGAACTTGTTGACCGATGATGAACACATGGTTCTGGAAAGTTATTTGGTACGGGTATGGTTCGCGTTTGTGCCGCCGGGCTGCTACGGTCCAAACATCGAGCCGGAAGATTTACAATCAGCGCTCGGACAGCAGTTGGAAGCGCTCGCTTCTGCGGCGAAGGGCGGTGAAGAGACGATCAACCGCTTTTTATTGGAGCAAGGATTGCAGCCTGCAATGGTGCGCGTGTTGGCGGCGGAATTGATCCAGGATTGGGACAGCATTTTGCCGCGCCACAAGAACTCGGAGGAAAACGGTGTGCTGGCGGTGGTCATACTTAAAGCTGTAATTGAATTGCTTGACGCACGGTGCCGGGGGAAGTAGCGGTGAAAATAACAGGGATGTTAACGGGACCTGAGCTTGCCTGAGCGCATGCATGTGCCGGCTCAGGCCATAGAGCCATCTGCTAATGAAGTCTAAACTACCCAAACGAAGGCGCTCCGGTCCGAATTATACCCGGAAACTCTCTGCGGTACTGTTCGAATTCGTCGAGGAAATCGTGCCTATTGACAGCGAACCACGCGTTCTTGAGGAGGCCGTCACTCTGGCAGTGGCGTTGTGGAATCTGCCATTATTGCCGGAAGACAGCCAGGCGGAGGGATTCAATCGCCTTCGCCAGTTGTTGGCCAGAGTCGACCGGCTTGACCTGCATCCTGAAATACTACGGTTCTTCGAATTGAGAAAGACGCGCTGCGTATGAAACCAACAGCCCGTGTTAAATTACAAGTTCGAGTTCAATGATCGAGGGACACATTTAATGGTGGCAGGTGTGGACCTGGGCCGAGTAAACAAACACTCCACGGGTGAAACCTTTGCGCACGCAAATGAAAGTTGCCGATTCAGAACATCAAGGCGACCTACCATACCTGCCGTGTCAATTAACGCTTTGCGAGCGCTGTTGGTGGCGCGGGAAAGTGTGGCACAGGCATTCCTGCCTGTGCATCTGCTGAATCACTCATAGGAGCTTCTGTTGCACGGTGGGAAAGCGATCGGCGCTGTTACACGACAACGATTTACCAACACGTCTGTGGCCTCTATCTGCCTGCGCCGAGGTCTCAGCATGCAACCCGGCCTGATGCCGGAGGAAATCAAGATTGTGGAGGAGGCGCACTCAAAAGACTCGCGCCAACTGTAACGTTATGATAAAAAAGGAACGATGAACATCACCTCATTGAAACTTGAGCGGATTGGACAAATCCAAACGGCCGACATTTCTTTTGGTGATTTGACCGTGTTGGTTGGGCCCCAAGCCACAGGCAAAAGTATTTTTCTGCAATTCCTAAAACTGGTGGCCGACACGGGATATGTCCACGATCAGCTTCGCAAGCACGGGATTGATTGGAAGCGGTCGTTACCGGAGTTTCTCGATGTATATTTGGGTGAGGGGATGCGAGAGCTCTGGCATAACGGCGAGCAAGCGAGCACGATTACCGTGAACAATGAACCGATTGATGCGACAGATTTGGCTCGGCCACTGCGCCGGAGCAAGAAAGCCTTGGTGTTCTACATCCCGGCGCAGCGGGTGCTCTCGCTTGCCAATGGATGGCCGCGCCCGTTCACGGCGTTCAGCAGTGAAGACCCTTTCTCCGTGCGGGATTTCAGCGAAACGTTTCGCATTTTGATGGAGCAGGAACTTGGCCGGACTGACGCCTTGTTTCCCAAAACCAACCGTCTCAAGAAAGAATACCGCGATTTGTTGTCGCAGCACGTCTTCGGTGGGTTTGGGCTTCGTGTGGACCGGCACGGCTCGCAGAAACGATTGGTACTGCGGCACACCGACACGAGCAAGCCCATCCCCTACATGGCATGGTCGGCCGGGCAACGGGAATTCGTGCCCCTGTTGATGGGGTTGTACTGGCTGTTGCCGCCAGCCAAGGTAAAGCGCAGGGGAGAAATCGAGTGGGTGGTCATTGAGGAACCGGAAATGGGTCTGCATCCGAACGCGATCTCAGTGGTATTGTTGTTGGTGATGGAGCTTCTCTGGCGCGGATACCGGGTTTGTCTTTCGACGCACTCGCCGCATGTGCTGGATGTAGTGTGGGCGCTGCGCACGATCCAGCAGAGAAATGCCGACTCAACCCGGCTGCTGGACGTGTTTGAAGTCGTGAAGACAGAGCCAATGAAACGTGTGGCGAACGATGTCTGTAAGAAAAAAGTGCGAGTGTATTATTTCGACCGCGACGGATGGACCAAGGACATTTCCAACTTAGACCCTGGGTCACAGGACGCTAGCGAAGCGGGCTGGGGCGGTTTGAGCGAGTTCAGTGGGCGCGTCAACGATGTAGTCGCCAGCGTGGTGAATCACCCTCAACTTCCGGGATTTGACCAATGACATTTCGACTTGCGGTTGAATCCACGCCCAGCGTTGCTGCTTTTTACCGGCCTGGATTGCAAGCGTTATCAAAGCATGATGCCCAGCGGATTCACTGCGCCAATTCACGCCGGCTGACCGGCAGTGTCAACGTGGATGTTGCCTTGCGAGCTGCGCAACCGCATGCAAAGCGCTGGGATTACGGAATCGGACTTCGACGCGGTAATGGAGAGGTAGCTGTCTGGGTAGAAGTCCACCCTGCGTCGTCCACCAGCATAGCGGTCATGCTCGATAAACTCCGATGGCTGAAAAACTGGTTACAAACTCAAGCCCCGGCGCTTCACAAATTGACACAGGATGATTTTTACTGGCTTTCAACCGGCGCGCCCATTGCAATCACAGCGAACTCAAAGCATGCAAAGCGTTTGGCCTCTGTTGGCCTCCGGGGGCCTTTGCGTGTTCTAGCACTGAAGTGAAACCGGCTAGGCGTGGCGACCCAGGGCGTTATTGGGTATTTGAGCAAGCACTTGGGCAAAGCGATTTCCTTCGAAGCAGGGTTGGCGATGCGGTCTATATGACAGCCCCTCGCCCTGCGTTTGCGGGACGGGATGACCTCGCTGGCCCGCGCCGCCTCGAAAGAGCAAAAGGTGTGAGAGAAGCCATGTCAAACCAAGATCGAGGGACACCCTCCACAGCGTTCCTTTTGTGATGTTTAACGTTTAGAGTTTACCCGCCCGAGCAAGCGCGACACGGCTTTGGCATCATTGGCTTGGAAAATCTTTCTAGTTTTGAAATCCTGCATCGCAAAAACAGGCATGAAACTCGAACTGCACGCGCGGATTAGAAGTGGCTTAGTTGGTGCGCTTGCGCTGGTTGCGCTAATGACCAATGGTTTCGCGGCTGACACAGCCTGGACTCCGAACGCCACAAGCGCCCAACGCGGGCCACGTGTCACCTTAAGTTTTAATGCGGATTGGCTGTTCTGGAAAGGCGATGCGCCAGGCGCAGAGCGACCTGAATTTGACGATTCTGCTTGGCGTAAGCTCGATGTGCCGCATGATTGGAGCATTGAAGGACCGTTCAGCCAGACAAATGCAACCGGGCCAGGCGGCGGTTTTTTGCCTGCAGGTATAGGCTGGTACAGGAAACATTTCACACTGCCGACGGTGTACACCGGCAAACGTGTGTTTATCGGGTTCGACGGTGTCATGGCCAACAGCGATGTGTGGATTAACGGTCATCATTTGGGACACCGGCCATACGGCTACGTCAGCTTTAGCTACGAACTGACCGATCATTTGAATTTGGGCGATACGCCAAATGTGCTTGCTGTTCGGGTGGATAACTCGAAGCAGCCGGCGTCACGTTGGTACACCGGCGCGGGGATATACCGCCATGTGCGGCTGGTTATCACCGACCCGGTCCATATCGTGCAATGGGGAGTATTTGTGTTGACGCCGGAGGTAAAGCAGTACCGCGCCACGGTCGAGGTAGGCACCACTATCGTCAATCAATCAGCTTCGGCCCGGAAAGTAACGGTGCAAAATCACGTAATTGCCCCCAGCCAGAACGGCGCTTGGGCAGCCTTGTGTGTAACGAATCGAGCTGAGCTCACTCAGACAATCGCAGCAGGTGAATCTGCCGAGTTAACTACGCGGTTTGTAGTTGAAGAACCGCAACTGTGGAGCGTTGATGAACCGAACATGTACAAGCTTGTGACACGCGTTTTTGCTGAGCCAGCGGTTGCAAGCAGTTCCGTGTCTGAGCTTGTTGATGAAGTCATCACACCGTTTGGCATTCGACAGTTCGAGTTCAGGTCGGATACAGGTTTTTGGTTGAATGGCAAGAATCTCAAGATCAAAGGTGTTTGCCTGCATCATGACGGCAGCGCGTTTGGTGCGGCGGTGCCGTTGAGCATCTGGGAAATGCGTCTGCGCAAGTTGCGCGAGCTTGGCGTGAATGCAATTCGGACTGCGCACAGCCCACCCGCACCTGAATTCCTCGATCTATGCGACCGACTTGGCCTGCTGGTCATGACCGAATTTTTCGATTGTTGGACCATGGGCAAGAACCCATACGATTACCATCTGTACTTCGATGAGTGGTCGAAGATTGACGTGCGCGACACAGTACGGCGCGACCGTAATCACCCATGCGTGATTCTCTGGAGCATCGGCAATGAGATTCAGGATACGCAAAAGCCAGAAATCGCAATCCCAATTGCGCGTGGTTTGGTTGCTGTATGTCACGAGAACGACCCGACCCGACCTGTTACACAGGCATTGTTCCGGCCAAATGTAAGTGGCGACTACACGAATGGCCTGGCCGACCTGCTGGATGTGGTCGGGACAAACTACCGCGATAACGAATTGCTCGTTGCACAGCGGGCTAAGCCGTGGTGGAAGATTATCGGTACCGAGCAAAGACACGACCGCCAGACGTGGCTCTGGTTACGCGATAACCCGTCGCATTCAGGCCAGTTTTTGTGGACCGGTGTGGATTATTTGGGTGAAGCATGGCGCTGGCCGATTGTCGCTGCCGGGTCGGGGTTACTTGACCGGACGGGTAAACCGCGCCCAATTGCATATCAGCGACAGAGCTGGTGGGGTAACAAGCCGATGGTTTATGCTGCACGTAGGGTTGCGCCCGAACGCAAATTGGACGTTGACCCGGGTTTTGTGCCGTTGCTCCCGACCAGGATGTTATTTGCGGACTGGACGCCGAGCAATCTCGAGCCGCACGATGAAGAAGTCGAGGTGTACAGCAACTGCGAGCAGGTTGAGCTGTTCCTGAACGGTCGGTCGCTCGGGGTGCAATGGCTGCCGTATGACGACACACCGCGCACTTGGAAAGTGAGGTTTGAGCCGGGGGTACTCAAAGTCGTCGGGCGTAATCAGGGTCGAGTTGTTGCGCAGCATGAGCTGCGAACTGCCGGTAAACCTGCACGAATTCTTCTTGCTGCTGACCGCGCGCAACTCGCGCATTGCTGGGACGATGTCTGCGTTGTTACAGCAACGGTTGTGGATTCAAATGGGACTGTTGTCCCTTACGCGACAAACGTGATTACCTTTAACATTGCCGGCCCGGGTGTGATTGCCGCAGTTGACAGTGCAGACAACACAAGTCATGAACCGTTTCATGCGACACACCGGCACGCTTTCCAGGGCAGTTGCGTTGCACTAGTCAAGGCGACTGCACCGTGCGGTAAAATAACCGTCAAGGCCACTGCACTTGGGTTGCGGCCTGGTTCAGTCACAATTCAAGCAGTCAAGCCGCGCACCGAAAGATAAATCGCTGCAGCGCATAGTCCTCTGGCCGCCCCATCCAGAATTAGCAGCTTTGTTCCAGCACCAATAAACCAGCACCTCGTAGGCGCGCCCGTGTGGGCGCGGAAAACAAGATTCAGGCCCTGGAAGCCGGCTCTGCAGAGACCAACCCGCCACCGGCGCGCAGTGGACTGCGCGCCCTACCTTACTCTCTACGCCTCTGCTGTGAAGGATTGGAGTAGAAGTTTTTGGAGCGCGGTGCTCCAGCACCGCTTTCGGTTCGATTGGAGGGACGACTTCCGCGTCGTCCAAAGTTCGGTGCAAGCCGAACCGCGCACGGCAGCCAGCTCGGACCCAGCATCGCCTTCCAACGCTGAATTTACTGCGCACCAGAGTGGCGCGCGCCAGTCCACAGCTTTTGTAGCGGCGTCCTGTGAACGCCGTCTGTTTTCTCCCAGCATGGGTGCAGCAAGACAGTCCTCCAGATGCGGGCCAACGATACCCGGCGGTCACAGACCGCCGCTACAACACTGCAGATGAGCGTAGCCGCGCTCGTAAGAGCGCGGACGGTAGGATTCCGGCCGAGACGCCGGGGTCTGCACGACCCACACCGGCGCGCAGTGGACTGGGCGCCCTACCTTAACTCTGCACTTCTGCGTCTCTGCGTTAAAAATGCAGACGCGTGGGGCCATCCGTCCCTGCCAACACAGCAAAATTTTTTGACCGGGACACGGCCCACCAGGCGTCCGGTCGGTGTGGCCGTGCATCTGTTATTGTGCTGTCAGGTGCGCGGCCACCTTGGCCGCAGTGCCTTCTGCGACCGGGACGGTGGCGCGCCCTTGGGCGGATTGGAGCGCGGCCATCCTGGCCGCAGTGCCCTCAAGTTGGGTGGAGCATGGGATGGGCTTTTTTCGACCGGGACAGTTCTGGAGCCGTGAAATTAGGTGATGCAGCAGTATTAAGCGCAGTATTTTGTTTCTGCGGGCGTGGACGCCCGCGCGCCTTCTGGCAGGTTTGGCGCGCGGTGCTCTTGGCCGGGGGTCTTCTGCACCCCAGATGGGCGCACTCGGTAGCCGCGGCCGTGAGGGCGCGGAAAACAAGATTCAGGCTCTGGAAGCCGGCTCTGCACAACCAGCCACGGCGCCCAACGGAGTGCGTGCCCAATCTTGTAGCGGCTGTCTGCGAACGCCGTCCGTTTTTCGCCAGCATGAGTGCAGCAAGCCAGTGGCGCAGATGTGGGACGATAAAACCCGGCGGTCACAGACCGCTGCTACAGCACTGTAGGTGTTCGTCTCCTGTGCACAACAGAACACTTTGGAGTGCCGTACTCGAGCACCGCTTTCGGTTCGGCGCGGGTGTAGAGCCGTGAGCCGCTTGATGGACGGTGCTTGGGTGGTCGTTAGGCAAACAGGTCGCGTATGGTGAGCTGGAACCCGGGCAGCGCAGTGTCAGTGAGCACATCGCTGCCAGCCATGATGCCTTTGAGCGCGAGACCGTATTCGTTGCTGTGATAAACTTCGAGGTTATCGTAGCGCGGATCAACTATCCAGAGCCGCGGCACGCGCATATCTTCGTAAATCTGTTTCTTTACAACGGTGTCGGTGTGGTGGTCGTCAGAGCTGATAATCTCGATTGCGAGCCACAGCTTCCCCGTTCCAACATCAACGAGGGCGATGTCAGGACAAATAATATTGCCGTTTGTGAGCTGCACTTGAGAGCGCCTGGGCAAGATGCGTGTAGCCGTCAAATTTGCCACACATGCATCCAGCAAAGCATGTAATCGCGAGCAGATTGTCTCGTGCCGTGTGCCGGGTGCACGCCTGAACACAACCTGTCCGTCCAACAACTCTTCGTATGCACTGCTCATTATCGTGCGAACAAGTTACGCAGGAACCTGCCCGTGTGCGAGTTTTTTTTGCGTGCGATCTGTTCGGGTGTGCCTTGGGCAACAATTCGTCCGCCGCCCTCACCACCTTCAGGCCCGAGGTCAATCACCCAGTCTGCCTCAGCAATCAAATCGAGGTTGTGCTCGATCACAATCACGGTGTGCCCGGCATCAACCAACCTGTGCAATACATCAACAAGCTTGTGCACGTCTGCCATGTGCAGACCGATTGTAGGTTCTTCCAAAATGAACAGATCACGCGCAGCCCGCCGCTGGAACAAATCCGGTTCTTTCAGGCCACCGAGCAGGTGTGTTACAAGTTTAACGCGCTGCGCTTCGCCCCCACTCAACGTCGGGCTGGGTTGGCCGAGTTTCAGATACCCAAGCCCGGTATCAACCAACGCTTGCAACGCGCGTTTGATTCGTGGCACATGGGCAAAAAACTCGAGCGCTTCCTCGACCGACATGTCGAGCACTTCAGCGATGTTTTTGCCGTGATACTGGATGTCGAGTGTTTCAGGGGTAAACCGCAGGCCGTCGCAACTTTCGCACCGAATAAATGCCGGAGGTAAAAAGTTCATCTCAAGCTTGACAACACCTGCGCCTTGGCAGGTCTGACACCGGCCTTGTGGGCTGTTAAAAGAGAACCTGCCCGGGCCGTACCCGCGCAGGCGCGCTTCTGGCACCTGGGCAAACAACCGCCGTATATCATCGAAAAACCCGACGTACGTGGCTGGGATAGACCGGGGCGTGCGGCCGATTGGTGATTGATCAACCTCGTGCACCGCGCGGATTGATTCGTAACCGGTGACGTAGGTTGGAGTTAAAGCGTTGAAGCGTTGAAGCGGCAAAGGGGTGGCGCGTTGAACTGGTGCGTCTGTTTTTTGCCGGTTTGATTTCAGTGCTGCGGTTAGTGCAGGTACCAGGCATTCGCGGATGAGTGTGCTTTTGCCGGAGCCGCTGACACCGGTCACAAGCACCAACCGGCCGAGTGGAAAGCTGACTGTGATGTTTTTCAAGTTGTGCTTCGACGCGTTATGCAGCGTCAGCCACTGGACGGCATCTTGCCGGTCACCTCCAGTGGTTTGCTCCGAACGCGCCTGCGCCAGGCCAGCAGGACGTTTTACCGGTCGCCGCTTCCCACGTGATGGGTAGGTCCGGTTTGCGCGCAACCACTGACCCGTAACAGACTCAGGATGTGCTAGCAGCTCGTTGAGCGTGCCTGTAGCGACAACTGCGCCACCGTGCAGGCCTGCACCCGGGCCGAGGTCAACGATGTAATCTGCGCGGCGCATGGTTGCCTCGTCATGCTCGACAACGATGATCGAGTTACCACGTGCTTTTAGCGTGTCGAGTGCAGCAAGCAACCGTTCGTTATCGCGCGGGTGTAGCCCGATTGTCGGCTCGTCCAGGATGTACAACACACCGCTCAAGTTCGACCCAAGCTGTGCGGCAAGCCGAATCCGTTGTGATTCGCCCCCTGACAAAGTTGGCACGGCACGCCCGAGCTGCAAGTACCCGAGTCCGACCTGCCTGAGGAATTTAAGCCGCGCGCGAATTTCGGGTAGAATATCGCGCGCGATCAACATGGCACGGCCACGCGGCTTCAGCCGATTGAAAAAGTCATCTGCGGCTTCGACCGACATATCTGCAAAATCCACAATTGTTAGGGCGACCGGTTTGCCTTGACGCAACATCGGTAAGGCGAACCCATCGGATGCTTCCGGCAGTTTGCCCTGAGCAGTGTCAGGGCCGATCAACGCAATCTGCCGATGTGCCCCCGGCAATACAACAAGCCGCACTGCGCGTGCAACCGGGTTAAGCCGCGTACCGTTGCATTCTGGGCAAGGCTCGCGTTCGCCTTCCATCCACTCGAACCAGGTTTCTTCGATCATTTCAGCGCGCGCACCCCTGTCAACGTCTTCGGGCATCCAAAACAATTCGCCAAACCCGCGACATCGCGTGCACCAGCCGGCTGGCGAGTTAAAGCTGAAGTTTTTCGGGTCAAGCGGTTCAAATGACCTGCCGCAACTTGGGCAACTACGTTCCGTCGAGTGGACAGTCACCTGGCCGTAATTATCCAGGGCGAGCAGAGTGCCGTTACCAAGCTTGAGCGCTTCATCAATGAGATTGTGTTGCGGCATAGCTGTTGCGCCGGTCCGGCGCGGCATGCCGCCCCTACGTTTTTCCAATACACCGACCACAATTTCAATGTTGTGCTCCCGGTAGCGATCGAGCTTGAACGGTTTGCTTGTGTCGTAGATTTTGCCGTCTGCACGGATTTCTGCGTACCCGTGCCTTGCAGCCCACTCGGCAACGTCGGTGTGGAATCCTTTCCGTCGTTTTACCACCGGCGCAAGCAACAGTAAATCGCCGCGTTTGCGCAGCTCGGTTTGAAGCCCGCGCGCAAGTGCATCGCGTGTCTGTGCCTGGACAGGGACGCCGCAGTCCGGACAGTACTGCACGCCGAGCCGCGCGAACAGCAAGCGCAAAAAATGATAAATCTCCGTGACGGTGGCAACTGTGCTCTTACCCCCACCACCGCGGTTACGTTGTTCGATGCTTACGGCGGGCGGGATACCGGTGATCAAGTCAACATCAGGCCGCGCAAGTTGTTCGACAAACTGCCGCGCATACAAATTCATCGAATCGAGAAACCTGCGCTGGCCTTCGGCAAACAACAGGTCAAATGCAAGTGTGCTTTTGCCCGAGCCACTTACACCGGTTACAACAACAAACCGGTTGCGCGGTATGGCAAGCGAGATGTTTTTCAGGTTATGCTCGCGCGCACCATGAACTATGATGGCTTCGGCGGGTGCAAGACCTGTGTCCTGCAGTTTGATCATGCGCTCAACCTTTGATGCAGATGAGCGGTTTACATCTGGCGACCTTGCGCGCAAGCCCAGCCTGCTCGGCTGCATCAACAACTGCGCTAACGTCCTTATACGCGCCCGGCGCTTCTTCGGCAACACCGCGGGTTGAGGGGCTGCGAATAAGGATACCGCGTCCGGCAAGTTCGTCTATGACCTGTCTGCCCTGCCACTGTTTAAGTGCCTGGTTTCGGCTCAGCGCGCGGCCTGCACCATGCACGGCTGAGGCGAAAGCTTTAGCCTCGGCGGTGTCCGTACCGGCCAAAATGTACGAGCATGTGCCCATGCTACCCCCAATCAGCACAGGTTGACCGACGGACCGGAATGCAGCGGGTAACTCGTCGCTGCGCGCCGGGCCATACGAGCGTGTTGCACCTTTCCGATGTACAAACAGCCGTTTGCGTTTGCCGTCAACGATATGTTCCTCGACCTTGCATGTGTTGTGTGACACGTCGTACAAAAGCGTAAGCCTGACACCCGGGAAAACCTCCGCAAACGCTTTCCCGGCCAGATGCGAGAGGATTTGCCGGTTTGCCAATGCACAATTAATTGCTGCGCGCATTGCACCCAGATACCGTTGCCCGACAGCAGATTTGATCGGTGCACAGGCCAGCTCGCGCTCGGGCAAATGAATGCCGTGCTGTTGCGCCGCCGCTGTCATCTCCTTCAGGTACTCAGTGTTAATCTGATGGCCAAGCCCACGTGACCCGCAATGTATGCTCACGGTAATTTCGCCGAGTCGCAGTCCGTACACTTTGGCGATGTCTTCGTCGTAAATCTCGACTATTTCCTGCACTTCGAGGTAATGATTACCCGAGCCGAGCGTGCCCATCTCGTCCTGCTGCCGTTTCTTGGCCTGATTAGATACGCAAGCCGGGTCGGCCCCCTCCATCCGACCGTGTTCCTCAATCCGATCGAGGTCTTCCGGTGTACCGTACCCGTGTTGGACAGCCCAGACAGCGCCATTGGCAAGCACTTCATCAAGTTCTTTCACGCTCAAGTGCAGATTGCCTGTGCTACCTACACCGGCGGGAATCCAGCGATACAAAGTGTCAGCGAGTTCTTTTTGGCGGGGTAAGACATCCTTTTTGTGCAGGCCGGTCAAAAGTGTACGCACGCCGCACGAAATGTCGAACCCGACGCCGCCGGCTGAAATCACACCGCCTTCATCAGCGTCAAATGCAGCCACACCGCCGATCGGGAACCCGTAACCCCAATGTGCATCCGGCATTGCAAGAGCGGCCTTTTGTATGCCAGGCAATGTAGCAACACCGCATGCTTGCTCGACGACCTTGTCGTCCATCTCTTTCAAGAGTTGTTCGGTGGCATAAATCACAACGGGCACGCGCATCCGGCCTGTAGGCGGGATGCACCACTCGGTTTCACTCACACGTTCCAGTTTGGTGATGTCCATAAATCCTTCGGTTCGGTTTTCGGCACCTTAGCGTTTCCTGCCTGTCTATTATACATCAACAACGCACTGTGCAACCCATGCACCATCGGCAGCGCGTTGTACAACCAACTCAGCGTACGTTGCGCCTTTAACTTCCACAGCAGGTTCATGTCGCGCAACATCAATTGGCTCGCCCCATACCGTCGCGCGTAGCTTCTGATCATCAATCTGAACGCTGAACCTGCTGAACAACATTTTCCGCGTTGCCATTTCAAATATAAGCGCATTTAGCCATTCGACCAGCAGCAGCTCAGGTGTCGGTGCCGCGCATTGAAGTTCAACCTGCACGACCGGCCGGACGCGGGCTGGGTCGGTGCAAACTGCAACAAGCGCAAGCGCAGCCTGCTCGAATGCAGACTCGATGCTCGGGCCGATGCCGCGCACGCCAATATCTGCCTTGTGTTCAAAATGTTCCCAACGCGGTTGTACTGCGGCATGCGCTGTGGCTGGCCTAGCTGCCGTGTCAGGCGAAGGTTGAGTTTGCTCCTGTTTGTCCATCGTGTCCGGCTCATTCTACAAGGCGTTCAGGCTTTTTTACAGCAGAACTTCGCGAATTCTTACTGGGGCGAATTTGTTATAAGATGGCGCCATCCTCAGACCGGCAGATGATACAGGCACGCCCAGTCTCATACGCGCATGAATTTGGCCGCAAGACCCATTCCTTGGTTTAATCTGATGCGTGCGGAATCCTTTAAGCGCGACCAAACTTAACCACAACGACGCGGACATTGTAGCGGCGCTGTATTGAGCGTCGCGCCGTATGTGCACGGTGCTAGAATGTCCGCCATACGGGACCGGTTTTTGGTGGGAGGAGACGTTGCGCCGAGCGAAAGCGAAGGGCAAACACGCCCAAGCCAAATACCTATGGCCTAATTCATCGCCCCAGAGACACTGAAGCGCAGAGTATTTGGAATCGAAATTCTGGATTTTATGGCGCCCGTCTATGACCTGCGAGCGTAGCAGTCACGCTCTTGGCGAAAATCGTACCGCACCATGCTCAGAGTAACAGACAGCGTTCACAGACCGCCGCTACAAAAACTGTTGTACCGGCGTGCGCCCATCCGGGGCGCAGAAGGCCTGCAGCCAAGAGCGCCGCGCGCCAAATCTGCCAGAAGGCGCGCGGGCGTCCACGCCCGCAGAAACAA
>Ga0272448_1004558_pt1 | contig 15743 bp, 18 predicted proteins | sample YNPCB0191_FD_202220 | JGI IMG/M metagenome (GOLD analysis project Ga0272448, IMG submission 202220) | Hot spring sediment microbial communities from Yellowstone National Park, WY, United States - YNP-CB-019-1 | ecosystem: Environmental > Aquatic > Thermal springs > Hot (42-90C) > Sediment...
GCTTCCTTTATCCGCTGCTCACCTAACATGATATATAAATCTAATAATAATTTTTAATTATATCAATTTTATTAATATTTCGTCAAGGGACATAAAGGATTACGCCCCCCCTGTTTCCCGAAAATAGCCCTCTTGACTTTGTTCGATAAAAAACATATACTAAAGGCGCATTAAAATTTTAAAGCGGCGATGCGCTTACCCTCCGAATCCAAACAGCAACTTTTCCTGAAAAGCCTTTTTCAGGAGAACCTGCTCCTCCGCTCCGGCATGGGCATGGTGCTGGCGGTCACAGCCACCGTCAACACCGACCAGGCCTTTTTCGTCGGCGGCATCGCCCTGCTGATCATTATCTTCAATAGCCTGATGACTTCCATCCTGAGCGATATCTTCCACTATGTCTGGCCCATGTGGATCAGGGTTATGGTAACCTCCATCATCCTCTCCCTGCTGATCATCGCCTTTGAGGATAAAATAGCCAGCCTCCCCGGCCACACTGCCTGGTTGTTGTTGACGCTGATCGCCTGCCCCCTGGCCTATGCCCGTTCCAAAGTATTCGCCGAGAGCTCCACCCCGGGCCGGGCTCTCTATGATGCCGCCGGCGCTGGCTTGGGCCTGGTGCTGGCCCTCTTGGGCATCGCCCTGATCAGGGAGGTATCCGGATTCGGCTCTTTGGGAAACCTCGCCCTCTTTTCCGCCCCGCCCCTGCCTATGATGCGCCAAGCTTTCGGCGGTTTCACCGCCGCTGCCCTGGTCATCGTCATCTTTCGCCTGCTAGCAAAAAAATTCACCCTATGAACCAGATGCTGACATCCTTCCTCCAGGGGCTGGCCGGGATGGGCCCGGTGCTCACCTTGGGACTATTGCCCGCAGGCTACCAGGCCATGTGCCGCAAGCCGGAACGGGCGGTGAGCTACGCCATAGCCTTAGGGGTCCAGATTCCAGTACTGGCAGTCTTGGGCTGGCTGATGGACCGCTACCTCATCCCCTCCTTTCTGGCATCACTGCTTCGCCCCCTATTGCTGACAGCACTCCTCCTGGTGCTGCAGATATCCCTCAGCTTTTTATTCAAGCAGAGCCCCTTGGGTGGACAGATTCACTTTTTCAATCAAGGACTCATCGTTCTGGGAGTCAGCCTCTATCTGATGGGCCTCAAGCCATTTCCTGGACTGGCCGAGGTCCTGGCCAAGGCATTGGGCTGGTCGCTGGGCTTAGTGATCTCCACAGCGGCTCTGTCTTTCCTGCTGAAAAAGATAGAGGAGAAGGAATTATCTTTAATCTCCGGCTGGCCGGTTTTTCTGATCATCCTCTCCGGATTCTGGCTGGCCGCCCAAGGGTTGTTGGTCTTGCTGCCATGAACCAGCTTTATCAAAAAATACAGCAGGTGTTGCCCGGGCTGGACTGCGGGCTCTGCGGCCACAGCCAGGGTTGCCGGGGATACGCCGAAAGCATCGTGGCCGGAGATCCGGATCTGGGCCGATGCCTGCCCGGAGGCAGCAGTCTCAAGGCCAGGATTGCGGAGGCCTTGGATGAGGCCGCCCTGGACGCCGAGGCTAACGTCGCTGTAGTCCAATGCCAGGGCGCCGCCCCGCGCAGCCGTTTCCGATTCCACTATCAAGGCCGGAATTCTTGCCGCGCCGCCATCCTGACGCACGGCGGGCCCAAGGAATGCCTCTACGGATGCCTCGGCTACGGGGATTGCCTCGCGGCCTGTCCCTATGGGGTCATTTCCCTGGTGGAAAACGGCTGTCCCAAGGTGGATTTCTCCAGATGCCGGGGCTGCGGACGCTGCGTCCATGCCTGTCCCAAGGGCATCATCAGATTAATGCCTAAATCGCAACAGATCTTCTTAGCCTGTATCTGCCAGGCCAAGAGGGACGGGTTCTCGGGAAGATGTCAGCACGGCTGTACCTCCTGCGCCGTCTGCGTCAATGCCTGCCCCTATGGAGCCATCGGATGGGACGGAGCCCTGCCGAAGATAGATTTCTCCCGCTGTCGCTCCTGCTCCATCTGTGTTCACAAATGTCCCACCAAATCATTCATCGACCGCATCCCCGCCCGGCCCACCGCCTTCATCGGCCTGCAGTGCAATGGCTGCCAGATGTGCAAGGTGGTCTGCCCCACCGATTGCATCGTGGGCAAGAAGGGGGAACACCACAAGGTGATGCGGGGCCAGTGCATCGGCTGCGGCCAGTGCTTCGAGGTCTGTCCCATCAGGGCCGTGACCATGCTGGGCGCTCTGGGCCATGTCAACCTGTCCAAATATTGAAGATGCTGGATAAGGTCCTGGCACCCGCCTTTCTTCTGGCCCTCTGCCTCCAGGGGGCGGTTTCCATTAAAGCCGAATCATTGGATAGCCGACTATATTATCAGATACATGATCGCTGGCAGCATCCCTCTCTGGACCGTCCGATGGAGCTGGCCAGTCGTATGGGCGATGCCAAGATGGGCATCGCCCTCTGCGCCGGAGTCGGCCTCTTCGGAGGAGAGCGGGCCCGACAAACGGCTAAATTGGCGCTGGCCGCCGATGCCCTCTCGGCCGGGTTGGCCTGGAGTTTGAAGATGGCGGTCAATCGCCAGCGCCCGGACGGACCGACTACGAGATCCAATTCCTCCTTTCCCTCGGGCCACGCCACCGGAGCCTTCGCCCTGGCCACGGCCTTTTCTCATAGTTATCCTAAGATAACCATTCCGGCCTATCTAGGAGCCGCGGCCATCGGACTGTCCCGGGTCTACTTGGGTCGTCATTATCCTGCGGATGTGCTGGCCGGCGCTCTGATAGGATATGCCACCGCCCGTTTCGTCATTCGCTATCGAGAGAAAGTGCTGGCCCTGAAATTTCCGGGGATCGAGGAATAATAGCAACGACACCTACCGGACCCTTTCATTACCTCAGCAAGCCGAGGAACACGATAAGGACTACATGGATTTATACTGATATCATAGATGATTTATCAATACGATTATTCTAACCATTGGTTCGGCGAACCGCCACATATTGACAAATAGTGATAATTCCTTCCGCCATCTTAAATTCAACCGAGGCATGATATGACCACCCGCCGACTTGAGGTCATCGTGGGTTTCGTGGCCCTCAGCGCCATCGCCCTTTTGATATTCGGCATGCTCTGGCTCAACCGTATCGAGGTGGGCCGTCATAAATATCTGGTGGCCGTAGCCTTCGAGGATGCCGGCGGTCTGCGCCCGGGCGATCCGGTGACCGTCTCCGGCCTGGAGAAGGGCAAGGTAAAGGACATCGAGCTCAACCGCCACAAACCCGGCGTCATCGCCCGGCTGCAGTTAGACAGTGAAGTGAAGTTGAAGCGTGACGCCCGGTTCTGGCTTCTGGATGCCAGCATGATGGGCGACAAGAGGATCGCCATCGACCCCGGATCGGCGCCGGAGCCGCTCGATACCGATTCCATCCCTATCGGGCTCCGCAGCCCGGGGCTTATCGAGACCACGGTCAAGTTGGGAAACTTAGCCCAGGAGGCCGGCGAACTGTTAGAGCGCCTCAAGCGGGAACTGGCCACTCCGGAGAATGTCCGCAGCCTGGGGCAGGCGGTGCGCCACATCACCCAGGCCACCGAGCAACTGAACCAGATGGCCGCCGAGAACCGCATTGCCCTGCGGGAGACGGCCCGGGACGTCAACCGGCTGATCTCGCCCAATCGGGGCAAGCTGGACTCTACCATCCAGTCCCTGGCCCGGGCCAGCGCCGCGCTGGATTCCATTTCCCGTAAGATCAACAGCGGCCAGGGCACGGCCGGAAAGTTGGTAAACGACCAGGAGCTCTATGAGGACCTGAGGAAGACCAATAAGGATATCCAGGCGTTGATCACCGATATCAGGGCCAATCCCAAGAAATATCTGACGGTGAAAGTCTTTTAGTCGATGGCTGCCAAGAACACCAAGACCAACTTCGTCTGCCAGTCCTGCGGCTTCGAGAACTCCAAATGGTTGGGACGCTGTCCCTCGTGCGGCGGCTGGAATACCTTCGTCGAGGAAAGGACCAGAACCGATCTGAGACGATCACCAAAGGACAGGGGCAAAGGATCCAGGGATAAGGAACAGGTCCAGGTGAGGGCCGTCAGGCTGAGTCAGATAGAGCTGGAGAGACAGCCCCGGATGCTGACCGGCATCGGCGAATTCGACTCCTGTCTGGGCGGCGGCATCCTCCCCGGCTCGCTGATCCTCTTGGGCGGCGATCCGGGCATCGGCAAATCCACCCTGGCCCTGCAGGTGATGGAGCAGGTCGGCCTCTCCGGCAGAAAGGTGCTCTACATCTCCGGCGAGGAATCTCTGGAACAGGTCAAGCTGCGCGCCAGCCGCCTGGGGGCCGGTTCCGAGAACCTGCTTTTGGCATCGCTCACCGAGCTCGACGACATTATCGCCTTAGCGCAGCAGACGGCGCCGGATCTGTTGGTGATCGATTCCATCCAGACCGTCTACTGGTCGGAGCTGGAATCGGCCCCGGGCTCGGTGGGGCAGGTGCGCGAATGCGGGGCCATGATGATGCGCCTGGCCAAGGAGAACGCCTTAGCCACCATCCTCATCGGCCATGTCACCAAGGAGGGCATGATCGCCGGGCCGCGCACCTTAGAGCATATGGTGGACACCGTCCTCTATTTGGAAGGCGAGCGCCATCATTCCTTCCGCATCCTCCGTTCCGTCAAGAACCGCTTCGGCTCCACCAACGAGATCGGGGTCTTCGAAATGAGCCAGTCGGGCCTGATGCCGGTGGCCAATCCCTCTCAGCTGTTTCTCTCCCAGCGCAACCTCAGGGTGCCGGGCTCGGCCGTTATCTGCGCCTTAGAGGGCAGCCGGCCGCTTTTGGTGGAGATCCAGGCGCTGGTCTCGCCCACCCCCTTCGGCACCCCACAGCGCAATACCACTGGTATCAACCACCGCAGGCTGTCCATGTTGCTGGCCGTGCTGGAGCGCCGCGCCGGTCTCAACTTGGGAATGCACGACATCTTCGTCAACGTGGCCGGGGGGCTGAAGCTGGAGGAGCCGGCGGCCGATCTGGGCACGGCCGTGGCCGTGGCCTCGGCCTTCCGCAACAGAGCGGCCGATCCCCAGATGGTGTTTTTAGGCGAAGTAGGATTGGGCGGCGAGATCCGCTCGGTCAGCCAGATGGGAAGGCGCCTGGCCGAGGCCGGGAAACTCGGCTTTCACCGGGCCGCCTGCCCCGGCGGCGCCGAACCATCACCGGGGATAGAGATCATAAAGGTTTCTGATATCTCCCAGGCTTTGAACGTAGCCTTCAACCATCGAGGCACCTGACAATGAAGATGAGAAAGCTGACCCCGGCCGATTATCCGGAACTTATAAAGCTCTGGAAACGATCCGGCCTGCCCTATAAACCCCGGGGCCGCGACAGCCGGGCTCGCATCTCCGGCGAGATGAAGGCCCATCCGGATTTCTTCATCGGCCTGTTCGATCGGGATCTGTTGATCGGAGCCGTCATCGCCACCCACGACGGGCGCAAGGGCTGGCTCAACCGCATCGCTGTAGATCCGGATTATCGTCGTCGGGGCCTGGCCAGACGACTGACTCTAGCCGGCGAAAGGGCGTTGCGACGGCACGGCATCCATATCTTCGGGCTTCTGATCCATGCCTATAACAAAGCTTCCCTCAGATTAGCCCAGAGCTTGGGCTACCAGATCCACCGCGATATCCTCTACCTCTCCAAACGGGATCGCCCATCGGTCTGATGATGTCACCTATCTCGGTCATCATCGTGGCCGCCGGAAAGGGCCGCCGCTTAGGATATAAAATCCCCAAGGCCTTCATCAAGCTGGCCGGGCAGGAGATGTATCGCTATTCGCTGGAGACTTTCTCCCGAATAGCCGAAATCGGCCAGCTGGTCCTGGTGGTGCCCCGGGGATGGCCGGAGCGATTGAGCTATCTCAGATCAAGTTTCCCCAAGCTCGGGGCCGTCGTCGCCGGAGGCCGGGAGAGGTCGGATTCGGTTCGGGCCGGGCTGGAGGCTGTCTCCGAGCGATCGGATCTAGTTCTGATCCACGATGCCGCCCGGCCCCTGGTCTCGGCTCGGGATATCCGGGCGGTGATCGCCGCAGCCAAAAGAAGCGGCGCCGCCGTCCTGGCCCAGCCGGTGACCGATACCATCAAGCGGGGACGTCGCGGCTTCATAGCCGCCACCGTCGATAGACACGATCTGTGGCGGGCCCAGACACCCCAGGGCTTCCACCGTCGCATCCTGAGGCGTATCTATGCCTGCCGCGGGACCGATGTCACCGATGACAGTTCTTTGGCGGAACGGGCCGGATTTCGGGTAGCCCTGGTGCCGGCCAGCTCGCCCAATTTCAAAATAACCGATAAACACGATCTCTGGATGGCCGCATGCCTGCTAAGAAAAAATCGCCGCGCCTAGGGCTGGGCTACGACATCCACCGACTGCGTCGGGGCCGCCCCCTGATCCTGGGCGGTGTAGCCATCCCCTTCAGCCACGGTCTGGAGGGCCACTCGGACGCTGACGTCATCTGCCATGCGGTGGCCGACAGCCTGTTGGGGGCCGCCAATTTAGGCGACCTGGGGAGCCATTTCCCCAACGACGATCCGGCCTATAAAAACATCTCCAGCCTGAAGCTGCTGGATAAGGTGGGAAAATTGTTGAGAAGACAAAAGGCCTCCATCCAGAATATCGATGTTATGCTGATTGCCGAAAGGCCAAAGATCTCAGGCCACACCGACCGCATGAAGGCCAACATCGCCCGGGCCTTAGGCATTGCTGCCGACAGGGTGTCCATCAAGGCCACCACTAATGAAAAATTGGGCTGCCTGGGACGGGGCCAGGGCCTGGCCGCTTTGGCCGTTTCCCTGATAGAGAAGGAGGCGAAATGAACCTGGAGGATCTGGCTAAATCGTTCGTCTCCCAGGGCGGCCTCTGGGCCTATCTCACCCTCTTCCTCTCCACCTTCATCGAAGGCTTCTTCCCCCTTGTCCCCAGCGACGTGGTGGTTCTGTTCTGCGCCCTGATGGTATCGCGCCAGGAGCTCCATTGGCTGCCGTGTCTGGCTTCCTCATTCTCGGGAGGAGCCGCCGGAGCCCTGTTGGTCTATTGGTTCGGACGAAGACATGGCCGGGGATACTTCCTGTCCGCTCGGCGCTTTTTCATCACCCCGCAGCGTTTCCTGGCGGCCGAAGCCCCTTTTAAGAAGTACGGCAACCTGATCATCCTTCTCAACCGGGCCATCGTCGGCGGAAGATCCTTCGGTTTCCTGATAGCCGGTCTGATGCGCCATCCCCTTAACCAGGTGCTGCTCTACGGACTTTCGGGCATCCTGGCCTGGTATCTGCTGCTGCTTTTCCTCGGCACCCGATTCGGAGCCGTGGCCGGCAGGCTGGTCAACGGCCTCATCCTGGTGGTGATGTCCATCCTGATCCTCTCCCTCATCTCCCTGCTGCTCTCCCGGCTGCTCTTCAAATCCGAGAAGACCTAAAGATAAGGCCCCCGTATGACGGGGGCCCTATCTTCGTATAAGAGAGACTATTTGACCGCGTCCTTCAGTTCCTTGCCCGGTTTGAAAGCCGGCACCTTCTTAGCCGCGATCTTGATCTCCTTGCCGGTCTGGGGATTGCGTCCGATGCGGGCCTTTCTCTTCTTCACCATGAAGGTTCCGAAGCCGACCAGGGTCACCGCCTCGCCCTTCTTCAAGGCCTTGGTGATATTGTCGAAAACCGCATTCACCGCCTGGGCAGCCTCCGCCTTGGTGCAGGTGGATTTGGCGACAGCCTCGATCAATTCAGCTTTGTTCACTTCCTTCCCTCCTTTCACTTAAAAATAAAGATTATTAGCGGCTATTAGTATATCATTTAAGTCCATCATCGTCAAGTTTTTTTTTTAAGAAAAAAACCCTAGAGTGTGGAAACCGGCTCGGTGTCTATCCGGATGGAAACCTGGCGTTCCCTCCGACCCAAGCCCCGACAGGCCTCCAGCAACGGTGAGAGATCATCATGCTTCAGCAGCAATTGGTAACGAAACCTCCCCCTCAGTTTGGGGATGGCGGCCGGCGCCGGTCCCAAAATAATTATCTCAGGATCCTTGCGGGAGATCATCCCCGCCAAGGCCACTGCCTTCTGCTTGGCCATTTCCTCGTCGGCGGCGGCCACAGTGATGAGGACTATGTTTTTGAAAGGAGGATAGCCAGCCTCCTGCCGCTGTCTCAACTCTTCCTCTAAAAACTGCTGATAGCCCTGCCCTAGGGACGATATGAAGATCGAGGCCTGCGGCCATCGGGTTTGAACGATAACCTGGCCCGGATGTTCGCCCCGCCCCGCCCGTCCCGACATCTGCAGCAAAAGCTGCCCCACCCTCTCGGAACTGCGAAAATCCGGCAAAGCCATCATTTCATCGATATTCAGAACCCCCACCAGACCCACCGCCGGAAAATGATGCCCCTTGGCGATCATCTGCGTGCCGATCAGGATCTTGGCCCGGCCGTCCTGAAAGGTTTTCAAAATCCTTTCATGGGAACCTTTTCGCTCGGTCGTATCCGAGTCCATACGGATTACGGGCCATCCCGGGAAAAGCTTTTTCAGATCTTCCTCCAGCCTCTGGATTCCCTGGCTGCCCGTCCTCAGCCGAGGATTGCCGCACTGCGGACACTGGGTCCACGATCTTTGACGATAGCCGCAATAATGACAGAGCATGATATCCTCTCCCCGATGATAGCTGAGGCTGATGGCGCAGTTGCGGCAGCGGAGGACGGCCCCGCACCGAGAGCACTGGAGAGAACGTGCATAGCCGCGGCGGTTGAGGAGCAGCATCACCTGCCTGCCCTGCGCCACCTCCCGGCTGATGGCCCGACCCAGATCCGGCGATATTATGGAGCCGGTTCGCTCCGCCTGGCGGCAGTCGACCACCTGAAGCTCGGGCTGTGGCCAGGGCGATACCCGGTGGGGCATCGTAAATAGCTGGTAGGTGCCGTTCCGGGCGCACCAATAGCTCTCCACCGAGGGAGTGGCCGATCCCAATATCACCGGAATCCGCAATCTGCGGGCCCGAGCGAAAGCTACCGAGCGGGCATGGTAGAGGGGATCCGCGTCCTGTTGCTTGTATGAGGCATCCTGCTCCTCGTCGATGATGATCAAACCCAATTTCGGCAGAGGGCAAAAGACCGCGGAACGCACCCCCACTAACACCGAGATCCGTTGCTTCCTGGCGGCAGACCAGACATCATATCTTTGGCCGGCCGAGAGCTCACTATGCCAGATACCTAACGAGGGAAAATGTTTTTTAAACCTGGCCGCCATCTGCCCCACCAGCCCGATCTCCGGCACCAGGACCAGGATCTGTTTTCCCTGGGAGGCGGCTAATCCGGCGGCCCTTAGATAAACCTCGGTCTTGCCGCTGGCGGTAACGCCGAACAGCAGGCTGACGCTGAAATCCTCCCGGGCTAAGTTCTCCTCCACTCCCTGCAGGGCTTGCCTCTGGTCCTCGGTGAGCTCGGCCACTTCAGCCTCGGGCAAGGAAAGTGCGGGGCCCGGAAGCTGCTGACTATCCCTCATTTCCCAGGCCGCCAGTCCCCGCTCCACCAGCCAGGCGGCGGCGCTTTTGGAAGTCACTTCCCGTATGGGAATCTCCCCTTTGGTGGCCAACAGCGCCCAGAGCTTAGCCCTGGCCGGGCTCAATCCCTGAGGCGCCTCATCTTTAAACTTGACCAGCCACCTCTCCTTAGATTGCCGCTCCCGGCCTCCATGCCATTCGATATCCAACGACAGCATTCCCTTCTGTTCGAGAGAGGCCAGTATCTTGGAAGCGCCGTCGCCGAATCGCTGCCTCAGCCAATCAAGCGAGGCCCGGCCCCGGCCCTTAAGGATATCCACCATCCGGGCTTCGTCCAAAGACAGGGCCATCGGCTCCGAGACCGGCAGTAGTTTGGCCATGGTCCGCTGTCTTCGGTTGAGCCCCGGAGGCAGGGCTGCCCAGATGGCCTGGCCCCAACTGCAGAGATAACGCTGGCTGACCCAATAGGTCAGCCACAACAGGTGATCGTCCAACACTGGCTCTCGGTCCAGTATGGCGGCCACCGGCTTACAGAGAAGATGGGTGCGCTCCCTGAAACCGACTATCACTCCTATCATCCTTCTCTTACCCACCGGCACCTCGGCCCGCATCCCCAAGCCGGCCAAAGGTCTGAGATCCTGGGGCAGAGAATAGGTGAAGGGCTCTGAGCCTGGAATATCCAGAGCCACATCCACGTATGGAAGTTCGGCTCTTGACAAGACCGCTATTTTGTTATAATTTTATGTAGATGAGGATTCATATCATTTTCATTACCCTGCTGGCCAGCCTCGCCGTTCCAGTCTGGGGGCAGTTCGGCACCGGCAAATCGGAATTCATCTTCCCCATGGGCATCGCCTGCGACCGCCAGGGGAATATCTTCGTCTCCGAGGTCGGCAACGATCGCATCCAGAAGCTCGGCCGGGAACAGGAATGGCTGGCCTGGTGGGGCCATTACGGCAGCGACACCCTGAGCCTCAATGACCCCATCGGCATTACCATCACTGACAAGGATCTGATCCTGGTGGCCGACTCCGGCAACCGTCGCGTTATCGCCTTCGATCAGGATGGCCATTATCGCTACCAGTTCCAGCTTCCCGACTCCGCCTGTCCCTGGGGTCTGGCGGCCAGGGACGACCTGATCTACCTCAGCGACGAAAACCGCTGTCTGGTCGAAGTGCGCCAATGGGACGGCACCCTGGTCCTGTCATTCGGCGGCCCGGGCCCGGAGCCGGGCCGGTTTCTCAAACCTCGGGGGATCGCCGTCGATAAGGAGGGCCAGATCTGGGTGGTGGATTCGGGCAACAACCGGATCCAAGTCTTCTCGCCCCAGGGTGAATTGATAAAACATTTCGGATCCTATGGCGATGGAGAGGGCGAGTTCGATAACCCATCGGGCATCGCCATCTCAGGAACCGGCCTGATCTACGTCGTCGACTCGGGCAACGACCGCTTCCAGGAGTTCAGCGCCGAAGGGGCCTTTCGCAGCCAGGGGGGCACCACCGGCCAGGAGATGATGCAATTCTACAATCCCGTCGGCATCGCCGTCGATGCCCAGGGCAATCTATTCATTACAGATTGCGATAACCACCGACTCCAATTCCTCAGCTCGCAATGATCCTCCAGAACACGGGGAGTTCATCACAGGACACCTTGGCCATATATATCAGATGGATAACCTCAGCGCTATGTGGTCCTCCCTACCAGGTCTCCAGTGATTGCCGCACTATCTCCTCGGCCAGATTGCCGGCCGCCTTCTCCATACCATAAGCTTCGTCCTCAGAACCGGGCGAATAAATGGCCCAGCCCTTTATCTCCGTTCCCTCCCAAACATTCCTTCCGGATTGCGACCGCAACGACACCTTGGCCGTGATGGTCACCTTATATTGTGAGACCACCTCCTGTCGGTCGTAGACATAAGGTTGTCGTTGATAGTCAATCACCTCTATCTCATACCGTCCCTGGGCCGTTCTGGGCTCGGCCATCTTCAGGCGTCCGTCCTTCTCTATAGCCGTCATCAAAGACTTGGTCACCAATTCCGAGAGGCGGAACTCGGCGGTGCTGTTGACGGCCGCGGGCACCGATACTGTCTTGAAGGGCACCTGGCCGCCGCTGAATGTGTAACAACCAAAGGCCAGACAGGTCAACACCAAGGGAATACAGATCTTCATCATTTCCTCCTTAAGATGGCCAGGGCTTCGATATGGTAGGTCTGGGGAAACATATCCATCATCCACATCCGCTGTAGATAATAGCCCATTGACAGAAGACGTTTCAGGTCCCGGGCTAAGGTAGCCGGATTGCAGGAGAGGTAGGCGATCTTTTCGGGCTGCAGTTTTCCTAAGGCGGCCATCGCCTCCTCCTCCACCCCCTTTCGGGGCGGGTCCAACACCACCACCTCGGCCCTCTCCCACGCATCCAGAACCTCCCCGGCCCTGCCCTGGATAAAGCGGCAGTTTTCCATGCCCTGGCTCCGGGCCGAGGCCCGGGCATCCTCCACTGCCGAAGGCACCTCCTCGACAGCTGCCACCCGGCCCACGAATGGCGAGAGGCTGAGGGCGATGGCGCCGATGCCGCTGTAGACATCCAGAACCTCCTCGTCGCCCCTGAGCTCCAGGGCCGACGGCAGGAGGCCGTAGGCCTTCTCCGCCACCTCTATGTTAACCTGAAGGAAAGATCCCGGCGACAGCCTGAGCTTGACGCCGCCCATCTCCTCCCAGAGGTGCGCCTCGCCCCACAGCCTGCGCCACCGCTGACCTAATATCGTGTTTCCTCTGTAGGGGTTAATGTTCTGATGGATGCCGGCCAGGCCCGGGATAGCCGCCAACATGGAGATCAGCGGCAGCGGTATTTCCTGGCAATCTTTGGTCACCAAAGTCAAGAGGGCCTGGCGGCTGGAGCGAACGAAGCGCAGGAGAAGATGCCTGAGCTGGCCACCATGGCGCACCTCGTCGTAGCCCGTTACTGAGGAACTTTCCACGATCGGGATGACGGCCTCGGCCATCTTTCCCAAGGGAACTTCTAAGATAGGGCATGAAGAAAGGCGCTCCAGACGATGGCTCCCCCTAGCGAAATAACCGATCTCCTTCCCCAGCCCTGCCCGGATTATCGGAAATTGGGCCTTGTTCCGATATCGCCACCCCGTGCTGTGGGGAACCGTCTCTATCTCGGAACAGGTTATCCCGCCCAGACGGAGCAGGGTCTCCTCGAGGATCTTTTTTTTATAGGCCACCTGCCGGCTGTATTCCATCATCTGCCACTGGCAGCCGCCGCACCTTCCGAAATGTTGGCATAGGGGCGCCATCCTCAGGGGTGAGGGGGAGATGATCTCAGCCATTTCGGCCCGCAGATAGGACTTGTGCTCCGCGACCACCCTGACCACCGCCCTTTCCTCGGGTAACCCGTAGGGCACGAACACTGCCCGGCCCTGGTACCGTCCCACCGCATCGCCGCCATAGGCTAAATATTCCAAAAGGATCTCTATTTTTTTGTTAATCAGCGACATTCCCCGTCTGCCCGATGGCGGCCATCATTACTAAGGCGTCCTCGTCCCCGTAATACCTTCTGCGGATGGCTATTTCCTTAAATCCGAACCTTCGATAGAGCTTTTGGGCCGGCAGATTCGAGGCCCTGACCTCGAGGGTGGCTAAGCGGCAGCCCCGGATTTGAGCCTGGTTCAAAATATGTTCCAGCAGTTTAGCGCCGTATCCCTGTCCTCGATACTCAGCCCTGACGGCGATATTGCCCAGATGGAATTCATCCTCCACTATCCAGCCCAATGTATAGGCCACCACCCGCCCCCGAAGCCTCAGGACCGCATTCAACCTTCTATGGTCGCCGTCGAGCTCCTCGGCGAAAAGACCTTCGGACCAGGGATCGGAGAACGATGCCCGTTCTATCTCCAAAACCTCGGGCAAATCCCTAACCGATAGAGGAGAGATATTGACATCGGTCATCGCACCTTCGCCTTCAAGACGGCATCGGCCGGGCGCAGATATAAGGCCTCCAATTCCTCGGGCGAAGTAAATGGCCCAGCCCGATATTTCCTCTCGGCCAGCCGAAGGAGTCCGACCGGAGTCGGAGCCTGCAGGCCTTCCAGGACATATTGAGATGGGTTTCGAGGCGACAGCAACGCCCGACAGATATCCACACCGCTGCCCAGAAGCCTGGCTCCTTCCGGAAGCGATTGCATCCAATCGGCCGGCGCCACTGCCATCGGCTCTTTCAAAGTTCTGAAGTCGTCAGGAGAGAGCTCATACAGGGCCGCATAGATCTGGCTTTTCTTGGCATCGATCACCGGCGACAACAAGCCGGCCCCAGCCCCGGCCGAAAAGGCCAGGGCTTCTAAGGCATTGAGGGCCAGCAGCCGGCAGCCCAGTCCTAAAGACATACCCTTGGCAAAGGCCAGGCCCACCCGCAGGCCGCTAAAGGACCCCGGTCCGTTGACCACCGCTATGACCTCGATGTCGTTTGTTTTTAAACCGGTCTTGTTAAGCAGGGTCCCCAGCACCTCGGTTATCATATCCGAATGGCGTTTTTCGGCCGCCTCGGTTTGGGCCGCCAGCAGGTGGCCCTGGTGCCACAGGGCCAGGGTCAGGCTTGGGCCGCTGGTATCAATGCAGAGCCCGACCATATCAATTACTGACCTCCCGCCCGTTTCCTTCGAGCCAGGGAGACCCAGGGGATTTGTTATTATAAAGATCTGAAATAAATTGGCTCTCAAATATGCTCTCCCAGCGCTTTCCCCGGGGCTTGGGGGTTATCCTCCGCCATTGGTCCGATATCCTCTCCAATCCGATGTCTAGCCTCTCCTCAGGCAGGCTGTCCGCAATCCTCTCCGCCCACTCGATGATCACCACCCCCTCCTGTCCCAAATAATCATGATAACCGATCTGATCCAGTTCTTCCGCTCCCTTCAGACGATAGCAGTCGAAATGGAAAACCGTCAACCGCCCCGGGTATTCGTTCACTAAGTTAAAGCTGGGACTGACGGCATTTATCTCGCAGGCCAAGCCCTGGCAGATGCCCTGGACTAAACAGGTCTTGCCGGATCCCAAAAGGCCATAGAGGCAGATGACGTCGCCCGGCGCCAGAATGGCCGACAGCCGTCGGCCAAAAGCCAGGGTTTGTTCGGCAGAGGGCGATATGTAGCTCTTATCCCATTTCACTTCAGCAAATCTTATGTCCCAAGTTTATGTCCCACATATTGCTCTTGGCTCCGCCATATACCCGGACCAAATCGGGGCGAATAGCCAATCCCCATCCTTCGCAAAGCTATATTATATTTGGAGCACCTATCGATATCAGACCAAAACCAGTCCGGCCTTTATTGCCAACATTCCCCACAGCCACCTCCGATGACACGGCATAAGGGAAAAAGCCGACACCTCTATCAGATAGTGCCTTTGCTTCTCTCCGTCTTATCATCGATAAGCTGGGGATCATCTAGACGATCACTTCGGCGTCAGTACCGCCAGCGGCAGGATCATCTCCTCTAAGGAGATGCCTCCGTGCTGGAACGTCCCCTGGTAGCGCTTGCGGTACTCCTCGGACTTGGTGGGATAGACCAGATAGAAGTCCTCCTTGGCGATGAGATATTGCATGCCCTTGACCTCCTCGGGCAATTGATATTCCTGCGGCTTCCTGACCCAGAGCACGTGCCTGGAATCGGCCGAGATATTAGTCCCGGCCTTGTAGCGCAGGTTGGCCGAGGTGTCCTGCCCGGCCTTGATGATGGCCGCCTGGTTGCCCTGGATGGAGCCGTGATCGGTGGTGGCGATCACCGTCCTGCCCTGGCGGGCCGCCATCTGCAGAATGGACATGACCTCGGAGTTCCGGAACCAGGCCAGGGTCAGTTCGCGAAAGGCCTTCTCGTCGGGCACCATTTCCCGCAGCACCGGCGACTCGGCTCGATAGTGAACCAGTATATCCATGAAGTTGACCACCAACACCACCAGGGAATTTTTACTCAGGGCGCCGAAATCGCGTTTGGCCTCATGGCTTTCCTCGGCGGTGGAGATCTTAAGAAAGCGGAGGCCGTTGGCCGGTTTGATTTTTGCCCGGGTTAACATCATCTCGAAGAGCTGGGCCTCGTGGCGGTTGCGTCCGGTTTCGTTGGAGATGTTCACCTTTTCCCAGAGGTGGGGATACTGAAAAGCTATCTGGGCCGGGAGCAGTCCGGAGAAGATGGCGTTCCGGGAATAGGGGGTGGCGGTGG
>Ga0272448_1004563_pt1 | contig 15728 bp, 11 predicted proteins | sample YNPCB0191_FD_202220 | JGI IMG/M metagenome (GOLD analysis project Ga0272448, IMG submission 202220) | Hot spring sediment microbial communities from Yellowstone National Park, WY, United States - YNP-CB-019-1 | ecosystem: Environmental > Aquatic > Thermal springs > Hot (42-90C) > Sediment...
GCCGACGGTCCGGCCCTCGGAGACCGCCGCGTCGGATTCCACTCTGATCCCGGACGTTCTGTCAGATTCCTCGATGTAGAAGCAGCCGCAAAACCTGGCTGTCACGACGCCAGTCAGATAGACCGGCTCGCCGTTTGCGAGGTCTTTTGCCGCGGCGACACTTGGCACGCTTCTCGCCACAGTGACGCCGGCTGAGCTAATTGGCGCTGAGGTTAGGCCGGCGCCATTTACGGCTCGAACGCTGACGTAGTAGGTGCGGCCCACCTCCAGCGCAAGCCCCGAGATGGCGGCAGATGTCGCGAGGCCGGTGTCGGTCCAGGCGCTGACGTCGGCCATTCCCGGCGCTGTGCCTACCGCGTAGCGATACTTCGCTATGCCCGACTCGGCGTCGGAGCCGCTCCAGGAAGCCTGAAGCGTGGTCGTTGACGCAGTGTATCTCTCGTCGTTCACCGATTCCATTGCCGGAGCGGTAGTGTCGCCCTTGTATTCGAACTTGACCGCGTCGGCGATGACATTGCGCAGGTCGGTCGACTGGTTGTCGAGCGTCACGTTGCCTGACCGTCCCGCGTTGAACTGCAAGCCGGTTCCGATTGGCCACCACTGAAGATCGTGCTGCGTCTGATCGACGTGAACCAACACGCTGCCGCCGACGTGGTTGATGGTGAAGTGGGCGTCGGTGGTGCGATTGGTGCCGGCGCGATAGTAGATCGAGACGTCATACGGACCCGTGCGCGGAAGCGGCGGCGCCCATACGGCGGTGACCGTGGGGTCTCCGCTGACAGCGGTCTTGTATTTGTAACTGCCGTTCCAGCCTGAGGTGGATGTAGTGGTGTTCCACGAACCGGACAGCGTGCAATCGGAGTCCAGTTCATCGACGATGATCGTGCCGGCCAGCGGCTGGGTGGTAAACGGCTGATCGGGCGAATAGCTCGTCAGGCCGGCAGCGTTTGTGGACTTCACGCGGAAGTGATAGCTCGTGGACGGCGTAAGTCCCTGAAGGGTCACGACATGCGAGGTGAGCAGATTAGTGTCTTCTTCGCTCGCCTGGCCGTAGTACGGCACAAAATCGTACTGCACCTGGCTGGTGGCGGGATCGTCGGTATTCCATGTGATCCGAGCCGTCCCGTCGGTGACGTCTGAGACCTGCAGATTGGTAATGATTGGTGGAGTGGGATCGTTGTGGGTAAGGGCGAGGTCGCCGTCGGCAATCGCGCCCGCCGTCACGGTGACGGTCTTTACGGCCTCGAGCCCGGCGTAGTTCGCCCTGATGACGTAGACGCCGGGCGTGAGATCGATAAACGCATAGAAGCCCGTGCCGTCGCAGAGCATGCTGCGGTTCTCCGGGCCGGTGATCTCAACGCCGGCTCCGTCCGCCCACGCTCCGTCCGGCGGATAGGTGACCGTACCGCCTATGTGGCCCTTGGTCGGGGCCGTTTTCCACGGCATCTGAGGTATGTCCGCCCAGGTGGGCGTCACCTGCGCCAAAAGCTGTGCGCTCCAGCTCGACCAAGAACCGTAGACCGGGCTGCTGCCCTTTGTGACGGAGTAGGGAGACTGATATGAGTACGCGCCCCAGCCGTGGTTGTAGTTGCCGGCGGGCGACGGTTGGCGCGTCATCAGGAGCATGTCGATGGCATCGGAAAGATAGTTCAGATATGTGCCGGCATCCGGGACCATGTGCCTGTTGCCCTTGCGGTCCTTTTGGAAGTTGAGCCAGTTGACGTAGTCGGTGTATCTGGTGGTTATGTCGAAGTAAGTCATCGGCGCGGCGAAATCGACGATGCCCTCCTGAATCCAGCTATCCCAGTCGGAGTAGACTTCGTAGTATGCACGGCAGTTCTTGAAAGCTGCGCGCGTGGAGGCGGTCGGCGACGGCGCTCCGCCGACGAACGATCCCGATACCTTCACCCACGGCTTCACGGCCTGAACCTTCGCATACACTTTTCGTACGACCGCAGTCACCTGATCCCGACGCCACTGCTTGAAGCGTTCGTCGCCGGCGCTCGGTTGGCCGGTCGTGCCGTAGCGCGCGTTGTAGCGTGCAATGCTGGTCGGATTGTAGCCCTGCGTGGGACCGGTGAAGCGAATGTAATCGAAATGGATGCCGTCTATGTCGAAGTGGGTGACCAAATCCATGCAGACATCGACTATGTACTGCTCGGCCTTCGGATGGCCGGGATCGAATGCCTTATCGTCCGGTTCCACGCCGGTGTCATCCAGGGTTACCCAGTAGTTGTCCGGATCGGAAGGATCGTCGTGACGGTCGTGAACCGGACCGGTCGCCGTCCTGAACGCAACGATCCAGCAGTGGACCTCGATGCGTTTCTTGCCGCCGGTGGTGTCGTGCGCGGCGTTGATTATGGCCTGGAGAGCATTGAAGTTGGACGGGCTGAGACCGGACATGTAGGGCTCTCCAAGCGCAGACGGGTAGCAAACGTCGGCGCGACGGCGAACCTCAACGAGCACCGCGTTGCAATTGGCAAGACGAACATCGCCCAGTGAGCCTGCGACCCCGGGCACGCCGAGGAGCTTGTCCACCTGCGACTGACTCAGAAAACCCGCGCTCCAGCCCGTCACCGGTATAATTCGGTACTCGTCCGCCGCCGCGCAAGTGCACGCCAGCGCCGCCATAACCAGCGCGATCACGAAGTTGTTGTAAGCCCTGGCCAAATCGTTTCCCCCACCCTCAGGATACCACCGGTGTTGCCGGTTGTCTACCATAAAGCCTGCATGAGCTCACTCTTCCGAGTATCCGTGGTTTCCAAAAAACGCACGGAAAATCGCTCCAAGGCAGTGATTTTTAGGATCGGACGTGTAATAAAGAGTGTGGAGCAACTTACTTGGCAAGAGCTGATATCGATAACCACTACTTTGCAAGAGTGAACTCTTTCAGAGGCGGTGTTGACGAATCGGAAAAATCGGCATAGTATACCAGCGGGTCTAGGCAACGTTCCGCTGCCGCCGCGGCAAGCTCTGTTCGGTGATGAACAGCTCACCGCAGCGCTCCCGGACAGGCTCACCAATCACCGCCGCGTCTTTGTGACAGACTCACGCGGTCTTAAGGAGAGCCTCGAGACAAAGGACGCCCAATCTCAGATACGCGTTTCTGTCCGGGTGGGCTTTTTGCACCATCGCAGCGTGCTCCTTGTGGTTTGCCGGGAACATTCCGGGCCAAACTCGACCAAGATTAAATCTGCAACGGCGTAACGATGAGAGGCTGAATCATAGAATGCCAAGCACGCCCTACAGCAACTACAAGACCCTTCGAGCGGAAACAACTTCCAGGCTCGAAACTTTGCGGTCCCAGTATTCCATTCAGATTCAGGTGGGTTCGGCCACGTGTGAGAACGCCGCAGGCGCGGATATCGTTCGGGCCGAATTCCTAAAGCACATCAAGGCTTCCGGCAGGCAAGACATCATGCTGCGCCAGACCGGGTGCACCGGCAGGTGCAGCCGAGAGCCGATCGTAACGGTCTTGGAGCCGGGACGCCTGCCGATCGTATATGGGGATGTGAATCGGGAATCAGTCCACGAGATTTTCACACGGCACATCCTGGGTGGAGAACCGGTGGCATCTCTCATGCTTGACACGCAGATCGAGGACCGTGCGCCGGACTATGAGCTGCTTTTCTGCGCCGGAGAAAGGTGCGGCCGTCTGACGACCTGGGATGTCCAGGAATCTTTCCGAAAGAAACTGCGGCAGCGCGGGATCGGCGAAACCAGAGTCCGGCTCATCGAAGCTGAGTGCTTTGGTCTGTGCGAGGGTGATGTCTCGGAATCCCGCGCGCACGTATTGGTGCGACCGACCGGGGTTCTATACCGCATTTCGAGCGAGGCCGATGTGGAGAGAATCATAGACGCCGATCTGATGGGTCGCAGGGTTTTGGAAGATCTGGTTCTGCCCGATCAGCCTCTTTCGATGCGCTTCTTTACGCTCTACGGCGATGCAGCTTTTTTTAACCACCAGGCACGGGTAGCGCTGCGCAATTCCGGACTGATCGATCCAGTGAGCCTGGATGAATACATTGAGCATGACGGGTTCATGGGCCTCGCCCAGGTGCTGGAGAAGAACGACCCCGACTGGCTTATCGACCAGATAAATGCTGCCAAGCTTCGCGGTCGCGGAGGCGGCGGATACCCTACCGGACAAAAATGGGCGATGGGACGAGCCGCAACGGACCCCGTCAAGTACATAATCTGCAATGCAGACGAGGGCGATCCGGGCGCGTTCATGGATCGCAACATTCTTGAATCGGACCCGTTCACGATAGTTGAAGGCATGGCTATCGGTGCTTTCGCCATTGGGGCGCACCAGGGTTTTGTTTACATTCGGGCCGAGTATCCGCTCGCAATCAGCCGGATCGAGCAGGCTATGGAGACCTGCCGAGAGCGCAACCTTCTTGGCCCCAATATCCTAGGTTCCGGATTCGATTTCGACATAGAAATCCGGCTCGGGGCGGGTGCGTTCGTCTGCGGCGAGGAAACCGCACTTATAGCCTCCATAGAGGGCGAGCGCGGACAGCCGCAAATACGACCTCCATACCCCACCGAGAGAGGTCTTTGGGGCAAGCCAACCGTCATCAACAACGTCGAGACTTTCGCAAACGTGCCCGTCATCATCAATCACGGCGCCGAGTGGTTCAGCCGCATAGGCACTCATCAAAGCGGCGGCACGAAGGTCTTCGCTCTGGCCGGGAAGGTGAAACACACCGGCCTGGTGGAAGTCCCGATGGGGACCACCCTCCGCCAGGTCGTGGAAGTCGTGGGCGGCGGGACGGCCTCCGGAAAACAGATTAGGGCGGTGCAAACCGGCGGCCCGGCGGGCGGCTGCATTCCGGCCGACTGGATGGACACACCGGTCGACTTCGACACCTTGATGAAAGCCGGATCAATTATGGGCAGCGGCGGCATGATCGTGCTCGACGAAGATGACTGCATGGTCGATGTCGCGAGGTTCTATCTTGCATTCTCGCAAGATGAGTCATGCGGCAAGTGCACACCGTGTCGCGAAGGCACAAAACGTATGCTGGAAATCCTGGATCGGATAGTAGCCGGCAAAGGGAGTATGGAAGACCTGGACAGGTTGCAGCGTCTCGGTCTATTGGCCAGGAAGGCTTCCCTGTGCGGATTGGGCCGTGCCGCACCGAACCCGGTACTCAGCACCATAGAGCATTTTAGGGATGAATATGTTGCGCACATAGTCCAAAAGCGCTGCCCGGCACATAAGTGCCGCTTGCTGATTACCTATGAGATCGATCCGGAGAAGTGTGTAGGCTGTGCTCTGTGCGCAAAAAACTGTCCGGTAGGATGCATCAAGGGTGAGCGGCGTGAGCCGCACGAGATCGACCAGTCCAGGTGCATCAAGTGCGGCAAGTGCTACCAAGTCTGCCGATTCGGTGCAGTAGGCCTCAGGTGACGTGATTAACTATGATGCTTGAGAACAAGACGATAACCGTGACTATAGACGGTGTGCCGGTGAGTGTTCCGGCAGGCACCACCATCATGGAAGCAGCGGAGACGCTCGGTGTTCATATTCCTCGACTATGCTACCACCCAAGCCTCAGCCGCCAAGGCTCGTGCAGGATCTGTATTGTGGAGGTCAAGGACATGCCGTACTTCATGACTTCCTGCAGCGTGGAAGTCAGTGAAGGCATGGAGGTCCGCACAAACTCACCGGAGATACGACAGGCAAGGCGCGACATCATCGAGCTGCTGCTGGATAATCATCCGAAAGAATGCCAGACCTGCGAACGAGACGGCAACTGCGAACTCCAGAGGCTGGCATACTCCCTTGGGGTTCGCGAACGCCTCTTCGAAGGGGAGCGAAAATCCTTCGACATTGAGGCGTCGGGCAGGTCGGTCGTGCGCGACTCTGAAAAGTGTATACTCTGCCAGCGATGTGTGCGTGTTTGCAGCGAGGTCCAGGGGGTCTACAACCTAAGCCAGCAATCACGCGGGTTCGGGACAGTGGTGACGCCTGCCCATTTCCAAGCCATGGACGAATCCGTTTGCGTCCAGTGCGGTCAGTGCATAAACGTTTGTCCCACGGCTGCGTTTTTGGAGCAGAATCACACTGAGTTTGTCTGGCAGGCGCTTGCGGATCCGGCAAAGCACGTCGTAGTGCAGACCGCCCCCTCGATCCGTGCAACCATTGGAGAAGGGTTCGGGCTGGAGCCCGGGACTCCTACGACGGGCCGCATGATTACGGCGCTGAGGCGTATGGGTTTCGATGCCGTATTCGATACCGACCTCGGTGCGGACCTGACCATAGTGGAAGAGGCCAACGAATTCATCGGCAGGCTGAAAACCGGACCTCTGCCGATGATCACCTCTTGCTCTCCCGGCTGGATCAACTTCATGGAGAAGTTCTACCCGGAGCTGATCCCCAACGCGTCGACATGCCGCTCGCCTATGACGATGCTCTCGGCCCTGGCGAAAACCTACTATGCGGAGACCACTGGCCGCCGCCCGGAGGATATCTACATGGTCGCCGTGATGCCCTGTGTGGCCAAGAAGTTCGAGGCGAGGCGGCCGGAGCACTACATCGGCCCGGACATACCCATGACGGATGCGGTCCTCACTACCAGGGAACTGATCTGGATGATCAAGAGCTACGGTATCGATTTTGCCGGCTTGCCGGACGGCGACTTCGATGCTCCTCTGGGTATCGCCACGGGCGCGGGTGATATCTTCGGCACCACCGGGGGAGTGATGGAGGCCACCCTTCGCACGGCGTCGGAGACGCTGACCGGAGAGAAATGCGAGAAATTGGAGTTCAAGGAAGTCCGTGCCGTCGAGGGTCTCAGAGAAGTTGACCTGGTGATCGGAGATATGACTTTGTCGGTGGGAGTGGCGAACGGCCTGCAGAACGCCAAGATTCTGCTCGACAAAGTTGTAAGCGGCGAAAAGTCGTTTCACATTATAGAGATCATGGCCTGTCCGGGCGGGTGCATTGGGGGCGGGGGACAGCCATACCCGCCTAGCGGATACGAAATCTTGGACTCGAAACTGCTCGCTCTGCGCGCCGGAGCCCTCTATGAGGTGGATAAGAATAGGCCGGTCCGGCGGTCACATGCGAACCCGGCTGTGAAGGCGATATACGACACGTTCCTCGGCGAGCCGGGAAGTCCCAAGTCGCACGAGCTGCTTCACACCACCTACCATCCGCAGCTTCCTAGGGGGATAAGATGATATCCAGTACCGACAATCGAGAGGAAATAGAAGCCAAGAGCCGTGCCGTATTGCAGGATGACATAGTCAGTTACATTGAGCACTGCCGCTCCCTTCCACATCCTGAAAGCTACTTGATCGCCGTTCTTCACAAAGTGCAGCGACATTTCGGCTACCTGGGAAATGAGCATCTGGATGCAGTCGCTCAATTGATGCAGATACCAGCCGCGAAGGTAACCGGCGTTGCAACCTTCTACCACTTTTTCCGTCTTCAGCCGCGCGGCAAGTATATGATCAACGTATGCATGGGAACCGCCTGCTACGTAAAAGGCGCGGATCGCGTGCTGGAGAAGCTAAAAGAAGAGTTGGGAATCGATATAGGCGAGACGACCAAGGACCGGTTGTTTACCCTGGAGGCGACTCGCTGTCTCGGCACATGTGGGCTGGCACCGGTCATCACTATCGATGGTCAGGTCTACGGCGAAGTGACCCCGGATCAGATACCCGGCCTGCTGGAGAAGACCATCAAGGGCACACGCGAATGATGTCTTCACTGGTTGCGATAGCCGCACTGCTATTGGGCGCACAAAGCCAACGTATCCGACGATCATTAGCCGGACATATCCACTTCGCGGAACGCCGGACGGCCTGCGCGGTCGGCGATGTCGCCCAGACGCTCGGCGTCGCGGTTCTCGCGGACGAACGCGCGATACTTGCCGTGCCGCTTGTCTTTTCAGTTTTACTCGTACTTTTCGTGCTGAAAGGGAAGCGCTACTTAGCAGCCTGCGGATAGAGGGGTTTTGCAAACCCCGAATCCGGCGGCGCTGCGTTTGAAACCGGCGTTAGGAAACGCCTCCTGCAACCAAAGCGGCATTTCCTAGGCGGTGTGCTCGGCGCCGGCGGAGTTGGGTGCCGCATGGCTGAATAGATCCTGTTCCTCGCTCCCTATTCCCTGTTGAACGACTCCGTGGTAAACTTTTCGTGTACGCCAGCCGTTTATAGTTCAGAGGAACAGGGAACGGGGATAACATGCAGCAGACGGGCGCGGCGGTTTCGGAAGATGGAGTCCTGATAGCAAGGTTCCAGAACGGGGAGGCCGAGGCGTTCGACCGCCTGATGGCCATCCACGCCGACAAAGTGTTTGCGTTGGCGTGGGGCGTGCTTCAGAACCGCGAGGACGCACTCGACGCGACCCAGGAAGTCTTTATCAAACTGCATGGCGCCCTGGCCCGATTTTCTGCCTCGGACAACCTGAACGCGTGGCTGTATCGGGTTTGCCTGAACCATTGCATCGACCGCAAGCGCAGGTCCCGATGGACGTCGGCCGAGATGAGCGATGAGGACTGGGAACGCTTGCAGGGCTCGGAGAGCGACGACCCGGAATTCCGCGCCTATCAGAGCGAAACGGCCCGAATCATCCGAGCGGCGGTAGACAGGTTGCCCGAACGCCAGAGGCTGGTGTTCATCCTACGGCATTACAAGCTACTGACGATCAATGAGATCGCACAAGCCTTGGGATGCACTCCAGGCGCCGTCAAAGCGCACCTGTCGCGCGCGACCGCCTACTTGCGCGACAGGCTGAAGGGGACAGTAATACTTGAGTCCTCGGAGGTGGATTAGCATGAAATGCAGGCAAGCACAGGAACTCATGGGAGCATATCTCTACGGCGACCTTTCCCCCGAAGAAATGCGCGACTTGAGATTGCACACCCTGGAATGCGCCGTGTGCAGGGAGGATCTGGCCGCTCGTGGGCGAGTTGTTTCATCGCTGAGCGACGCAACGCCTAAGCTCAGCGACGAAGAGCGGCAGAGGATCGCGTGGTCGGTGAAGGGCGCAGTGACCAGGCGAAGATTCGAGGAACGACCGCTAATTGTGAGACTTGCGCCGGCGGTCGCGCTTGCGGTCGCCGTGCTGGTTGCAGGCTTTGCGCTGGGTCGAGTGACGCCCCAAGTCGGAAAGAATGCGGCTGCGCGCGAACCGACCAAGCAAGACGTCGTCTCGCAGGCACAGGTAGAAGTCACCGAAAAGACGCCTCCGGCCGAAACCAAGATCGACGAAGCGGCTGCAAAGAAGGCACTCGCAGCTCTGCAACTGTTGGACTCGATGAAAAGCCTCGGAGCGATTAACGTACCCAACCGAAGCGAAGCGTCGGGAAGCCGCGGAATCCAGGAGCGCAGCCGTTCCGCTCCTCAGCCTGAATCCGCCGTCAAGATGAGTTCCGAGCCGAAAACCGGACCGCGGAATCCACTGACGCCCGACGTGACAACCGCTTCTTCTAGCAGTCCGCCGAAGGACTTCGCCGAGCCGTCGGATAAGACCGAGATGGTAACGGACCAGAGCAGACTGCCGAAGGTTACCGACCCCAAAAATGCGGAGACGATACCCTCCGAATCTCAGTAGAGGCAAAAAGTGCGCGAAAAGCAAGCTTGTGAGGCAAGCATCGTTGCGGCTCGCTACGCTTCGGCCAGGAGAGCCCGCCGCAGCATACTAAGCATAGCGATCGGACTTCTTGGAATGGCGATGCTTGTCACGAATGCCTGTTACGCTCAGACCGCTTCAACGGTCGAAGTACGCCCCATCGATTCCGGGTCGCAAAGCGCTTTACTGCTGATCGACGGCAAGCTTGCGGAGATCGAGAACATCGAGGTCACACCCCGCGGTCAGCAGGTAATGGTCTGGCTGCGAGAGTTCGAGAAGCTCGGCTGGGGAACCGTGGTGGCGGGCGATTCGCCGGAGAAGATGGCGCTCAAGACCAAGACCCTGACGCTGACGTTTTCGAAGGGCCAGGACGTCGCGTTGGTCAATTCGCTATCGGTCAAGCTGCCTATTGATTGTTATGTGCGAGAGGGCAAACTGATGGTGCCGCTTTCGTTCGTGGCGAAGTCGCTGGGCTACAGCTTCGAGCTGACAACGCGGCCGGTCGTCTCGATTCTCACATCTCCACCACCCACCCTTGCCAGGAGCAACACCATTCGCGGACAGTTGCTTTATAACGACAAAGGGATTGCGGGCATCAAGGTCGTGCTGACGGACCCGGACTACAATACGATCAAGGGTTTTGTCGCCGTGACCGACTCCGGCGGCAATTATGTCTTCGACTCGGTGCCGGACGGCAGGTATCTCGCCTACGTCTGGGTCGGCCATAACCCGGACTTTTTCAACCGCGTCTCGGAAGAAATCGAGGTGAAGGGCGGATCGACTGCAGTTGCGAAGCCCATCAGCCTGGGGCGTATCGTGCACCCGATCAGCCCGAAGGTGGACGAAGTCATATCCGCACCGGGCGGCAGAATTGTGTTCGAATGGACGCCGTGTCCGGGCGCGACGACCTATGGGCTTGTGGTCACGCAGGTCGGAACCAAAGAGCCATTGATCTCACTGAATACACCGAAGCCTAGGGTGGAAGTGGTCACAAAGAAGCTTGTGCCGGGCGTAACATACGTAGCCGATATCGAAGCCAGAGACCCCAACGGCCGATTCCTCGGTGGCACGGTCGGCGCCGGCGGCAAGATGTGGACGTTCAAGATTAAGGAATGAGACGGATGGAGTGACCCGCGGATGTTGGAACGTCGGAACGTTTGAGCTTGCTAACCTTCCAACTTTCTAATCGCCATTAGGATTCCGCAGATCGTCTTTGCGTCCTTGATGCTGCCGGTCTCGATGAATCGTAGGGCGTCGTCGATCGGCGCTTCCACGACTTCGATGAATTCGTCGGCGTCCCTGTCGGCTCCGACGCGAGTAAGCTTGCGCGCCACAAACGTGTGCAGCATCTCGGTCGAGTAACCTGGGGCGAGATACGAACGGAACAGCAAGCTCAGATCGTCGGAACGATAGCCGACCTCCTCCTGCACCTCTCTACGCGCGCAATCGGCCGGGTCTTCGCCGGGTTCGAGCGTACCGGCAGGTATTTCCATAAGGACTTCTCCGGCAGCCTGCCTGTATTGCCGCACGAGGATAACCTTGCCGTCGTCCGTCACGGGTACTACCGCAACCGCTCCTCGGTGCACGACAACCTCGCGCGTGGTCTCGCGGCCGTCGGGCAGCCGCACTTTGTCGACGCGCAGCTTCACCAGCCGCCCGCTGAAAACCTCATTACTCTCGATCGTTTGCTCTCTGAGTTCCATTTCGCGATTTCGCCCTTTCGCGGTTTCGGGTGCCGCCCATTGAGAGCGCGCCGGTGCAAGGCCGGAGCTGCAACTGCGTCATTTCGAGGAGGAACGACGAGGAATCGGCTTTGCGTTACGCTCAAAAGCAGATTTCTCACTCAGTTCGGCATGAAGCTCTGCGTTGGCCGGACAGGACCCGGTTTCGGCGTTCTCCCTTTGGGCCGGCGGAAGGAAGTACCAGTGCCTGCGTGCAATACTCTATTATGCCGCAGCAGACCGATCCGATCAAGCAGTTCAGGCTGGCGCTGATGGCGCTGATCGCACTGATAGTGCTGGGAACGTTCGGCTATCACATCCTGATGGGCTGGACGATCCTGGATTCGGTCTACATGACCGTCATCACGCTCGCGACAGTCGGCTACAAGGAAGTGCACGCTCTTGACGCCACCGGCAAGGTCTTCACGATGGCGATGGTAATTTTCGGGGTAAGCATCGTGTTCTGGGCGGCCGCGAGCTTAATCGAGGTGGTGGTCGGCGAACAAGTCTGGCACGCGCTGCAAAGGAAACGCATGATGAAACACATATCCGCAATCAAGGACCATTACATCGTCTGCGGTTACGGCCGGATGGGTCAGCAGATCGTAAGAGACCTCAAGCGAGAGAACGTGCCGCACGTCGTCATCGAAACCAACCCCGAGCAGCTTCCCAAGCTGATCGAGCAGGACATACCCTTTGTGGAGGGCGACGCATCCGACGACAAGGTGCTCAAAGCAGCCGGCATCGAGCGCGCGAAAGGGCTTATAACGGTCGCCCCGACCGATGAGGACAACGTGTTCATCACTTTGAGCGCGCGTGCGCTAAACCCAAACCTCTACATAGTCGCTCGGTCGATTATGCAGGAGAACGAGGGCAAGCTTAAGATGGCGGGCGCGAACCGGGTGATGTCGCCGTATATGCTGGGCGGGCGCAGGATGGCGGCGGCGGTGCTGAGGCCGAACGTGGTCGATTTCCTCGAACTGGCGTTCCACAACGATGACCTGCAGTTGATGGTTGAGGAGCTGGTTGTGGCGCCGAATTCGCGTATTGCCGGCAAGAGCCTGGGGTTCTGCGACATACGAAGCGAGATCGGCGCGACCGTGCTCGCGATCAAGAAGGCAACCGGCCAGACCATCGCCAATCCGTCTCCGGACGAGGCCGTGGAGCCCGGCGACATCCTCATCGTGCTGGGCGACCCGAAGCAGTTGGACAAGGCACAGGCGCTGACGGCGGCCCCGAGTTAGCAATTGCCGCAAAGCCAATTGAGCGTACGTCAGGATGGCCGGGACAGAGCCCGGCCATTCGTATTTCCGTATTTCGTAATTCGTAACTTCCTACATCACCGCGGGTTCGCGGATTTCGAACTTGTAGCCGACGCCCCAGATGGTGGTGATGCGGCAGGGGCTGCCGGGAGTCTCGATCTTGCGGCGGAGCCGCTTGATGTGCTGATCGACGGTGCGCTCGTCGCCGTAGAACTCCTGATACGCCCAGACCTGCTCGAGAAGTTGCTCGCGGGTGAAGACTCGATTGCGATTGGAGGCCAGATACCAGAGCAGATCGAACTCCTTGGGGGTCAGGTCCACCCTCGTGTCGCCCACGATCACCTCTCGCGAGATTCGGCTGATCTGCAGGCCCGGCAGGTTCAGCACCTGCTGCTCGTCGGGGCTGGGAACATAAGCAGCACGTCGAAGAACAGCCTTGACGCGGGCAAGGAGCTCGCGCGGCGAGAACGGCTTGGTGACGTAGTCGTCCGCGCCGATCTCCAGACCGAGCACGCGGTCGACCTCATCCACTCGCGCGGTCAGCATTATCAAGGGAACGTTGCTGAACTTGCGGATTTCCTTGCACACATCCAGACCGTCCATGCCCGGCAGCATGAGATCAAGGATGACGATGTCCGGTTTTTGGGTGCGGACCATCTCCACCCCCTCGTTGCCGTCGCCGGTGCACACTACGTCATAACCCGCCTTCTCGAAGTAGAGGGTTATGAGTTCGCAGACGTTCTCCTCGTCGTCTATGACCAACACCTTTGGCTTGGATGCACCGGTCTCGTCGCTCTTGAGCACGTTCTGTACGTCCATAATTCTGGCCTACCTCGTTTCTATTCTATGGTATTTGCGTTGCAGTCAAGCTCAGCAGGTCTTAGTATAGTTGGATTTGGCGTCTATGTCAATAGTAAAACAAAAAACAAGCAAAAAAAGCCGTGCTCAGCACATAATGGAACCGAAAACCGCGTTGAAGAACCTTCTCCGCAAATGGCGGAACGCTACGCCGTCGTCGTTGTTGCAGACGCGGTTCGTCAGCAGAACAGCAAACATATCATATTCGGGATCCACGATCACGCATGTGCCCGTAAAGCCCGTGTGGCCGATGGCCGAGCGTGACGTAAAGTCCCCGCCCGCGAGCATATCGTTCGGCCACGTGAACCATCCCCACGTTTGGCCGCCGATGGTTTCAGGTATGGCGTTAGTGAACAGTCTGCGCACAACGGAGGGATTGAGCGGAAAGATGCCGCCGGTCCGGCGGCCGACCAGCAGTGCCTTGCAGAATCGTGCGATGTCCGAGGCGGTCGAGAAGAGGCCGGCGTTGCCGGAGACGCCTTCCATCGCATACGCGTTGCCGTCGTGAACCTCGCCGACGAGCCGGCGCTTGCGGTAGGGGCAGTTGTCGGTCGCGGCGATTTTGCAGCCGACCTTTTTCTGGGGATTGTAGCCGGAGCTCTCCATGCCCAGAGGCTGGAATATGCGGCGCTTGGCGAATGTGTCGATCCGTTCGCCGGCCACGGCCTCCAACACGATCGACAGCATTATGTAGCCCATGCACGAGTACACGTAGGTTGTGCCCACCTTGTTGATGAGCGGAATCTCGAATAGTTCGTCGATCATCTGCTCGCGCGTCTGGCCTTTTGAATAGAGGTCCTTCCATGCAGGCAGGCCGCTGGTGTGCGTAAGCAGATGGTGCAAAGTGATGCCCTGTAGGTGCGGTAGCTTTCGGTCGGGAAAGAAGTCCGTCAGAGGCCGAATGGAAAGGTCGATTAGTCCGTCCTGCGCGAGCATAAGTATTGAAGGAGCGCACGATACGGCCTTTGTCACAGACGCCATGTCGAAAAGGGTGTTCTCGTCCACCTTGGACTTGCCGGAATAGTCGGTCGCCCCCGCCGAGCACACGAGCGCATCCACGCCCCTGCGCCACACCCATGCCGACCCGCCGGGATACAGCTTCCGCTCCACTCCCTCGTTCAGAATCGCTTCCGCCCTTTCCAGTCCGTTGGGGTCGAGTCCGGCCTTGATTGGATCAACTTTGATTCTTGCCACCGCTTGCCTCCTGCGAAAATGTCAGGAAGATTGTAAGTCCGGACATTATCGTAGGTCAACCGTCCTTCGATGCGTCGGAGCTACTCAGGGCTTGCGGAGAGAGTTCAGTTCTCCGGGAATCTCCACCCCGCTAGCCGTGAGTAAGCCTGTCCTGAGTAGGCGGGGACTCGCCGTCGCATCGAAGGATGGCTGTATCGAACGGCGGTGCCCGGGGGCGTGCTTCGATACGTCCGCCAGACCCGGACTACTCAGCACTAGCGGGTTTGCTAGTCCCGGAGAACTGAACAAACACCTTGCGGAGTGCGGTTGACGATTGCGAACGTGGGCGATACAATCGCTGCTATGACAGATGACGAACCTAAAACCCTGCTCGCGGCGATGCGGGGATCGGGGTTCTTCGAGAACCTGGACGAAGAAACCCTGCTGCTGATCCGCCCGACGGCGACGCGAGTTCGCCAGCCCAAGAACACCGTAGTGTTCAACGAAGGTGACGAATGCCGGGGGCTTTACATTGTGGAACGCGGCGCGATCAAAATCTACAAGGAATCGGCCAACGCTCGCGAACACGTTCTGCACATCGCAATTCCGGGCGACTGCTTCGGAGAGGCGGCGCTTTTTCTGGGAACGGGATATCCGGCCTCGGCGGCGGCTGTGCGAGACTCGGAGCTGATTCTGCTGCGAAAGAACGAGTTTTTGCAGCTTCTGCGAGAACGGCCGGAGGTGAGCTTCCGGCTGATGGCGTCCATGGCGACCTGGGCGCATAGGCTAGTGTCGAGCATCGAGGCCTTGACGTTGAAGGACGCAAGCGCGCGGTTCGCGGCATATCTGCTCGCCGAAGCGCGCCTTGCGGGCCCGGGACGCGCCGCGCCGGGATCACAAACCCGGCACGGCGCACCGGACGGTATCGTCGTGGAGCTGGGAATGCCGAAGCAGGTGCTGGCATCGCATCTGGGGATGACGGGTGAGACTCTGTCACGTCTATTGGCGCGGTTCGAGGCGGAAGGCTTGATCGCGTCGCGGGGCAGAAGGGTGCAGATCAGGTCGATGGAGAAGCTTCACGAACTCGCGGACTACGGCGCGAGCTAGGTAGGTCACGCAGATGGT
>Ga0272448_1004565_pt1 | contig 15724 bp, 7 predicted proteins | sample YNPCB0191_FD_202220 | JGI IMG/M metagenome (GOLD analysis project Ga0272448, IMG submission 202220) | Hot spring sediment microbial communities from Yellowstone National Park, WY, United States - YNP-CB-019-1 | ecosystem: Environmental > Aquatic > Thermal springs > Hot (42-90C) > Sediment...
AGACGGTGGTTGTGCCGGTGTTGCGGATGTGGCCGGAGAAGGTCACGGCGTCGCCGGGAGCGGGGTTGTTCTTGGCCGCGTCGTAATCGTATCGCGGCGTGCGCTCGATGAAGGTGACGTCCAGGTCCGCCGTGTTCGGCGGGCCGAGCAGCCCGATGGCCGAGTCGATCGGCGCGGATGGCGGCCGGGGAGTATCCGCGGCGGCGGGGAACGCGAGGAAACCGATCGCCCACAAGCCGGCTGCCCGGACATACCCGTGGGACATGCGGCGCATTGGTCATCTCCTCTCGAACGGCCGGGACGCCCCGCCGGGGGCCCGGCCCGCGAACCATGATGTCAGCTTCCGCAGGCCGACGGGCGGTTCGGGCCGTTGAAACAATCCTGGAAAGCCCCGAAGTCCGCCACGTCCACGTCGAGGTCCGCGTCGAAGTCCGCGTCGGCACAGCCCGTCCGCTTCGGGGTCCGGTTCGGGCCGTTGAAACAATCCTGAAAATGGCCGAAGTCGGCGAGGTCCGCGTCGCCGTCGCCGTCAAAATCACCGGGCGGGCGGAGCGGCGGGTCGAAGCCCACGCCGTCGAGCCAGAGCGTGAAGCCCGCGTCCCACGTGTCCGCATGGATCTCGACATACTGAATGTGGGCCAGGGCCGGTGCGCCGACCGTGGTACGGCGCCAGCCGTTGTTCTCCGTGGGCGAGGCGTTCAGGGGGATCTGATAGCTCCGCCAGGTGTTTCGCGCCTGATTCAGGAGGTCGGACGGGTAGCCGCCCTGGAAGTACTGGTATTCGAAGTAGTTGTTGTCGGCATCCTTGAGGCGGATCCAGGGGCTTCCGTTCTGGAAGCCGGCCGGCGAGGGGTTGACGGCGTAGAAGCTGACCTTGAGGTACTGCGTGCCGGTGAGGTCCCACTGGGCCACGAAGGTGCGGGGGTAGCGAACGTACGTGTCGAAGCCGCCGTCGGTGACGAACTTGACCGCGGCGCCGCCGACGAGCCGGCGCGCGGAGTCGTCCTGGACGTACGTATGGGTTGCGTCGGAGCCTTGTGCCCAGGCGCTCCAGTCCGTTGCGTTGAACTCCGTCATGTCGTTGGGCGGGCGAAGCTGGGTCGTGCCGCCCAGGCCGAGCTGGCGAACGAACGTGGCGGAGGCGGTCTGGCCCGTGTAGTAGGCCACGTTGGCCTCCGTGATGTCGAGCCAGGCGTAGTCGACGCCGCCGTTGTACTCGACGCGGAAGTGCAGCACGCCGTTCGTGCCGACGACGGCGACGTAGCCGAACGGGTTGGCAAGCAGCGTATCCCCGGCGTAGGTGGTGGGTACGATGTTCGGATCGACCGGCACGTTCGGAAGCACGAAGTCTCCGTCGGCGTCGGTGGTTCCCTGGGCCTTGATCTGGTTCGTGATCACTTTTCCCTGACCGGGGCGTTCGCAGTACTGATACATCTTCACCGTCGCGCCGGGCAGCGGCTTGCCGTTTATGTCGAGAATCCGCAACCGCATTTCGGCCGGGATGCCGTACAGGTACTGGCCGTAATACCCGTGGACCGTGTCGAGCCAGTGGTTCATGGCCAGGGCGCTGTGCGGCGAGATGACCGGGCTGCATCCGTGCATCAGGTCGGGTATCGACGAGTAGCCCTGACCGGAGACCTGGTTGGCTTCGGGGGGTACGTCGAACTGGTAGATGTCGATGAGGCCGAGCTGATGGCCCATTTCGTGCAGCAGGCCGTAGTCGATGTCGTCGGTGGGGTTGTAGTAGCCGGAGAGGCGTGCGTCGCCGTCCGTCGCGTGATACCGGAACGGGAAGATCGCGTACGGCGTCCGGTCCACGGCGGGATCCGGCGCCGCGTCATCGAGCACCTCGAGGACATTGTAGTGGACGCGTTTCCGGCAATCGGCGGCGGCGAACATCTGGTTGAATCGGGCCATGTGGCGCTGGAGCCAGTCGATCATGTCGTCCGTTTGCGCCTGCGGGTAGTTGCCGGCCGTGTTCTCGCGGAAGTTCTCGATGAAGGAACGGTCCACATATGTGAGGAACGGGACGGCTTTGGTGTTGATCGTCAGCGCATTGTTTGTGCTGCGCGCGTCGGAGACGTTGATCGCAAAACCGATGTCATGGGCGGCGGCGGGGCCGTCCCAGGTTCGCGCCAACGTAAAGGTCGTGGTCGCGCCGGGCGCCAGGGCCACCGTTTTGGAGGGTGTGGCGACGGTGGAGCCGTCAACGGTCCACGTGCCGGTCAGCGTGCCGCGCCAGGCGTTCGTGCCGCGGTTTCGGATGGTCGCCGTATAGGTGACGGTGTCGCCGGGATTCGGCCAGCGCTGCGTCTGGCCGGTCTGCCCGCCGCCGAGCGAGGTGGCGGCGGAGAAGCCGTAGGGACCGAAGCCGGAAGGCTCGGTGATGTTGTAGTACGTGTACTCCGGCAGATAGCGCGGATACTGCGGCGAACGGGCGAGGGAGAGGATCTGGAGGTCGGTTTCGTCGCGGGGCGTGCGGGGTCCGACGCTGTTCACGTCGGTGATCTCCTGCGAGGCGACGTCCACCGTGGTCACGCCGTAGTAGTAATGCGTGCCGTTCAGGGCGGTCGCGTCCTGGTAGCTCGTCGTGGTGCGGCTGGTCACCGTACCGATCGGCGTCATGCCGGCGACGGATTGAAACGGCGCGGTCGATCGGTAGATGGCGTAATGGTGGAAGCGTCCGTTCGGATCGACGACCGGCTGCCAGGAAAGCTGCACGGCGTGATTCAGGGCGGTCGCGGCCTGGCCGTTCGGCGGCCAGAGGGGCGTCGCGGCGCCGGCGGTAAGGTCGAAGGCGGAGAAGAGATTCTGGACCTGATACGTGGGGCTTTCGCCGTCGCCGTTGCCGGCCACCCAGAGGGTCCGCAAGGGCAGATAGAGCGTGCCGTCCGGCGCGAGCGTGGGCGTGGCGCGGGCGGTTCCGGCGGCGTCGACGGACAACGTGTCGAGGAGCGTGCCCTGGGTCCCGTCGTCGCGGATGGCGTAGTAGGTCCTTCCGTCGTTGTTGCCGACGACGATCACGCCGTTGGCAGTGACGACGGGCGACGACGCGACGAACTCCCATCCGGTGCTGCCGGTCGGATAGGACCACTTGACGGAACCATCGGCCGTATTGATCGCATAGAGCCGGCCGTCACCCTGCGAACTGTTGGTCTGGAAGTAGTACGTTGCGCCGTCATGGCTGAGGCAGCCGGCCGACTGGGCCCGCTGCGGATTGTTCACACCGGGGATGTACTCATACACCGGCATGGACTCGAACAACCAGAGCGGGAAGCCGTACTTGTCGAGGCCGGCGACGTAGATGGAATCGCTCCCGCAGCCGACGTAGATGTTGCCGTTGGCGGGGTCGATCGTGACGTCGGCGTCGGCGGTGGCCCAGATGTTCGTGCCCCACAGTTCATCTCCCGTGGCGCCGTCGTATGCCTTGATCCAGCCCCATCGGGAGCTGATCACCACCATGAGTTGGCCGCCGTCCACATACAGCGAGGGATCGGCCAGCCCGCACTCGGCCGCCGTCGCGGCCGCCCAGGTCTCGGTGATCGCCGAGCCGCTGTCAGTGCCCGCGTAGGGACGGTCGACCCAGGAGTGCAGGAAGATCCGCCCGTCGGGTGCAATCGTGGGCGAGTGCATGCTCAGATGGCCCGGGTGGGCATCGGCGCCATTATGCCAGAACGCCGATGGGCCGGCGGCCGCGAGGAAGGCCATCAGCGGATGCCCGTCGGGGAACTGCGAGTCCGCGGTGGCGTCGTTTACCACATACACGACGCTGCCGTCGGTGGAGAAGGCGGGCGTACTCGCGCCGATCGTCTCGCCGCCGCCGGGGTTGCCCGCCCAGAAGAGTCTCCCGTTGTGGCGGTCCATGCCCTGCACGCCCTTGGGCCAATGGTAGCCCGCGACGACGATGTCGGCGCCCCCGGGCCCGGCGCCGTCAAAGAAGACCATCGAGGTGCTGCTGAGATTGCCCTCGCCGGGCGAGCCGGGAGACCGCTTCTGCCAGAGAAGCGTATCAAAGAAGGTGCTGTTCATCCGTTCCGGGGGGACGACGTAGTCGGCGCGGCCGGTGTGGGCCATGTCGCGGTGTTTCATCGGCCAGGATGCCCCCAGCACGGGGACGGCGCATGTGGCGAGGATCAGCAGCGAGAGGCGGGTTCGGGTCATGGTTCTTTCCCTTTCGGTTTGAGCAAACCGGTGCATCATGTCGCGTCCGGCCGACCTGGTCCGGCGGCAGAGAAGCCCTGGTTGTTCCGGCCCCGTCGCGTTCCCCGGGGAACCTGCACGGCTACGTACCGCACCTCGGCGGCCGGTTTGGACCGTTGAAACAGTCCTGGAACAGGGCGAAGTCGGCCAGATCGACGTCGCTGTCGTGGTCCAGGTCCGCATCCGCGCACGCGGGCGCGGCGGGGACGCGGTTCGGCCCGGCAAAACAGGCCTGGAACGCGCTGAAGTCCGCCAGGTCCACGTCGCCCTCCCAATCGAGGTCCGCGATGCGGATCGGGTGGGACGCCGCGCCGGCAATCTCGATGTCGTCGATGTTCCAGCCGCAGAACTGGCGGCTGTAGTTCGTGGTGCCCATCGTCCAGCGGACGTACACGGTCGGCTGATTGTCGGCGACCGCCGAGATGTCCAACTCCTGAAGCGTCCAGGCGGCATCGGCGAGGTCCTCGGTGGACGGGTTTTCCCAGACCGTCACCCAGCTTGTGCCGTTGTTGGAGACGCGGACGTAGGCATGGTCGTTCGGGGCCTTCTCGACGCCGAGCCATCGCCAGAACCGCAGGGTCGTCTGCGTGATGCCGGTGCAGTCGATGGCGGTGGTTGTCAGGTTCTGCTCGAGCATGCCCGGTGCGTAATCGCCGCCGAGGTTGTAGCCGTAAACATTCGTGCCCGTGTGGCCGCTGACGGGGTCCGGATTGCCGGTTCCGCCGCCGCCGCCGAGCGGGGTGCCGAAGGCCCACTGTCCCTGCGTGGTCCAGCCCGGATTCGTGTCCAGCGAGAAGAAGTAGGCCGCCTGCGCCGCACCGACCGTGATGCTCACTGTGGCGGGCAGGGAGTCGTGCCCGTCGTTCACCTTGAACTGGAACGAATCCGCGCCTGCGTAGTCGTCTGCGGGTCGGTAGCGGACGGTCCGGCCCAGATCGGGAAGCGTATATGGGACGGAGGTGATGGCGTTTCCGCTGTCGTCCCGCAGTCGTCCGACCGTCGGCAGCGAGGTAAGGATAAACGTCAGCGGCGCGCCGAAGGCGGAACTGCCGGAAAGCGTAATCGGCAGCGGGGTGTTCACGCCGGTCTGGATCGTCGCGTCGAAGGCCGCGGGCGGCGTGTTTCCGGCGGCATCGAGCGCGTAGATTTCGCTCGTGCTGCCCGAGGTGCCGCCGCCGGAATCGGCATGCCAGACGACGATGCCGTTGTTGATTGCGGGCCAGCGGTCGTCGTAGCCGTTGCCGGTGAGCTGCCAGATCGTACCGCCGTCCAGCATGTAGATCTCCCAGTCGTTTCCGTCGAAGCCCTGCCAGACGACCCGCCCGGCCGCGTCGATCTGCGGATACTGATCGTGAGCGGTATTGCTGGTGATGTACGTGACCGTGCCGCCGGTCGCCGCGCACCGGGCGATCTCCCAGTCGCCGCCGACGCGCTGCATCCAGACGACCTGCCCCGAGGCGTTGATCTGCGGCCACCAGTCCTCCACGGTATTGTTCGTGAGGCGCTTGACGGTGCCGCCGGTGGCGTTTGCGCTGAAGATCTCGGCGTTCGTGTCGCTGAGCCAGGCGTGCCAGACGACCCGGCCGGCGTCGTTGATCTGGGGGTATTCGTTCTCGTAGGAATTGTTGGACACGTTCACGAGGTTCGTGCCGTCGGCGTTCGCGCTGAAGATCTCCCAGTTGGAACCGTCGTAGCCGGACCAGACGACGCGGTTGGAGTTGTTGATCTGCGGCCAGACGTCCTCCCGCGGATAGCCGGACGAGGCGGTGTTGTTCGTGATCTGGACGACGTTCGTGCCGTCGGCGTTCGCGCTGAAGATCTCATAATCGGTTCCGTCGAAGGACTCCCAGACGATGCGCCCGAGGTCGTTGATGGCGGGGTGCCAGTCGTTCGTGGTGTTGTTGGTGATCTGGACCAGGCCGGAGCCGTCGGCGTTCGCGGAGAAGATCTCGTAGTCCTGTCCGTCGAAGCCCTGCCAGACGATCCGCCCGGAGGCGTTGATCTTCGGGTCTTCGTCGTTGAAGCTGTTGTTCGTGATGCGGACCCAGCCGGAGCCGTTCGCCCAGGCGGAGTAGATCTCAAAGTCGTTCCCGTCCCAACCGTGCCAGACGATCCGCCCGGAGGCATTGACCTTCGGCGCCCATTCGTCGGCGGTGTTCGTGGTGATCCGCAGGCCGGCGGCGGGATAGGGTGTAGCCGGCGGCGCGGCCCCGCCGGGCGCAAAGTCGCCGCCGCTCTCGGGATGCGCGTTGAAGTTCTGCATGTACTCCCACCAGTTGTTCAGGCGGGTCATGCCGTACTCCGTCGTCGAGCCGGCGGCGTGGGGGATGTGGTTGAACCACCACCGGTGGTGCGCGCGGATGTCGCCGTTGCCCCACTCGGAACAGTTCACCCATTTCTTCGTGCCCTGGAGGTTCGGGTAGTTGTAAAGCCAGTCGTCGCAGTAGCTCCAGACGTAGGTCGTGTTGCCCCAGTCATAGTCCGACTGGCTGTTCGGCGCATAGTGGACGTTTCCGCAGGCGGCCTCTCCGGGGATCTCCTTGTCGTAGAGCGTGAAGCGGTTCCAGGCGTGCGTCGGCTGGGCCTCCCAGCTTCCGTACACGTGCCAGAGGATGGACTCGGTGCGGTGGCCGAAGTCCTCAAGCATTTCCCCGACACCCCGTTCGTAGTTGAAGACGGAGTGAATGAAGATCTTCGAGCAGGCGACCCGCATCAGCGCGGGGGAATTGCACGAGTACCCGCCGCGTCCGACCATGCGCGTCTCATATCCGCCGAAGTAGGGGCCGCTGTGGTCGAGGACCTCGTCGATCTCGCCGGAATCCACCTTGCGTGCGAGATCGTAATCCCGTGCCTTGGCCTTGTAATCCGACATGTCCGGCGTGTGCCAGCCGGACCCGGTGGCCAGGCACTGGAGGTACGACTCGTCCGTGTAGCGGAAGCCGTCCTCCTTGATGGGCCACACATCGGCGTTGATCACGCGGGTCAGACGATAGAGAAGGATGCCGTGGCTGTACGTTGCGAAATCGCTGATGTAGCCGTTGGTCAGCGTGGTGGGGTCGTTCCAGCCCCCGACAACGTGGAGCCGACGGTTGGATCGGCTCTCGATGATCGGGTCGAAGTTGATCAGCAGCGCCCTGGGCCGCTGCGTTGTAACCGACTGCCCCGAGACGAAGGGCGCCGCCACGGCGCACAGGCAGACAAACGCGGCCGTCAAGTACTTCGTTACCACCATGCACCTCCAACTGGGATTTGCCGCTCGTATCGATTCCTCCCCCGGACACACCTGCTCGCCGGGGACCGCCCCCTTATGTACAAGTATACCGGCTTTGCGCCGGGGAACCTAGCGCCGTTTGTGAGAACGGGTAACCTTCTTGTGGCGATCCGACGGATCACGTCCCGTAAATGTCTGCGAGGGCCTTTCCTTCCATCGGGTCGGCGGCCTGCGGTTCGCGGGTAACGTATTACGGAAACATCCGGTCCGGATTGCCGACGTTTGTCCTCCATCCTTTTGGCCCGTGGCGGGTTACGGCACAGGCTCTATGCGGAACTGGAGCTGGGCGTAGCCGTCGATCTGAAAGTGTTCGATCCGCACCGTATGGAAACCGCTGGTCAGATCGAGCGTCGTGGCGTTTTCTTTCGGCGGGTGCCAAGTCCAGTCGTCGATGACGCGCTTCTGATCCATCCAGACGCGGATGCCGTCGTCAGAGACGGTCCAGAGCCGGTATTTGCCGGCCGGGAGCTGGATTCGCGTCGTCGCCACCGTCCCGAAGTGGTCCTGCTTGACCTTCGGCGTGGGCGCCCCGAAACCCCATTTCAGGTCGAGCGAGTGTGTCTGCACAGCGTCGGCGGGCGGTCCGGCGATCAGCGCCTGCCATTTCTCCGGATGCTCGCGGGGGTCGTCTTGCGGTTTCCATTGGAAGTATTTGACGTCCCACCGGGTCCGCAGGAGCGTGCCGTGCACTGTGAGCGGCTTGCCGTCGGCGTCGATCTGAACGGAAAACGAGTGGAGACCTTCCTTTGGCGCCGAGACGACGATCCGGGCCGGTAGTTCACCCGTTCTGGGCGACACGTCCACGTTGCCGGTAACCCGGCTCACCCGGAACGTCCCGGAGGGGCCCAGCACCTGGAACGTAGCTTTCTCTCCGCCGGAAACCTTACTGGGAATCACCACACGGTCGGTGTAGTCGTATGGTCCCCACTCGGTCATCACGATATGCTCGCGGCCGTAGAGCTGCTTCCTCGCGCCGACCGGGCGCGTCTCGCCGTAGACCGGGTACTTCGGGGGCTGCCATGCCTGGGGGCGGCCTTCGGAGACCACGGGCTTGCTGATCTCATCGACGTCCATTTCCTTGCCGACGTTGACCATTTTGTTGCCGATCAGCTTCGTGTTCGGCGCGTTGCGGAGGTGGAGCACGAGCTTGTCGCCCTCGAACGTGTTGTAGGCGATCGTGTTGTTTTTCGCATCGCTGGGGTTGGCCTTGCCCCAGGGCTTCTTCTGGAAATCGGCGTTGGGGTTGGACCAGATGTGGATGGCGCAGCGGTTGTCCTTGAAGTGGTTGTATTCGATCACGTTGTTGACGCTGTGCTCGATGTTGATGCCGCCTCGCTCAAGCCCGTAGCCCATTTCGCCGTTGTTCTCGATCGTGTTGCCGGCGATCAGCGTGTCCTGGGAGTAGCCGCCCCAGACGCCGCAGATCGCGTTTCCGACAAGCCGGTTGCCGATGAACTTGTTGCCGAAGCTGAAGGTCATCTCGATGCCGTGGGCCGGGGCATAGGAGAAATCGTTGTTGATGAGCAGGTTGTCGTTGTTTCCGCGGCGTTTGTAGTCGAAGCCGGGTTCCGGGGCGGGCTTGTCGCCCAGCGCCTCGAGACCGGCGAAGCCGAAGAAGCAGTCGCCCCCGTGGGTGGCGGAGTTCTCGGCAATGACGTTGTTGCAGTTCTGCTCGAACATGAAGATGCCGGCGGAGTCCTGCCCGCGGTTGTAGACGCCGTGGCTGTAGCCGCGGACGCAGAAGTCAAAGGCGTTCCGCGAGATCACGTTGCGGTTCGACCGCCACATCGCGAAACCCCAGCCGGAGAGGAAGGAGCAGTCATTGTCGTAGATCTTCGAATCGTTGACACGGTCGATGCAGATGCCGTTCTGCCCGTGGCGCGCCCGCACGCGGCGGATAACGATCTTGTCGGCGCGCTGCACGTAAAGGGCGGCACCGTAGTTCGTCATCCACTGGCCCTGGTCGTTCTCATGGCCGAAAATCCAGTCGCTGCCGTCCTCCGCCTCCGGCGTGGAGAGCAGGTGTTTCTGGTAGTTGCCCGAGACGTCGGTGTCCTCGATCAGCAGCCCGGGGCATTCGACCGCCAGGATGCCGACCTTGTAGCCGCGGACCTTGGCGTTCTTGAGGGTGATGTTTCTGCCGCGGATCACGATGCCCTTGCCGACGTAGCTGTCGGGAAGCTGGTCGTCCTTGCAGCCGACGAGTTCGGCGCCTTGGAAGTCCACGGTGATCCCGTCGCCTTCGATGCGGACAGCGCCGTCGTCGCGGCCGTCGGGAATGCGGTAGACCGCCCTCGCCACTTTCGCGTCCTTCGTAATCGTCATGTCGTCGCGATCCAGTTTCAGGTCCAGCGCTTTCGCGGGGCCGCTCAGACACGTTACACACACGAACGCCACAGCGACCGAACCGGAGAGAGGAGATCGAGCCATTGGTAAGCCTTTCTACGAATAAGGAGCGGCCCGGATGCCGTTTCCGGTAAGACCGTTTCGCGTGCGGCGTGCAGCGATGCAACGGCTCCGTCGCCCCTGCGGGGCCGCAAACGAACGAAACTCTCGAACCGAAAGCGTTTTTAAGCATACCGAACCCGCGTGAGGAACGCCACACGCCTGCGCCAGTGCGTGCCGCCTGCCGATAGACGCGCGGGCCGGGCGGCGAAAGGGCGGTGGGCGATTCGCGACGTTAGCCCTTTTGCGAACGAGAGTTAAGCGTTTGTGATCTGCCCTGTTGCGGCGCGCCGACCGGGGCTTTCCAGGCGAGGGCCCCTGGCCTGCCGAGGGAGGAAAGAATTCGGCGGATTTTGCTTGACTGCCGGTTTGGGCGGCGGTAGACTGAGTAAAGATAGATAAGACTTGCCTGGGAAGGGGCGGAAAGGCAACGTGCGATCCGGCGCGCCGCGTTGTTGGCGCGCGGCGAGCGTTCGGGGTTTTGCGAGGGGATAAAGTCGCGAGGCGAGTTGCGTATCGTCCCGCAAGTGCAGATCAGGTTTCTATGGAGGAAAAAGCAATGAGATTCCGTATCGTTCCCACGATGGTGCTGATGCTGGCCGTGCTTGGCTTGGCGGCGGTTGCCTCAGCCGTGACGCTGTACGACTCGAACGGCTTCGAGCCGCCGACGTTTGCGGTGGGCCCCCTGGCGGGGCAGGACGCATGGACGGCTGGCGGTGGCGGCGGCGGAATGGCACCGATGGTGGTGGGCCCGCCCAACCCCGTCCTCGGGTCGCAGGCCATTCGCCTGGAGATCCCCGATGTGCAGGGAGCGTCGTCCAGCATCGATCACGCGATCCCGGCGATCAGCCTTGCAGGCCAGATCGTGACGGTGAGCTTCGATGTTTACCGCGAGGAAAGCTCGTGGCTCTCCAACCTCTGGTGGTGGTGGTGGGACGCCGGTACGCCGACGTACGGCTTGCAGTGGGATGCCGCCGTGGGCAACCCAGGGCAGACGCTGCCGCACGGCTGGAATCCGGGCGCCGGGGCGGCGGTCACCATTACGGGGCGCTATGCCAACGTGACGATGGTGTGGGACTTCCAGCAGTCCAAGGCGTACTCGTGGTACGATGGCGTCCTGATTGACAATGGGATCCCGATCAGCGACATCACGGCGTTGACGGGCTGGTCGATCTACCTCGGCCACGACGAGGCGACCGGCACCGGTCCCGAGGTGGCCTGGATCGACAACTTCGTGATCACGGCGGTTCCCGAGCCGGCATCGCTGGCGCTGCTCGCGCTGGGTGGTCTGGCGGTCATCCGGCGGCGTCGCTGAGTACGGGACGCGGCGAGGCGATCAAGCAGTTTCGGATGTTGAAGCCCCGGCGGCATCGGTTGCCGGGGCTTTCCTTTTCTCCGGGGTTGCTTGCGGGCATCGGCGGAGTCATTCCTTCACAAGAGGGAACTCCGCGATGCGCAGCCGGGTGCTGCCGTAGGGGATCAGCTCCACATCTTCGATCGGCTCGGCGGACGCGACGGGACTGAGCGGCGGGGCATCCGCCGAGTTGTCGACGAGCTGCCATTCGGGTATTCGCCGGGCGCGTACGCGCAGGACCACGGGGGCGTCCTGCTGGGCGAACGGGACCTTGCCGACCCGCCGGGTTGCCACGGAAATGTGCCTCTCCGGCGCCGTGCGATCGAGCACCAGGCCGTAATTCCACGGCGTGGTCGGATGGACTTCCCAGTCGATCGCGGGGAGCGTCTTGTGATGCGCCTGGAGCGGCACGAACCGCTCTCCGATCTTGAGCGAGAAGACAAGCGGGCCTCGCAGGATCGAGATCGAGTTGTTGTAGCGGGTCTCCGTCCGGACTCGCATCGGGAGCGTCAGGGTCACGACATCACCCGGTCCCCATTCACGGTGGAGCACGGCGAAGGAGCCGGCTGCAGGCGCCATCGTTTCCCCGCCGGCTTCCACGGATGCCCCCTCGGCCCATTCCGGAATCCGCAGATGCAGCGGAAAGGACACGGGGCGCCGGACTTCCACCGTCAGCCGGATGCGGCCGTCGAACGGGTAGTCGGTTTCCTCGGAAACCACGGCCTCGATGCCGCCGGCCACCTTGGCGGTGACGCGGCTCGGCCCGTAGGCGATTGCCGCAAGCCCGCCGTCTCCGCTGGCCATCCACATGTGGGCGACGAACTTCGGCCAGCCCTGGTGCATGTTGGCCGTGCAGCAGCCGAAGTTCGGTTCCAGCCCGTAGATGTTCGAGTCGTCGCCGTTGTTGCTCCAGCGGCGCCGGGCGATGGAGACAAGCACCTGGTTGGCCTGCTGATCGTACTGATGGGCCCAGCCATCCGGCGTACACGTGCCCGGCAGGGCGTTGTACGCGAGCATTTCGAGCCGGTCGGCGAAGACGGGCTCGCCGAGCGTCTCGATGAGCTTTTCCAGGGAGAACATGTACTCCACCACGGCGCACAGTTCGGTGCCCTGGCTCGGGTGTCGGCCGGAGAGGTGCTCGTCGCCGCTGAAACGCCCGCCGACCTGGCCGTGGTGCTCATCCAGGCTGGCGATACCGCGATACAAGGCCTGTCGATAGCGTTCGTCGCCGGTCAGCACGTACCAGAACGCCGGCGCCCGGATGGCCATTGCCAGATTCACGACGTGCGTCTGATGAAGAAACCGGAAGGGTCTGGGAATCGCATCCAGGGGGTACGGGAAATCCAGGAAGAACGCGGCCCAGTCATAGCTGTTGGCGCGAATGGCCTCGGCGACCGCGAGGAGGGCGGCGTCGCCGGTGCGGTTATAGAGCCAATAGGCGGTGAGGGCGTTTTCGGCCGCGCGGATCCCGCGCCACTCCGTGTCCGGCCAGTCGGCCGGCGACTCTGCGAGGTAGCGAAAGTAGTTCCGCAAGAGCGCCAGGGCGCGCGCGTCGCCGGTGGCCTCGTGATACTGCGTAAGGACCTTCATGGCGACGGCCAGCGGCCAGCGGTCGGTATTTGCCGCGGGGCCGAACCACCCGTCCGGCCGTCCGCTCGCCAGGATCCATTCCACGTACGCCATCGCCTTGGCGATCAGGCGCGGGTCGTTCAGCACCCAGGCCAGCGGCACGAGGCCGTCGAGATAGTAGGGTCCGCGCTCCCAACCATCGCCGTCGCCGCCCCGCCACGCCGAGCGGATAAGGTCCGGCCAGACCTCGTCGAGGTGCCCGGTGAGTCCGTCGGCCTGAATGACCAGTTGATCCCGCAGCCACCCGAGCGGGCGAACGGCGCCCAGTGGCAGCGACACAAAAGCCCCCTGCCGCAGGGGCGGACGATTGGATGGATAGTGGCACTCCATGCGCCGGCTCTGGCTCCGGGGACTGCGCATCCCTTAAACAATACGCGGTGGCGAGCCGCATTGCCAAGCCCCCGGTCGCCGTGATGAGCCGACCGGGGGCTCGCGGCGGGATGGGGCGGGGCGGCGTCCGCGGCGGGCGGCGGCCGGCGCGATTGCGGCGCCGGGACAGCCGCGGTAATGTGGCAAGGCAATGGCCGCCCGTGATTCACGGCGGAATCTCAGCCGCCAACGGCAGCGGCCGTCCGGGTTCCGCGCGATGAGGCACGAACGACAGATCGGCGTGCTCATTCTGCCGAGCTTTCACTACGGACGCGAAGTCCTGCGGGGAATCGCCGATTTCGGCCGCACGTGCCCCGGGTGGCGATTCACGACGGATCCGTGGCGTCTGAGCAGCATGAGCCTTCTTTCGCGCCTGGGACCGTGCGACGGGATCATCGCCATTGAGTCGAAGGGTGATATGCCCCACCTGCCGCTGCGGGCGCAGGTGCCCTGGGTGGCCATCGCCGATGTTCACCGCGGGCCCGGGCCTCGCGTGATGCCGGATAACGAGGAAGTAGGACGCCTGGCGGCGGAACACCTCCTGTCGTGCGGGCTGCGCCATTTTGCGTACTGCGGCTATCGCGGCCTCTGGTACTCCGACAAGCGGTGTGCGGGCTTCTGTAAGGCGATCGAGGCGGCCCGTTTCCAGGTCAACATCTACCCGTCGGTCTTTCAGGACGACCGGGAGGAGAACTACCGCGTCGAGATGAGCCACATCGAGCAATGGCTCGCGACGCTGCCACGGCCCTGTGCGCTCTTCGCGGCCAATGACGTCCGCGCCGCAAGCGTGATCCACCTCTGCACGCGAATCGGCTACCGCGTGCCGCAGGACTTCGCCGTCGTGGGCGTCGACAACGACGAACTCATCTGTGACTTCTCCAATCCTCCCCTTACCAGCGTGGATCTCAACGCCCGGCGCATCGGCTACGAGGGGGCTGCACTTCTGCGCCGGCTCATCGAGGGTGAGAAGGACATCCCGGAGGGTCCGATCGTGGTTCCGCCGCGCGGCGTGGTCAAGCGACAGTCGTCATTCATGTTTGCCGCCGAGGATCCGATGATCGCCGCGGCCTTCCAATACCTGCGCGAGCATGCATGCGACGGTGTCCGCGTGGCGGATGTGCTGCGGGCGGTGCCCGTGGCGCGGCGAACGCTGGAGAAGGCAAGCCGCCGGCTCCTTGGCAGGTCGCTGTTAGAGGAGATTCGGCGTCTGAAATTTGAACGGGCCAAGGAGCTGCTGGCAACCACCGGGATGTCGATGTCAGAAGTTGCTTCTGCGTCAGGATTTACGTCACAAAAGCAACTGGCCGACCTTTTTCGGAAAGAGCTTGATACCTGTCCAACCGCTTACCGCCGGCAATCTAGACACCCTGTGCGGTAATGGCGGGTTTGCGCCCCATCAGCCGATTGGGCGCAATCTGGGAAAAAAAAGACGCAAATCGCTCTACAACATTGGGCCGGTGACGTGATACACTATAGTGCGTACTGGTGTGTCGGCAGGTCTCTGGCCTTCCGAGAACCAAGTCCGGGCGCGCGGGCGGGCCCGTCGTAGTGTGCCCCTGCGGGGCAAGGGTTTCGCCTCTGCCGTGTGTGTCGCCCGGAACACCGCATGAAGGATGCGGGTTCGGAGTCGCAAGTCCTGACCGCGTGCGGAAGGCCGGCCGAGCACATCCGTTGGCTGTTTCGGGATGGCGGGCGTGTCGTGAGCAAGTCGGCCAAAATCGGCGTCTCGGTCGCGTTGATCGTTGCGGCGGTGGTCATTTACGTCGTGCGGTCGCGGGGGGCGGCGAATGACATCACGAGTCGGACGAGCTTCAACGCGGTCGTGATGTGCCGCGCGTGCGGGGCCCGATCGGATGTGACCCTGGATGTGACCGACGTGCCGCCGTACAAGTGCCCGAAGTGCGGCAAGCGGGAGGCCTGGGGAATGGTCAAGTGCCACCACTGCGGCAACGTGTTTCTGCCGGAGATCTCGGGCGACCCGCCCCGGCCGCCGATGATTGCGACGTGTCCGAAGTGTAAGAGTCAGGAGACAGGCGCGGCGGTGCCGGAGCCTTGAGGAAACGAGGATCAGCCATGAAACCGAATCATCGAGGGATCGCGGCGTTCACGCTGATCGAGCTGCTCGTCGTTGTGGCGATCATTGCGTTGTTGGTTTCCATCCTCCTGCCGTCGCTGGCGAACGCCCGCCAGCAGGCGAAGTTCGTGCAGTGCGGTTCCAACCTCCGCCAGCTCGGCATCGGGCTGACGATGTGTTACAACGAGTACAAGGCCTACCCGGCGCATGACGACGGGAACGTGGCGAACGACACAAGTCTGGCCCACTTCGGCTGGATGGCCACGTGGATCGATATTCTCTTCGTCCGCAAGTACACGCAGGACTTCAACGTCGGCTATTGCCCGTCCGACCGCAAGCCCGATCCGATCAATCAGCAGCGTGGCGTGGCGTGGTCGTTTCG
>Ga0272448_1004567_pt1 | contig 15723 bp, 12 predicted proteins | sample YNPCB0191_FD_202220 | JGI IMG/M metagenome (GOLD analysis project Ga0272448, IMG submission 202220) | Hot spring sediment microbial communities from Yellowstone National Park, WY, United States - YNP-CB-019-1 | ecosystem: Environmental > Aquatic > Thermal springs > Hot (42-90C) > Sediment...
ACGCGGAGAGGGGGAACGAGGGGGTGAGGTCGGCACGCCCGCGTCGGGCGACGAGGAACCGCGAATGCACGCGAATGGACGCGAATTTGCCCCTAGCCCGCAGGTTTCGCACCTCACCCCCAGCCTTCGGCATCCCCCTCTCCGCACGGGGGGGAACGAGGGGGTGAGGTTGGCACGCCCGCAGGGCTTCGCCCGTTCAGCCCGATGCTTTGGCGTCGGGCGGAATACCCTTCGCGCAGATTCGCGTTATTCGTGGATGACCCCAGCCTGCGAACATGCGTTTTCCATGCGCTCGGTGGCCTCGGCGGTGGAATCGGCCGCGCACCTTGACAGGATTCGCCGTCCTCTGCTATCCTTTCGGCAGAGGGCAGGGCGGTTTCCCCGTGCGCTTCTGCCCCTCGGCGCGCGATCCTACATCCTGGAGCGGCACATGGCGGAAGAACCCGAGCGCATAGAGTACCACCCGCGCATCAAGGAGATGCCCACGTCGGAGCGGCCACGCGAGCGGCTCATGCACTATGGCGCGGGCGCGCTGTCCAATGCCGAACTCCTCGCCATCATCCTGCGGGCGGGGGTGCGTGGGCAGAACGTGCTGGAACTGGCGCACTCGCTGCTGACGCGGTTTCACGGGCTGCGCGGCCTGGCGCGGGCCAGCGCCCGAGAGTTGGCCGCGACGAAAGGCGTGGGCGAGGCCAAGGCGTCGCAGGTATTGGCCGCGCTGGAGTTGGGCAAGCGCCTGAGCGTGGAATCGCCCGCCGAGCGCCCTCAAATCCAGTCGCCCCAGGATGTGGTCAACCTGGTGCAGGCCGACATGTCGCTGCTGGAGCAGGAGCATCTGCGGGTGCTGCTGCTGGATGCCAAGAACCGCGTGCAGGAGACGAAGACCGTGTACATGGGGCGGCTGGATGGGGTGGACGTGCGCCTGGGCGACCTGTTCCGCGACGCGGTGCGGACGGGCGCGGCGGCCATGGTGGTCGTGCACAATCACCCATCGGGCGATCCGACCCCGTCGCGCGAGGACGTGCAAATCACGGCGCAGATTCGCCAGGCTGGCGACATGCTCGGCATTACGCTGCTGGATCACGTCATCATCGGCGGCGGGCGGTTTGTGAGCCTGAAAGAACGCGGGCTGGGGTTCTGAACGGCCGCGTAGATGCTATCTCACAGGGAGGCAATACGATGACGGGGAAAGCGGGAGTGAAGGCAGGTCTCGTGGGTGGAGGCGTGGCGGCGATCCTGGCGTTCACGACCTTCATCCCATGCCTGCAGTGCATCACCGTGCCGCTGATGCTGCTGGCCTACGCGGTGGCGGGCGCGCTGGCCGCCTATTGGATGCCCGCGCCGTGCACGGCAGGGGATGGCGCAGCCGCAGGCGCGGTGGCGGGAGCCATCGCTGGCGCCATCGGGGGGATCGTCTGGATGATCGTGTCGGCGGTGTCCTATTCGGTGCTGGGCGGCGCGGAGTACGTGGTGCGCAACCTGCCGACCGATATGCTGGACACGCTCCGACAGATGGGCATTGACCCTTACGCGCTGTTCGCGCCTGGGGTTGTAACGCTGGGCAACGGTCTGTGCTGTGGCGTGCAGTTCCTGGCGGCGGTAGGGCTTGGCGCGCTGGCTGGGGCCATCTTCGGCCCAACGCGCAAGGCCGGCACCCCGCCGAGTGAGGAGGTGGTAGATGCTTGATCTCATCAAGGCGCGACGGAGCATCCGCAAGTACAGCGCCGAGCCGGTAACCGACGAGCAGGTACGGGCGATGCTGGAGGCGGCCATGGCGGCGCCATCGGCCAACAACGCGCAGCCGTGGGAATTCGTCGTCGTGCGCGATGCGGAACTGCGGCGGCGACTGGCGGCTACCCATTCGTGGTCGTACATGGCCGCCGACGCGCCGGTAGTGTTCGTCGTGCTCGGCGACCCGCGACAGTCCGACCATTGGGTGGAGGACACGTCCGCCGCGACGCAGAACCTGCTCCTGGCAGCGACGGCCTTGGGCCTGGGCGGGGTGTGGGTGGGCATCTACCCCCGCCGCGAACGCGAGGAGCATGTCCGCAAGGCGCTGGGCATCCCCGATGACCGGCGCGTGCTGTGCCTGGTGCCGGTGGGCCACCCCGCCGAGCGCAAGCCGCCTCGCACGCAGTACGATGCGGCCAAGGTGCACTACGACCGATACGGGGGCCGGTAACCGCGCTGAGGTGTGTCCCTCACATCCCCCTGCCCCCTTTTCTCCCCGCTGGCGGGGCGAGACGGGGGCGTGCGTGCGCGGTGCGTCGTCCCCTCTCCCGGCGGGAGAGGGCAAGGGTGAGGGATGCTGTCCGCGGGGCTGACCCCCCGCGCTGATGGGCGTTTGGATCGCGAAGGACACGAAAACGCACGAAAGCCGCGAAAACGCGGCCGCCCGCAACGCGTTCCCCCTCTCGCGTCGGGTGACGGGGAACCGCGAATCCACGCGAATGGACGCGAATCCGCCCCTGGCCCGCAGGTTTCGCACCTCACCCCCGGCCTGCGGCTTCCCCACGAGGGGGTGAGGTCAGCACGCGGCGCGGGGCCCAGACCCCAAGGGTCTTCGAGACCCTTGGGGTCTTCAGCGCCAGCCCGACGGCTTCAGCGTGGGGCGACGGGGAACCGTGAATCCACGCGAATGGACGCGAATCCGCCCCTGGCCCGCAGGTTTCGCACCTCACCCCCAGCCTTCGGCATCCCCCTCTCCGCACGCGGAGGGGGGAACGAGGGGGTGAGGTCGGGACGCCGTCGGGCGCAATTCCCTTCGTGTGGATTCGTGTTATTCGTGGATGCCGTGAGCCCAACGCCAGTTGCACTTGACAGCCGCGCGTTGTCTGCTACACTGCGCCCATGGCATGGTCAGGCAAGGTTTATCCCGAATTCCGCATAGACACCGAGCGCGAGTGGGCCACGTTCAGGCGTGCGCTCGTTCGGCGGCAGGTCGCGCAGTACCTGGGGCTGGACGCCTGCCCGCACCGGCTGCAGTGGTTGGAGTTCGGCCTGTTCTATTACCGCCTGACGCTGGTCATGGAACACTACCGGATGCTGCCCGAGGGCGCGGAACGCTGCGCCCTGCGTCCGCTGCTGGCCGAGGCGATGCAGTTCCTGAGGGCCTGCCGCGTGGCCATGAGCGACCGGGCTACCGCCGCCTCCGTGAGCGAGGAGGATGCCTTTGGTTTCCTGGGCGATACGTGGATTCCGCCATTCTGACGCCAACCGCCTGACCGAGATCAACCCCACGTTTGTATCCCCGACGGTGCTGCGCGTCCACAAGACGGGCCAGGGCCTGGAAGTCGGCTGGCGGCTGGAGGAGGTGGTGCTGGCCGAGCCGTACGACAAGGGCGCGGCCTATGACTTCACGCCGGAGGATGTGGCCGAGATCGCGGCGCGCGCCCGTCGGCCCGATTGCCTGGTGTTGGTGGCCGAAGCCGGGGGGCGGCTGGTGGGCCTGCTGGATTTGGAGATCATCAGGTGGAACAACACCGGCTTCCTGTGGAACCTGCGGGTGGATGTGGCGCACCGCGGGCGTGGGTTGGGACGGGAACTGTTTGAGCGGGGCGTGGCCTGGGCGCGCGAGCGGAACCTGCGCTCCATCGTCGTGGAGACGCAGACCAATAACGTCCCCGCGTGCCGATTCTACCGGCGGCTGGGGTGTCGGCTGGTGGGCATCCGCGAGGAATACTACACCAACCGCGACCTGGAGACGGGCGAGGTGGCGCTGTTTTGGGCGTACACCCTCAGCGACACCGCGCCCGATGCGTTCGGCGCGCCGGTGTGAGATCCCGCGCTACGCCACGTCGCGGCGCATCGTGCGCACCCCGAGCAGCGTGAGCACAACGGCGAACGCGGCCAGAATCACCAGGTTTGGCCAGATGTCGCCGAGATTCCAGCCCTTCAGCATCACGTCGCGCAGGGCGCGGTTGGCGTAGGTCAGCGGGACTACATACGCGAACGGCTGCAGGTACGACGGCATCTCCTCCACGGCCCAGATCGTCCCGCCCAGCAACACCTGCGGGAAGATGACCAGCGGGATGAACTGCACCACCTGGAACTCGTTGCGGGCGAACGCCGACGCCAGAATCCCCAGGCTTACCGCCACCACCGCCAGCAGCGCGATCACCAGAAACAGCAGCGCCAGGCTCCCCAGATAGTGAATCTTCAGCACCCAGATGGTGAAGCACAGGATGACGGTTACCTGCAGCAGGGCGAACAGCCCAAGCCCGCCCATGTAGCCCAGGACGATCTCGGCGCGGCTCGCCGGCGTAGCCAGCAGGCGCTCCATGGTGGCCTGCGCCCGCTCGCGCAGAAACGAGACACACGTGAGCAGGAACACGAAGAACAGCGCCAGGAACCCCAGAAACACCGGCGCGACGAAGTCCAACGTGTCAAACTGAGGGCCGGCGTAGAGGTAGGTGGCGTTGAGGGTTACGGGCGGTTCTGCGCCCTGGGAGCCGCCCGCGGCCATGCCGGCCAGGGCGCGGATGGCGGCCTGCGTTACGCGCGCGGCAATGGCGGCGCTGCGTCCGGGGTTGGATCCCTCCAGGCGCAAGTCCAGCACCACCTTCCGATTCCGGACGAACTGCGCGGAGAAATCGGGCGCGAAGACGAGAACGCCCTGCACCGAACCATCGCGCAAAAGGGCGTCGGCTTCCCCCTCGCTCACATCTCGGACCCGGAACATGCCGTCGGCGGCGAGTTGGGCGGCGATCTGCTCGCCGATGGCGATGGGGCGCGCCGCCATGGGCACGGCCACGGGCTGGTCGCGGTTGGCGATGCCCAGGGACATGGGCGCAGGCTCGGCCCGGAACAAGATCGCGCCCAGCGTCAGCAGCACGGTGGGCACCACGAGAAGCAATCCCACCGTCCGGTGGTCGCGGAGAATCTGCCGCATGACGCGGCGGGCGATGGCGAGGATGCGTCTGGCGCTCATGGCTGTCCTCCTTCCAGGCCCCGCTCGGCGAAGCGGATGAAAGCCTCCTCCAGGGTATCGGCGCCGGCCTTCTCGCGCAGGTCGCGGGCCGTCCCCTCGGCCAGAAGCCGCCCTTGGCGCATGAATCCCAGGCGGTCGCACCGCTCGGCCTCATCCATCACGTGGCTGGAGACGATAAGCGTAGCGCCGTCTCGGGCCAGTTGGCGGAAGTAGTCCCAGAAGGCCACGCGCAGTTGCGGGTCCACGCCGACGGTCGGCTCGTCCAGCAGGAGGAGGCGCGGCTTGTGGACGAGCGCGCAGGCCAGCGAAGTCCGCTGCCGCATCCCGCCCGACAGGGTGCGGACGAGGCTGTCGGCGCGGTCGCTCAAGTCCACCAGGGCGATGAGTTCGTCCACCCTGTGTCGGGAGACGCCCCCGCACATCTCGCCGAAAAAGGCGATGTTTTCGCGCACGGTCAGGTCCTCGTACAGGGCGTTCGCCTGCGGCATGTAGCCCACCTGCGCCAGGATGGCCTTGTCGGGCACGGCGCGCCCCAGGACGCGCGCGCTGCCGCTGGAAGGCCGCAGCAGGCCCACGAGGAGGCGGATGAGGGTGGTCTTGCCCGAGCCGTTCGGCCCGAGGAGACCGTAGATTTCGCCCGTGCGCACCGCCATGTCCACGCCGTCTACGGCGCGGACCGGCCCGAAGTGCTTGCGAATGCCGCTTGTCTCCACAATGACATCCATATGCCCCTGCTCCTTGCGAAAGTGAGGATGGCCGCCAACGGCACGGGAGTTGCGTATCATGTCGGCTTCCGCGCGTCGCCTGCGTTCCCGTCTCGCAGCACGCCGTGCATGAACACGTCGGCCAGGGCTGCGGCCCAGTCGGTGTCGGGCAGGTTGAGGACGGCCCGCGGCTTGAGAATGCGCTCGGTGAGGGCGTACCCGACGAGGAGGCAGATCAGCGCGCGGTTGAACACGAAGGGCGGGACATCGCGCAGGCGGGCGGCGTCGGCGCGGGCCAGCGCATCGTGCAGCACCATGAACCGCGGGAACACCATCGGGATGAGGGTGGACAGCGTCGCGCCGCCCCGCTCCTGGGCGTCAATCAGCGCGAGGGCCAGGTAGTCCTGGTGCGCGGCAAGGAGGTCCAGCGCGCCATGGAACAGGTCGGCCAGGACAGCCTCGGCGGTGCGGCCCTCCGGCGGGGTCAGGAGTTGCTCTATCTCGTCCAGCGGGGCCGCCTGATGGAGCACGGCGTCAAAGAGTGCCTCTTTGCCGGGGAAGTGGTTGTAGATGGCGGCCACAGTGATGCCCGAAGCCCGCGCAACCTGGCGCATGGTGGTCGCGGCGTAGCCCTGGCGGATGAACAGGTCTTTGGCGGCGGCCAGGATGGCCTGACGGGTTCGTTCGCCCCTGGCGACGGTCGCACGACGGTCCATGGACGCGCCTCCGCATGAACGAGCGTTCGTTCACATTGTACGCAGAGAGAATCGGCGTGTCAAATCGCAGAGGGCAGCCCTCACCCTGCCCTCTCCCGCCGGGAGAGGGGACAGCCCGCCCCTGCGGGCATGCCGACCTCATCTCCTCATTCCCCCTCTCCGCCGGCGGTTCAGGGGTGGCCGAAGGCTGGGGGTGAGGTGCGCCGTCGGGCTGGCGTTGAAGACCCCAAGGGTCTCCGAGACCCTTGGGGTCTATTTCATTCGCGTGGATTCGTGTTATTCGCGGTTGCAACCCCGCGGTCCCCTACAGCCCTAGCGCCAGCGCCGCGCCCGCCATGCTCACCCACAGCAGCGGGCGCACCGCCCTGGCCGGCCCAGGCGTCGCCGACGGGGACGGCAACAGAATCGCGCAGGCCGCCACGGCGACAAAGGCGAGCAGAATCGCGGGGAGCGCCAGTCGGAAGGCGACGAGCGCCAGGTCGGACGCGATGATACCGGCCAGGAAGACGCCCCTGCCCCAGGCCAGGCCGCGATCCAGCGCCGCCAACCCCGCCGCGGCTAGGCCGTAGGCGAGCGCGACGACGAGACGCAGGCTCACCTGCCCGGCGGCGGTCGTGGCGCCCGCGGCCCAGGCCAGCGCCACCAGCGCCCCGGGCGCCCAGATCTCGGCGGCCGGCGACGCGCGCAGCCCCAACCCGGCGGCCAGCGCCAGCGCCAGGATGAGCACCCCCGCCCACGCGGCTGGCGCGCCCAGGCCCAGCGACAGAAACACGCCCACGAGCGCGAGCGCGCCAACCGTCCGCGCGCGCAACCCCCGCGGCGACACCCATATGCTCCACAGCACCCGCAACGCCCCCGACAGCCAGGCCGCGAACCGCCGCGCGGGCGAGTCGGGCTGCGCGTAGGGCAGGGTGAACAGCGGGGCGCGGGAAGCCACCGGCGGACGCTGTCCCTCCCCCTGCACCAGCAGCCACACGACCCAGCGCCACACGAACTCCGCGAGCAGCACGGCGGCCAGCAGCCGCCCGACGAGCGGCCACGTCCAGCGCACCCCTACGGCGGATACTGCTCCGCAGAGCACGGCCCACGCCAGGGGAACCCCTTGCGGAAACGTGGGCAGGGCGACGGTCGGCCTCGGTCTCGTATGGGTTTCGCTCATGCAGACCCTCCGGCGTTTGCGGATATTATAGCAGACCTGCAGCCCAGCCGCGCCACGCGCGCGGCCATTCACACGTCGTCGCAGGCATCTTCCTGCTCCTGGAACCAGCCGTTTTGCAGCCCGGCCTGCTCAAAAGCCTCCACCGCCTCCAAGTACTCGTCGGGCGAGACCTTGCGCCCCAGCACCGGGTCGTCCAGCACCCGATACGCCGGGAAGTATTGGCTCATGACGCTCACGTGGACGTTGGGCGACAGTTCGCGGGCGATCCAGCGGAACACCTCGGCGCTCTGGGCCAGGCCGCCCGGGAGCACCAGATGGCGGATGATCATCCCGCGGCGGGCGATGCCCTCCTCGTCCAGCACGAGTTCATCGCCCACCTGGCGGAAGATCTCCTTCAGCGCCGCGCGGTCGGCCTCTACGTAGCCGACGAAGCCCGAAAGTCGCCGCGCCACGTCGTCGTCCGCGTACTTGGCGTCGGGCAGGTAGATGTCCACGATGCCGTCCAGCAGGCGCAACGTCTCCAGCGAATCGTAGCCGCTGGTGTTGTACACGAGGGGGATGCGCAGGCCCAGTTCCACGGCACGGGGCAGCGCCAGCACAATCTGGGCGGCGAAATGCGTCGGCGTTACGAAGTTGATGTTGTGGCAGCCTTTGGCCTGCAGTTCCACCATCATCTCGGCCAGGCGCTCCACCGAGACGCGGTTGCCGACGCCCAACTGGCTGATGGGGTAGTTCTGGCAGAAACGGCAGCGCGCGGTGCAGTAACTGAAGAAGATCGTGCCCGAGCCGCGCGTGCCGCTGATGGGCGGCTCCTCCCAGGGGTGGACGTTCCACGACGCCACGACGGGGTCGGCGCCCGCGCGGCAGAACCCCACCTCGCCCGCCAGGCGGTCCACGCCGCAGCGTCGCGGGCACAGCACGCAGGGAGCCAGCAGGGCGCGGGCCTGGCGGACGCGGTCGGGCAGTTCCCCGCGCCGCGCCAGTTCCAGATAGCCAGGCGCAGGCACGTTCACCATCGGCTTCGGGCGGCCGCTCGGGGGCGTTCCCATTCGGGCAGGGACTCGTCTTCCAGTTGGCGGCGCAGTTCGTAGATTTGGTCGCGGATGAGCGCGGCCTTCTCAAACTCCAGCGCGTCGGCAGCGGCCCGCATCTGCTTCTCCAACTCGCGGATCATTCGGGCCGCCTCGTCCTTGGGGATGCCCACGCCCGCCCCATATTCGGCGCGGGTCTCGGCGGCGGTACGCACGCGCTGGGTGATGTCGTACACCGACTTGACGATGCTCTCGGGGACGACGCCGTGCTCGCGGTTGTACGCTTCCTGGATGGCGCGGCGGCGGTTGGTCTCGTCAATGGCCCGCCGCATGGACTCGGTGAGGGTGTCGGCGTACAGGATGACCTCGCCGTTGATGTGGCGGGCGGCGCGGCCCATTGTCTGAATCAGCGCCCACTCCGAGCGCAGGAAGCCTTCCTTGTCCGCGTCCAGGATGGCCACCAGCGACACCTCGGGCAGGTCAAGCCCCTCGCGCAGCAGGTTGATGCCCACCACCACGTCGTACACGCCCAGCCGCAGGTCGCGGAGAATCTCCACCCGCTCCAGCGTCTGGATTTCGGAGTGCAGGTAGTGCACCTTGATGCCCATCTCGGCGATGTAGTCGGCCAAGTCCTCGGCCATGCGCTTGGTCAGCGTCGTTACCAGCACTCGCTCGCCCCTGTCCACCCTCTTGCGGATTTCGGCCAGCAGGTCGTCCACCTGGCCCTCGGTCGGGCGCACCGACACGCGCGGGTCCAGCAGCCCCGTCGGTCGCACGATGAGTTCCACCACCTGCGCGCTGCGCGCCAGTTCGTAGGGGCCTGGCGTGGCCGAGGTGTAGATGACCTGATTGATGTGCTTCTCAAACTCCTCAAACTTCAGGGGGCGGTTGTCCAGCGCCGAGGGAAGTCGGAACCCGTATTCCACCAGTACTTCCTTGCGCGAGCGGTCGCCGTTGTACATCCCGTGCAGTTGCGGGATGGTCATGTGCGATTCGTCTATGATCATCAGGTAGTCGTCGGGGAAGTAGTCCAGGAGCGTCCAGGGCTGCTGGCCGGGCGCGCGGCCCGACAGATGGCGCGAGTAGTTCTCAATCCCCGAGCAGTAGCCCACCTCGCGGAGCATCTCCAAATCGTAGCGGGTGCGCTGCTCCAGGCGCTGCGCCTCCAGGAGTTTGTCCTGGGCGCGAAGTTCGGCCAGGCGCTCCTGCAACTCGGCCTCAATGCTCTCAAACGCGGCGGCCAGGCGCTCTTTGTTGGTTACGAAGTGCTTGGCGGGGAAAATCTGGATGCTTTCCTGCTGCGACAGCACCTCGCCCGTAACGGGGTCCACCTCCACGATGCGGTCTATCGTGTCGCCCCAGAACTCCACGCGCCACACGGTCTCGCGGTACGCGGGGAAGATTTCCAGCGTGTCGCCGCGCACGCGGAACTTGCCCCGAGTCAGCGCCACGTCGTTGCGGTCGTAGTAGATTTCCACCAGGTGGCGCAGCACTTTGTCGCGCCGCTTGGATTCGCCCACGCGCAGCCGCACCACGTCCTGGCCGTACTCCTCGGGCGAGCCGATGTTGTAGATGCACGAGACGCTGGCGACGATGATCACGTCGCGGCGGGTGAGCAGCGCCTCCGTCGCGGCCAGCCGCAGGCGCTCAATCTCGTCGTTGATGTCGGCGTCCTTCTCTATGTACGTGTCGGTCTTGGGGAGATACGCCTCGGGCTGGTAGTAGTCGTAGTAACTGACGAAGTACTCCACCGCGTTGTTGGGGAAGAACTCCTTGAACTCGGCGTACAACTGGGCGGCCAGGGTCTTGTTGTGGGCGATGACGAGCGTGGGGCGATTGACCTGGGCGATGACGTTGGCCATGACGTAGGTCTTGCCCGAGCCGGTAACGCCGAGCAGCGTCTGATCGCGATAGCCCGCGCGCAGGCCCTCCACCAACTTGCGGATGGCCTCGGGCTGATCGCCGGTCGGTTTGAACGCCGAAACCAACTGGAAGGCGGACATCTCCCCTCGCTCCTGCGAACTCGCTGCAACCATATAAGTATAAGGGAAAACGGCGAGAGGGCAAACGGCGCGCAGGGCCGCGATTCGGGTTCATCTCGTGTTGGGTGCGACGCACTTCCAAAAGCGCGCCGCACCTGTAGAGTCGGGTGTGGTCGCCGTGATTTGTCATTTTTATCGTTTAGGTGATATAATGTTGGATGTTCCCCTCGCGGGAATCATCCCCAGGAGAACGCGGTGGCGGGAGCGTACATGCCAGGGCTAAGTCTGGTCAAGAAGACAAAGATCCTCATCCCACGGCGACGCCCTGACTTTCTGCGCCGTCAACGCCTGATAGATTTCCTGCATTCGCGCATAGACCGGCGCCTGCTGCTCGTCTCGGCTCCCGCCGGCTACGGCAAGACGACGCTCCTGGTGGACTTTGCCAACGACACGAACTTCCCCGTGTGCTGGTACTCGCTGGACAGCGGAGCGCAGGAACCCCGCGTCTTCCTGGAGCACTTCATCGCCTGCATCCAGCAGCGCTTCCCCGAGTTCGGCGCGCGGACCGTGGCGATGCTGGACAGCCTGGCCGACCTGGGCGAAGAGGGCCTGAACCCGCTCCTGATTAGCCTGGTCAACGAGATTCTGGACGAAATCCCTGAGTACTTTGCCATCGTCCTGGACGATTTCCACCTCATAGAGCAGAGCACCGCCATCACGCGGTTCATCACGGGCTTCCTGGAGGACGCGCCCGAGAACTGCTGCCTCATCGTGGCGGGGCGCACCGTGCCCGGGCGGCTGCCCATCGTAACGCTGGCCAGCAAGCAGCAGGTGGCAGGTCTGGGCAGCAACGACCTGCGGTTCACCCCCGACGAGATTCAGGCGCTCGTCCGCCAGATGTACGACGTGCAACTCAGCGCCGAGGACGCCCGCGCCCTGGCCCAGGACACCGAAGGCTGGATCACGGGCATTCTGCTGTCCACCCACAGCCTGTGGCAGGGGCTGATGGAAGGCCTCATTCGCGGCAGGGGCACCATGACGGTGTACGACTACCTGGCCAGCGAGGTCTTCAACCGCCAGGACCCGAAGGTGCAGGAGTTCCTGTTGGCGACATCTATCCTGGAGGACATGACCCCCGAACTGTGCGATGCCGTCTTGGAGACCAACAACTCCTGGGCGATGCTGAACCTGTTGGAGGAGCGCAACCTTTTCCTCAACCGTCTGGGCGCGGAAGGGCAGTGGTACCGGTACCATCGGCTGTTCCAGGGGTACCTGGTGTCGCGCCTGCAACGCGAGGAGCCTGGGCGGTTTGCGGAACTGCATCGGCGCGCGGCCGCCTACTGGGAGGGCAAGAACGACCTGCCGCAGGCGATTTCGCACCTCCTCGCCGCAGGCGAGCACTCCGCCGCCGCCCAGCGTATGGAGCGCATCGCCAGCGCCGCCATCGCGTCGGGGCGGCACCTGTGGCTAATGCAATGCTACGAGACGCTCCCCGCCGACATCTCGCGCCAGCACCCCTGGCTGCTGGTGCATTCGGCGAAGGCCTATGCCCAGTACGGCCAGCCCGACATGGCCCTTTCGCTGCTGGATACGGCCGAGGCCGCCTTCCAGCAGGCCCACGACCCGAAGGGCATCGCGCAGGTGGCGGTGCAGCGGGGGACCATCTTCCGACTTCAGGGGCGGTACAGGGACGGCGCCGAGCAGTGCGCCCGCGCGGCGCTCCTGGCCTCGCAGGTGGATACGCCCACCGTGGCCGAGATGGAGCGCTGCTGGGGCATCTGCCTGGGCCAGATGGGCCAACTCCAGGACGGCGTGGAGCACCTCCAGCGGGCGCTGCAACTGCACCTCCTGTCGGGAGGCGAGTTCAACGCGGCCCTGGCTCGCACCGACCTGGCGGCCTTTCTGGAGCGCATGGGGCAACTGGACGAGGCGCTGGCCCAACTGGAGAAGTCGGCGGCCGTGCTCCAGCGCGCCAGGAACCCAGGCGAACTGGCCAACACCCTCAACTCCATGGGCGTCATCTACTACTATCGGGGGGAGTACGACCGCGCCAGGGCAACCCTGCAACAGGCGCTGCAGGCGGCCCATGACGCGGGAAGCGGGCGCTGGACCGCCTACATCCTGACGGGCCTGGGCGACATAGAGCGCGACAGCGGCAACTCCGCCGAGGCCCTGGACCATTACCAGAAGGCCTTCGCCCTCCTGGACCAGAAGCAAGAGGGGTTCCTGGCCATGTACATCCGCGCGGCCCAGGCGGAACTGCACGCGGCGCTGGGCGAGGCGCTCCGCGCGCAGGACCTGGCGCGACAAGCGAGCGAACTGGCCGAAGCGCACCGTTCGTCCTACGAGCAGGGCCTGGCGAGCACGGCGCTAGGACTCGCGTGGCTGGACAGGGACGCCGAGCAGGCGGTTCGCGAATTCCAGAAAGCGGCAACCCTCCTGCAGGAGAACGGCGCCATGCGCGACATGACCCGCGCCGTGTTCCTCCTGGGCGCGGCGCTGGAACGGACGGGCGCGCACGAGCAGGCGCTGGCTCGCCTGCAAGAGGCGCTGACCCAGGCGGGCAAACTGGGCTACCGCACGGCGCTGCGCGCCCTGGCGCGCTGGGCGAAGCCGTTGCTGGCCCGCGCGGCCCAGAGCGGGCTGGACGTCGCCGACTTCGTCCAGGAAGCCGCGCCCGCCGCTGCGGAGGCGGTCGCCGAGGCGGCCCCGCCTGTGGAATCCCACTCCATACGCCTGTTGGGGCTGGGGGGCAGCCGCGTGGAGTTGGATGGCGAGGCCGTGCTCACCAAGTGGAGCAAGGCCCGAGAGTTGATCTTCCTCCTGGCCACGCAGAACGAAGGCCGCGGCGTCCTCCGCGATGAAATCTACCAGAGCCTGTGGCCGAGCGACACCGAACACAAATCCTACGGCAACCTGTACACGCTCGTCTATCGGGTGCGCCGCCTTCTGACCAACGACTGCGTGCAGTTTGAGGACAACACCTACCGCTTCGCGCCTGCGGGCGGGTACTACTGCGACGTAACCGAGTTCCAGGCGCTCATCCGCCAGGCGCAGGCCGCCGAGGACGCCGACGAGGCCCTGGCCTGCTACGAGAAAGCGGTGGCGCTCTACAAGGGCGACTTCCTGGCGGACATCACCGCCGAGTGGACGCTGCACCAGCAAACGGCGCTGCGCGACCTGTTCCTCATGGCCATCGCGCGGGTGGCCAATCACTACTGGCAGATGGGGAACCACGAGGTGGCCATCGCCCTGACGCACCGCTGGCTGCAAGAAGACCCCACGGATGAGGCCGCGCACCGCCTGCTCATGCGGTGCTTCGCGGCCCAGGGCAACATCGGCGGGGTGCGACGCCAGTACCAGTTGTGCGAGCAGATTCTGGCCCGCGAACTCCAGGTGGAGCCCGATCCCGAGACCCGCGAACTGCACGCGCGCCTGACGGCGTCGGGCGAGTGATGCGCGCCGTGTTCTGACCTGCCCATCCCTGCTTGCGTTGCTGGTGGCTTCGTTCAGCAAAGGAACAATCACAGTTCTAGCGCACCGTACCGGAAATGCGCGTATCCAAGACGGCGGCCCGCCCGTGGCCTCCCGCGATACCCTCACCGCCTTGCGGAGATTGCCCGCGCACCCGGGGATGAAGATGGCCAGAACGCGCATTCGCTGTGATCGCACACTCCGCTTTCAGGGCGCGAGGCAAAATTTGACAAGGCGCGTGGGCTGTGGTATTATCCGCGCCGTTGTCGCGAAAGCCGAGCGACCTCGCAAAGGAAATTCAAAAAAAGCGCCACGACCTCTTGACAAAGTGCGGAGAATTGTGGTAAAATAGAATTGCCGAGCGAGAGAGATTTCGGCTGGCTGTTTTGACAATCGGATAGGGAGGAAGACGGGGGACGCAAACCAACACGACGTGAAGGCCGATCCAAGCGGATAGTTGGAGTGCGTCTCCGCCGATGCAGAAGCGTCGGCGAAGTTTTTCTCCGAGGGGCCGATTTGACAGGCTCAAGGGGCTATGTTATAATGACCTTCGCCCTCAAGAAGTGGGCGGCACTTTAACAACTGAAGAGTGATAGGAAAGCAGACGGGATTGGGTCCTGTCAGATTCCTGAAAAGAGAATCTACGGAGAGTTTGATCCTGGCTCAGGATGAACGCTGGCGGCGTGCCTAATACATGCAAGTCGAACGGACCACTTTTCTTCGGAGGAGTGGTCAGTGGCGTCCGGGTGAGTAACACGTAGGTGACCTACCCCGAAGTGGGGAATAACTACCCGAAAGGGTTGCTAATTCCGCATGTGCTCCGGCATTCGGTTGTCGGAGTAAAGCCGAAAGGCGCTTCGGGAGGGGCCTGCGGCCGATTAGCTAGTTGGTAGGGTAATGGCCTACCAAGGCGAAGATCGGTAGCTGGTCTGAGAGGATGATCAGCCACACTGGCACTGAAACACGGGCCAGACTCCTACGGGAGGCAGCAGTAAGGAATATTGCACAATGGGCGAAAGCCTGATGCAGCAACGCCGCGTGGGTGAAGAAGGCCTTCGGGTCGTAAAACCCTTTTCTGGGGGACGAGGAAGGACGGTACCCCAGGAAGAAGCACCGGCTGACTACGTGCCAGCAGCCGCGGTAACACGTAGGGTGCGAGCGTTATCCGGATTTACTGGGCGTAAAGCGCGCGCAGGCGGTGTCGTAAGTTGGACGTGAAATCTTTCGGCTCAACCGGGAGGCGCCGTTCAATACTGCGACACTTGAGGGCAGAAGAGGGGAGTGGAATTCCCGGTGTAGGGGTAAAATCCTTAGAGATCGGGAGGAACACCAGTGGCGAAGGCGGCTCCCTGGCCTGTTCCTGACGCTGAGGCGCGAAAGCGTGGGGAGCGAACGGGATTAGATACCCCGGTAGTCCACGCCGTAAACGATGGGTACTGGGTGTGGGGAGTATTGTATCTCTCCGTGCCGAAGCTAACGCGTTAAGTACCCCGCCTGGGGACTACGGCCGCAAGGCTAAAACTCAAAGGAATTGACGGGGGCCCGCACAAGCAGCGGAGCGTGTGGTTTAATTCGATGCTACACGAAGAACCTTACCTGGGCTTGACATGCGCGTAGTAGTGAACCGAAAGGGGAACGAGCCTTCGGGCAGCGCGCACAGGTGCTGCATGGCTGTCGTCAGCTCGTGCCGTGAGGTGTTGGGTTAAGTCCCGCAACGAGCGCAACCC
>Ga0272448_1004569_pt1 | contig 15715 bp, 7 predicted proteins | sample YNPCB0191_FD_202220 | JGI IMG/M metagenome (GOLD analysis project Ga0272448, IMG submission 202220) | Hot spring sediment microbial communities from Yellowstone National Park, WY, United States - YNP-CB-019-1 | ecosystem: Environmental > Aquatic > Thermal springs > Hot (42-90C) > Sediment...
AGGAGGGACGCAGTCAAGTGGCGAGCTCTCTTGCTCGTGCTTTCAGGCGAGCTTGCCGGACGGGGCTGAGCGGGGTCTTCTCGGACCCTGCCTGCATCCGGGTCGTGATGCGGGAGTCCCCGGAAGTCATCCTGGCCGAAGCGCCCGCCGTCGAGGTGCGCAAGTCCGTTGATGTCCGCAAAGAGTTGGACCGCATGGGGCGGTGGGCGAGGGCTGCTTTCGGGGAACGCACCTACCGGAGACTCGAGGCCGAGTGCCTCTGCGGTCTGGGGCCGTTCCTGCGCTTCCGGCCTGCTCGTGGTACTGGTACGCCGCCGTAGTGCGGATCGCGGGGACCGAAGGCGACGATCGGGCAGCTGGGAGCGGAGCCTGGTCTTCGCCGCCAATAGGCAGAGGCTAGTGCGGCGGGAGACCAGTCGGCACCGCCTTCGCGGCCCGAGCATTCGCGGACGACGAGCGATACGTTCCCGCTCGGTCCGAGCCGGCTCTACTCCAAGATGAGCTTGCCCCACTGATTCGGATGGAGTCGGACCTCGGAGGGGATGTCGTTGTTGATCGAGATTTCGGGGCTTTTGTCGGCCCACATGTAGCGGATGGCGTTGCGGGTGCCGCCCTTGTTGCCGTAGATGACGCCGACGTCGCCGAGGAGGATCGAGCCGGCCTTCGGGGCGATCCCGAGCCGTTCCCAGGGCACGGCGACCTCGACGACGTAGCTGTCCTTGTCTGCCGAGCAGTGCATCGGGATATCGTTCCAGGGCGAGACGTCCTCGTAGTCCTCGGCGCCGCTCGAGGCGGTCTCGTAGTGAGCCGGGTTCTGCTTCTCGCCGGCGGGAATCTTCGGGCGATAGACGGTGGCAACCATTTTGCCTTCGGGCGTTCGGCTGATGACGAGACGGAGGTCCCCGACGGTAGGCTTTTGCCGCTGCGTCTGGTCTGTGCCGAGTTGGATCTCGACGGCGTCGCCGGTCTTGAAGAGCAGCTTGTAGTCGGTCGGGGTGTTGATGAGCGGGGAATCGTCAACGACCTGGAAGCGGGCGTAGAGGTTCTTCGCGTCGTAGCCGAGCTGAGCGGTCGCGGACCGCTCGGCCTCCATGTGGATCATCATGGTCTTGGCAGAGACCCACTCGTCGTACTTCCCGTCGGCTGCCGCGTTCTGGAGTCGTTTGACTGTAATCTTCTTGCCGGTCTTCGAGAGCTCGGCAGCGAGAGCGAGGCGGGCGTTTTCCTCGGACTTCTTCGCCATCGAGCGGGTCACTTTCACCGTGCCGGAACTTTTTTTCACGGAGTCGAGCCCGACGAGCTCCCAGATGCGGGCGTCGCAGTCTCCGCCGATGAAGTAGGTCTTCTTGTTCCTGGGATGCGTGTAGAGCGTACCGTTGAAGTTCTCCGTGAGGACGATCCTCTGGTCGAGCGTATAGGCGCTCCGCTGATCGTCGCCGAGGGCGTCGACGAAGAGGCCGTCGTGCTTGTCCAGGAGGAAGTATTGGCCGTAGTAGCCGGTGACGGCGACGAGGTCTCGCGATGTACCGCGGCTGAAGACGCACGCGCCGACGAGGTAGCCGGGGAAGTACGGCTCCGAGGTCCAGGCGAAGGCGCAGTGGACGTTCTGGTACTCCCAGAGCTTCTTGCCGTCGCGCGAGAACTTGACGACGCGGTGCCCGGAGCCCTGAGCCCGGACGCCGCGCTCCAGCGATCCGCCGGAGACGAGCACATAGACGTTGCTTCCGTCATCGTCCGTCAGGACGCCGCCGACAGCTCCGCCGTCGGGATCGGTTGCCACGATGGTCGGCTTCGCCGGGTCGCCGTAGGTCAATCCGCCCTTGTCGTTGAAGCCCTGGAACTCCCACCGAACGATGCTGTACGGCTGGACGGTCTTCGCCCCGCCCTGGCAGTGCCACTGGACCCCGTCGAACGAGTAGAGGTTCATATTCTGGTCCACGACTGGGGTCCAATAGTACACCCAGGATCGTGCGGCAGGCTGGACTTCCTCAGCTTGGACGCGGCCGTCGTTGTTGGTATCTATCCAGAGCTTGTTTGCGCCTTTCTCGTCCCTGAAGGCCCAGAGGCGTGGAGTGAAACGCTCTCCGACGAGCTCGTAGATGCCGAGGCCCTGGCTGCCGACGAAGAGGAACTTCCGCCCCTTGTAGTTCACGAACACTGCGCCCGGATGGGTGCCGGGGACGCCGAACTTTACGCCTCCGTCCTCCGACTCCCGGAGGATTGTCGCGTCGGGCTGCCAAGTGCCTTTGTCGTAGTCCACCCTGTAGCGGACGGATTGAGCGTAGACGTAATCCGGCTCCTCCGGGTCCACATAGGCTGTTGTCGAGTAGTCCATGGAGCCGAAGAAGTCTTTGTAGAGCGTGCCGTCGGGATTCCAGACGGAGTAGCGCTTCGGCTGACCGTCGGCTTCGCAAACCCAGAGGCGGCCGTTCTTGTCAACGGCAATGGCCCACGGATTGAGCATTCCTGCGGGATCGAACTTTCCGAGCCACGGGCGGCCGCCGGGCTTGCCGAACTTCTGCAACACCTTGCCGTCTTTGTCGAGTTTCCAGACCTGCATCGTCTTGCCGCGGAGCGAGACGTAGAGGTTGCCCTGGGCATCGCATGCGAGGTGAGCCGGCGAGTCGAGGTTCGATACGATCGGCGTGAAGCTCTTGTTGCCGATGTCGTAGCGGCCGACGCTGTTCTCGCTCACGGCGTAGAGGGTGCCCGCGGGGTCGGTGGCCAGGCCGACTGGGGCTTTGAGCTCCGCCTCGCCCTTGAGCGTCCCGGCGGCGTAGTCCATGAAGTAGAGCTTGTTCGCCGCCCCGCAACTGATGACGAGCGTATCCTTGGCGATCGCCATGGCGTAGAGCGTCCAGGAGCGGCCGCCCCAGGCCTCGTTGCTCTCGTTCGGCTCTTTCTGGATGATGACGGCCTCGGCTTTGCCCGATTTGAAGTTCGTGAGGTATCCATTCTTGAGGTCGAACTTGATGAGCTTGCCGTTGCCGCGCTGGGCGAAGTAGCCGTAGCCGTCTTTGAGCACGAGCGCGTTGCCCAGTGCGAAAGTGCCGTAGCGCCGCTTCCCTTCGAGATCGGTACAGATCGTGGCGGGTGCCGCCTCCGCGCTTCCTGTGCCGAGGACGACGCTGTCCCCTTCGGTTGCGACATACCAGGGCACTCCGTAGTCGCCCGCCCAGCCACCGGTGCCGTTTTCAATCTGGTACGGCGGATCGCCGCTGACGCCGACGTCGCAGACGAACTTCTGCTCGATCCCATTGTGGACGAGGAGCTTGTAGGTGTACGAGCCGGCTGGGAGCGGCTTGTCCGTATCGTCGAGTCCGTCCCAGAGGTAAGTGTGCTTTCCGGCCTTGTACGGTTCGGCTCCGAGGCACGTGCGGACGAGCTTGCCGGTTGCGTCGCAGATCGCGAGGCTGACTTTGGAGTCCTTCTCCAGGACGAACTCGATGGGGATGTGGCCGTTCGGGCGGCTGCCGGTGCTGGTCGTCTCGGCGATCTTCAGGTTGCCGGTCTTTTCGAATATGGCCATGCCCCAGCAGCCGGGGCCCATGTAGCCGAGGTCGCCGCTGGCAGGATTGCGGACATCGGTCATGCCACAGCGCAGCCCCTGGCCCTGGTCATTGCCCCAGTGGAGCTGCCACTGGGTCTGGACCTGGTCGCCGCCCGTGAGCGGCCGAGGTGCGCGGAGGATGCCCCAGGGTATCCGATACTCCATCACATAGCCCTTGCCATCCGCGTCCTTCTTGTAGGCGCCTGTCACCTCGGGCGGGTTCAGCTTGCCGTCCGAGAAAGCGAGCGTGTAGCAGATGAAGAAGCCCGGCTTCTGGTCGCGAGTCGAGTACCAGAGCGTGATGTGACAGACGTGCTTCGCCTGCTCGGCGCTGAGGCCGGAACCGCCGGACTGGAGCGTCGCCGTGCTCTTGACGGCGGGATCGGAGAGGAAGCGAAGCTGGATCGCGTCGGCGTTCCAGGCCATACCCGGATCGTCCGCGAAGGAGTAGTTGTTGACCATCGGCGTCGGGTCCTTGACGTGGGCGCCGACGTAGAGGGCATCCTTCTCGTACATCATCGCCCCCAGCACGGAATAGACGGATTTCGATGCCTCGTCCAGCTTCATGAGGATCGCGCCCGAGAGGTCCCAGTCCTCGAGATCGCCGTCTATCTTCACCTTGCCCGGTGCGGGGACGACGTGGATCTCTGTGTGATCCGTGCTATTGACGGTTGCGAAATAGGCGTGCACCGGGATCGAGCACAGAAGGAAACAGGCCGTCAATCCGACTCGAGGAACTCGCTCCGACATTGCTGCACCTCTTTTGCATGTTCGTTCGCCGTACAGCTCCCCGCCGCCTCGGCGGAAGCGCCGTCGCCCGCCCCGCGCGAGGCGTCCTGAGCGCTCTCGCCCCCTCGTGGACGGCGGTCGAATCCCTATCGCCACGATTATATACGCCTCTCATCAGCTAACTTCACTCCCCTCAGGCAAAGAATACGAGGCAAAGCAGGACGAAGAGCGGAATCAGGATGCAGATGGAATAAAGCATGTATCCGAAAAACGATGGCATCTTGTAGCCCGCTTCCTCGGAAATGGACTTGACCATGAAGTTCGGGCCGTTCCCGATGTAGGTGTTGGCGCCCATGAAGACTGCTCCGCACGCGATCGCCGCGAGAAACGCCGATCCGCCGAAGCCGTTGACCGTCCTCGTGGTCGCAATGAGTTGGTCGAGGTGCTCCGCGCTCGTTCCGAAGAGCGCACTCGCCGTCGAGGCATAGGTGAGATAGGTCGGTGCATTGTCGAGGAACGACGAGAGAATACCTGTAAGCCAGAAGAACTGCCATGGTCTGTCAATCCCGAACTCTGTCCCCCTGGCCTCGAGAATCCGGAGCGCGGGCACCATTGCGACGAAAATCCCGGCAAAAAGGACTGCCACCTCGACGATCGGCGAGAAGGTGAAACCGTTCCGCTCCCTCAGCTCCCGCGGCGTAAACAGGTACGAGAGGACGGCCATCTCGATCATGAGGATTTCTTTGAGCGGGACATGTTCGACGCCGGGTACCGACGCCTTGATCGGGGACTCGATAAGCACGGCCGCCATGATTCCGAGGAGGAAGAGGAAGTTGAGGTTGCCCCGGAGCCGGATCGGCTCGATCTGGGTACGGTCCTTCTCGATGGCGCCGACCGGTTCCCGCCTGTACTGGACCGAGTCGTAGACGTAGAAGATCGTCAGGATGGAAACGAGGCACAGCGTCCATTCAGGCAGCAGTCTCAGCGTCCAGGTGAACGGCACGCCCCGGAGGTAACCGAGGAAGAGCGGCGGGTCGCCGAGCGGCGTCAGACAACCGCCGATGTTGCTGACGACGAAGATGAAGAAAATCGGGATGTGCGACGTCCGCGTTCGCTCGGAGTTGATCCTGAGCATTGGCCGGATGAGTATCATGCTCGCCCCGGTCGTCCCTATCAGATTGGCGATGACACCGCCGACGAAGAGGAAGAGCGTATTGGTCGCCGGCGTGGCCCGGATGTCGCCCGTCAGCAGGATGCCGCCCGAAACCGTGAACAGCGCCCCGAGCAGCACGATGAACGAGAAGTACTCCATACCGGTATGAAGGAGCAGAGCCGGCCAACCGTTGACGACGAGATAGACAGCGACCGGCAAGGCGAAGAGGAAGCTGACCAGAGCTTTCCGCGTGTTCCTCTCCCAGAAGTGGGGAGCAACGAGCGGGGCTATGGCGATCGTCAGCAGCAGGCCGACGAAGGGCACAACGCTGTAGGCGGGCATCAACCTACCGATCTCGTTCACGCATGGTTCCTCACAAAGGGCCGCCGGACGGGCTATTCGTCCCATTCTACGTAAACAGGGTCTTCGGTCACGGTGATCGTGAGGAGACCGTCCTTCGGGGCGAGGTCGGCAAGCTTTTTGCCCATCTTGTCGGTCACGGAGGCGGTCGAGGCAGCCTTGACGGACAGCGGCGCCGTGCCCTCCCAGACCCAGGCGACGAGGACGCGATGATTGCCTGCGGAAAACAGGTGCGCCTCCACGCCCTTCTCGGCGGGGAGCTTCTGAGTATAGTGGACCTTGCCGAGTTTCGCCACGAGGCACTTGAATGCAAAGTAGGCTCGCTTCGGCGAGAAGTCCTCGCGCACGAGTCCCTTGGTCTTGAGCGGTATGTTGTCGCTCTCGTCCTCCGGAGCGTCGCCGCGGGCGCGGAAGCTGTACCAGAAGGTTCGCTGGACTCCGACGGATCGTGCGAGGGTCAGGCGCTTGACGAGGCGTTGCGCCTGTGTTTCCTCGGTCTGCGGCCCCTCGGGCAGGTCCCAGGGGCCTTGCGATTCCGGGGACTTGCTCAGCTTCGCCCAATTGGCATCGCCCTTGAAGTCGCTCGGATCGCTGGTCTCGACGATCCAGATCGGCTTGTGGATGCCGAACGACTCGAGCAGCTTCCTCCTTTCGGGCAACTGGACACTGATGCGCGAGATGAACTTGTAACAGTGGAAGTCAATGATGTCGAAGGCGTCGCCACCGCCCGCGCTCAGGAACTTCCGCAGGTAGTGCATACATTCCTTGTTGTTTCCCGCCAGGCCGCCGAGGACGATCTTGCAAGTCGGATCGACCTCCTTGGCTTTTGCGTAAACGGCCTTCATAATCGCCGCGAACTGGGCAGGCTTGATCTCGTTCTTCCGAGCGTTGGTCTCGTTGAGAATCTGCCAGTAGTGCACCTTGTCCTTGTAGCGCTTGACGAGCGTCACGATGAACTGGACGAAGTCCGGGATGCGCGGCTCCGGGTCAACGGTCTTCATCTTGCCGGGCTTCCGCTCGAACGATACCCGCGCTTCGTCGCTCGCCCACTGGGGGATGCCGCTGACCTGGTAGAGGATGTTGATCCCGGCTTTGTGGAGATCATCGACGGCGGTGTCGTACTTCTCCCAATGGAACTCGCCCCGCCTGGGTTCGACCTGGCGCCATTCAGTATGGACCCGCACCCACTTCAGTCCGAGATCCTTGACCATCTGGGCGGCCCGCGCGTATTCGCCCTCCTCCGGTGAGACACGGTTCGGATTCAGGACGACGCCGTAAGGCTCGTCAGGCGGACCGGCCGGCTCCGGTCCTGCCGCCGGCATCTGGCGGCAACTCAAGGCCGAAACGAGCAACGTTCCCACGACAAGCCTCGCAACGCTCGCCGACAGACCGTCGGACACGGCCGCGCCGTACCTACGCAGACTGCTTCGTTCCATCGTGTTCCTCCTTTCTCGATTCCTCCTTCAGAATTACCGCAAGGGATACGCCAAGAGCCATGGCAACCCAGAACTCAAGCTCGAAGAAGCGATAGGCATAGACCATGCCGCCGACGAAGTAAGTCACGCACCCCCCGATCGCCGCGGCAAGGAACTCGCGATCCATCTCCCCGGCACGCTGATACCCCTGCCACAGAATCCAGAATAGCGTCGCCACAACAGCCGTGAAGATCGTGAAACCCACGGCCCCCTGCTCGCAGAGGATCAGCCAGTAAAGGCTGTGCGGCAGATTGAGCCGGTAGAAGCCGTAATTGCGCGCGTTCGTCGCCCAGTTGCCAGCTCCCACACCGCAGATGGGCGAGTCGAAGAACATCTTCTTCGACGTCTCCCACGCCTCGAGCCGACGCGGAATCTCCTGGGCCACCGGGTTCAGGAACGTGAACGCCCGCTGCGCCACGAGGGAACACGTGGACGTGACCGGCTTATAGTCGAAGGCTACAGCCAGGATGTAAATGATCACGAACGCTGCCAAACCGTACACGACCGACCAGATCACAAGCCAGCGCGTCCGCCGGGCCAACAGACACATCGCACACACGGCTCCCGTGGAGGCGATCCACGACCCTCTGGACAACGTCGTCAAGAACGCCATGCCGATCACGAGCAGGCCAACCAGGTACAGCAGCTTGTATCTCCACCTCGTCTCGGTCGCCGCGAGCGCAAGAGATAGAAGGATCGTGTACGAGAGGAACGAGGCGAAGAAGTTCGGCGTCACTTCGAGTGCCGCACTCCGGTACATGCCGAAGTAGCTTACTTGCGTGGTCTTGATGAGCTTGGGCATTACGTGGGCGAAGGAGCCGAGCGCAATCACGGAGGCCAGGAACGCCCCGAACATCAGCGCGCGCCGCGCCCACTTCAGGACGTCGCGCTCCTTCGTGATCTGGACGATCAAGACCATCGCCGTGATCGCGTATGTCAGCCGCATCATGTAGAATGCGCCGCCCAGTTTGTTCTGAACCCAGAAGAGCGTCAGCACGCAGTACAACCACATGACTGTGAGCGGCCCCTCCCAACCGGAGAGGCGCAGGCTGAACTTCTGTTGGGAGACGGCTCGTGCGCCCCAGGCGAACGCGGTGAGGAGGAAGAAGACGTCGGGAAAGCGGATGTCTGGCAGGCCGCGGCCGGCCGACGTGAGGGGGATGTCCCAGAACGAGACGGCCGCCAGGTAGAGGTAAAGCCCGATCTCGGGCTTGAACGGGACGATCACGGCCACGATCAGAGCCGCTATCGCGGCAAGCGCGTACACCGTGGGGAGCAGGAAGAATACGATACCGGCAAGGACGATCTCCACAAGCACCGTAATCGCCAGGAACCAGACGTTACCGGGAAGCGCGCGGACGAGAGCTCTCATTCGATATACCCCAGGTTCCGGAGCCGCTCGCCGACGGCTTCGGAGTCCGTGTCGGTATAGGTCCGGTCGGTCCTCGGGCCGGCAGGGATTGCCTCGGTCACTCTGGGAGGCGTCTGGCTCAGGCGGCCCGGCTCGAACGCCGCCGTGAGCACTCGACCGTCGAAGTCGGCCGGTATCCCCTCGCCGAGGGCGTACAGGATCGTCGGAGCGACATCCTCGATCCGGGCCTCTACCCGCCGGCCCGGCACGATCCCCGGCCCCTTGAGGAAGAGCATCCCCATCAGACGGTGGACGCCGCTGATCCCCCGCCAGTGCGGGGCGCTCCGCACGACAGGGCCCTCGTCCGCGAGGATTCGCTTGCTGAGGGTGTAGCTGAAGCCCTCCGGCTCCACGATCAAATCGGGCGCTTCGCACACAAACGGGCCCCTGTAGATGTCCTCCCGCTTGTGCACGCAGCGGATGATCGCCGCGCCGGTCTCCGGGTCTCGAAGGGCGAGGAGCTTCGCGCCGATCTCATCGCGAAGCCCATCGTACTCTGCCGGCTCCACGATGCCCTCCGGGAATACGCCCCTCTGGTTGATCCGGATACTGTCGTAGCACTCGCCGAGGAACGCCCGCGACGCCGCCCAGCGAATTCCGGAGAACTTCATCAGGCCGAACGAGCCCGAGACGAGCCGCGGGAAGAGGCGTTTGAGTTCGTCCTTCGCGCCGTGCGAGAGCCGGCGTGCGAGGAATCTCATCCCGCGCTCGAGCAGCCGCCCGATCGTCTTTCGCCCGCCGCCCTTGGGCGTGAGGTAGCCCTCCCGCCGGAGCCACTCGTTGAGGAAGATGTTCTTCCCCGAGTGCGGTCCGGCCCCGTGATCGGAGAGGATGACCAGGTAGTCGCCGAGTCCCTCGAAGACCGGCAGCATCGCGTCCACGGCACTGTAGGCCTCGTAGATGGCAGCCCGCAACTCGCCGTCGCCGTTCATGAACTTCCAGAAGTAGTGTTGGGATTGATCCACGAGGTTGAACTTGACCATGAGGAAGTCCCACGGATACCTCTGGGCGAGTTCGAGCGTCACCTTGCAGCGCACGTCGAAGAGTTCGAGCATCTCCTGCCGGGCTGCGAGGAGGCGCTCCGGGGAATCCAGGGAGCCCGCAAAGTGCTGGCTGATGACGTACTTCCCGGCGATCCGGTCGAGTTCCGCCTTCAATTCGGGCGGATGCGTGTACTCGCTGCCCCTACCCGGAGCGTCCATGCCGGATACCAACAATCCGTTGACCTCTTCCGGCGGGTAGGTCATGGGGACGTTGATGACGATCACCCTCCGTCCCGCGTGGCTCAGTATCCGCCAGAGCGTCGCAGCTCGGACGAGCCGGCCCGACGTGAACTCGATCTCGTAGGTTCCGGGCTTGAGACGACGGAAACCGTAAATTCCGTGTTTGCCGGGGTTCTTGCCGGTCATGAAGCTCGACCACGCCTGAGCGGAAACCGGCGGGATGACGGAGCGAAGCTCACCCGAGGCCCCTTCAGCCATGAGGCGGGCGAAGTTCGGCAGTCTTCCCTCGCTTGCCCACCTGCTCACCAATTCGTACGAGCCGCCGTCCACACCGAGACAAACGAGTTTCATCCGACCTACCAGCAACTCCGCATCGCAGTACGTCCCTTGATCCTGATCTCGCTTTTTATCTTACCCGTAATCCTACTCTCAATCCTTTTGCTCCGCACGGCCCTCTGTGTACCGGGGTGCACGGACAGTTTTGCCGGGTGAGCCCGGCCTGAGGGCGCGAACGCCCCGAGCTGCCTATCTGCGCGGAGGCGCTGGATAAGGGGAAAGGAGGGGAGGGAATCGCTCTTCTGAACCCAGCACTTGGCCCGAACCGGGCCGCCGTGCGGGGCTATTGGCTCCGTCTCTGTGGGAGCGCTCCCCGGTCTCGCGGCTCGCGCTCCGGCCACGCGAGCACGTCCGTACGGGAGGGAAAGGGGAGACGGCGAAGCCCCGCCTCGAAGTGGCGAGCGACGGGAGCCGGGATCGGCCGCGCCCGCAGGAATGGGGCCGGCCGGGCTTCTGTCCTCCAGACAGGAGCGCCCGCTCCCTGAGCGGATCGGACGCTGCCGTTGCGATTTCCTACCTATCCGAGGAGTGTCTGGCTTTCCGGTGGTCAGCCGTTGCAGGCGCTCGCCGGACCGAGAGAGACTTCTGTGCCTCGGCCTCAATGATCAGGCGGGATGGTCGGGAGCAGTTCGTCAGAATAGCTCGGCCGGCCCTCTCGCACACCGGAAACCGATGTCGTTCGAGCTCGTGGCGTGGTGTGTGGGGAATCGGATAGAGGCTCGGCAGTTCTTCTTTTCCGTGAGGTAGGAGCCACCTCTGACGACGAAAAGCCCGGGCGGGACCTGGATCACAGACGGGCAGCGAGGATAGGGTTTGTACTCGGAGTTCGTCCACTCGGAGACATTGCCGAGCATGTGGAGGCATCCGTAGGGCGAGGCGCCTGCGGGGAGTTTGTAGACGGCCAAGGGGCCGGCGGACTTCTTGTCCCCCTTGATGTTGACCCTGTCCTGTTCGAATTGGTAACCCCAGGGGTAGAGACGCGAGTCCGTGCCGCGGCAGGCCTTCTCCCACTCTTCCTCCGAGGGGAGGCGCTTGTGTGCCCACTTGGCGAAATCCCGTGCGGCTTGGAGCGTGACGCCGGCAACAGGGAGGTCGCCCTTGCCGCTGGGATAGTTGGCGTCCGGCCAGTCCTTGGGCGGGGCCGCTTTCGAGATTGCGAGATAGCGCGAATACTCGGCGTTGGAGACCTCGAACTTGTCTATGAGGAATCCGGCGAGGCTGCGAACGGAGGCGGGCTGCTCGTCGGCATTGCCGGTATCCAGGCCCATTTCGAAGTTGCCCTCGGGCACGTACGCGGCGCGGCCCGGATCCCGGACGAGATAGTCGTTGACAAAGTCGCGGAGGCTGGGGTCGAGGCTGGCCGCGAGTTGGAACCGCTGAAGCGCTTCCGCGGAGAGTCCGAGTTCGAAGAGAAGCAGCCCACTGAAGAGCATGTCGCGGGGCGCTTTCTTGTCGAGAGAGAGTTCGAAGACGGCGAGGATTTCGAGCGGCGAGAGGGACTCCCACCGTAGCGTAGTCTTCTTGCTCGCCATGCTCCAGGTGATCCCGGAGGCATCTGCAGAAACGAGGCGGACGCCGATCGTTGCTCCTGCGACCTTTGCCGGGATCGTAAGTTCCTGCCCCTTCTTCGACGAGAGGGCGACGAGCATGGCATCGAACCCGGCGCTGACGATCTCGATGTCCTTCAGCCTTTTTTCGACGAGCGGTTTGAGCGGGTCAGCAAGCGGCCGGGCCGCGGCGTCGCGGGCGTCGCTCAGCGCCCGCGTGAAATCCCATTTCGACAACGACTGGGCTATCGTCGTCAGGAACGACCCGTACTCGGCCAGCAGGGCGCCCTTCTTGCGGAGGTCAATCAGCTCTGCGAGCTTGCGTGCCTGCGGCGCGACGGCGTCGAGTTGCCAACCCTCGATCCGGGCAAGTAGCTTCTCCGCTTGCTCGACCTTCTGCTTGTCAGACCCGGCCTCGAAATCCTCGACCAGTTTGCCGGCTTTCTGTCGGGCCCGTTCGAGAATGGTATCGTCGCTCGGAGCTTTCTGGACGACGGAGGCGACGTCTCGGTAGTCCTGACGGAACTGCTCGAGCTTCGCGAGCGCGGGGCGGAACTGCTCGTTCGCGACAAGCCCGTCGAGGTCGGAGACGAGTTTCTTCAGCGCGGCGTCTGCCTCCTGCTCGCGGCGTTGGCGGAAGAAGGCCGCGCTCGTGCGGGCCTTTTCTGCGTAGACGGTCCCGGCGCACTTCCTGACCAACTCTTCGTACTGCCCGATGATCTCGACGGTTGCGTTGGGGTTCTGGGCGACGAACTGCTCGACCTTCTCGTAGGCGGCCCGTGCCTCCTTCTCCTGCTTGGTCTCGACGTGTTGCTGGGGCGGGGGAGGAGGTTCGGCTTCGTTCTTCTTCACGACCCACCAAGCGGCTCCGACGATGAGTCCGAGCACGAAGAGCCAGAAGATGGTGGAGCCGATCTGGCGCCCGACGTGGCTCGGGGCGGCAACGTCGGCCGCCCGGGGTCGGCGAGCGACCTGCACCGGCTGGTTGTAGTCGTCCTCGACGAGGAGACCGTCGGACGAGGCGGCTTTCGCGGGCAGGTCATCCTTGACGACGAGGAGCGTCTGGATCTGGTCCGTCGAGGCGACAGGTCTGCCGGCCTTCAGATTCTCGAGATCGTCAATCAGGCTCTGCACATTCTGGTACCGATCCGACGGTTTCTTGGCCATCATCTTCAAGATGATGATGTCGTACTCGACCGAGAGTCCCTTGGCAATCTGGGACGGCGGTATCGGCGCTTCCTGCTTGTGCTTGACGAAGATCGCGATCGGCGTCGGAGCATCGAACGGCGGTTGCCCGGTAACGAGGTGGTAGAATGTCGCCCCCAGGGAATAGATATCCGAGCGGATGTCCACGACGCCTCCCTCTGCTTGCTCCGGCGACATGTAGTAGGGGGTGCCGATGACGCGGTTCTGAGAGGTGAGAGCGGAGTCAATCACAGGCCGTGCCAGGCCGAAGTCGGCGATTTTCGCCACGCCATCGGAGGTGATCAGAATGTTGTCCGGCTTGATGTCCCTGTGTACTATCCCCTTCGCCTCGGCGGCCTTGATTCCTCTGGCGCACTGGAGGATCACGTCCAAGGCTTCGCTCGGCTCAAAGCCGCCGCGCTTCAGCCGCTCCCGCGCCGATTCCCCCTCGACATAGTGCATCACGATGAAGTACAGCCCTTTTTCTTGGCCGACGTTCAGCACCTGCACGACATTGTGGTGCTCGATCTGCGCTGCCGCACGGGCCTCGCGGATGAACCGTTTCACATAGTCCTGGTTCTTGGCCAGCTCCGGCGCGAGGATCTTGACCGCGACCGTCTTGTTGAGTGCGATGTGCTGCGCCTTGTAGACCGACCCCATACCACCGCGGCCGATCTCGGACCAGATCTTGCACCCTCCGATCACCGACCCGATCAGCGGGTCCTTCTCCGGGGGTTTGAGGACCACTGCCGTGCCGCAGTTCGGGCATTGCACCGGCTGCCCGATCGGAATATTCGTGATCTCGTTTTTCGTGAAACATTTCGGGCAGGTGAAGAACCTTCGTGTGCTCATACGATCACAGCGCCTTCTGCCGTTCAGAATAGCAGGTTGCTTGGCCGCAATCAAACGGACAGCGACCGATGACCGCTGCACGAGCATGGGGGGTACTTGTGAATAGCGAGCACCGCCCCGCCCCGACAAGCGGCCACAAGCCGCGAGGAGCCGGGCAGGCTGCTCGGCGAGAGACGGCCTACGCCTTGCCCGCGGCGACCCGGTCGGCGGAGAGGGGTACCCGGTTCGCTTGGAGGATTCCGCGAGCGAGATCGCACACCTTCCGGCGCAATGCCTCCGGCTCGAGGACGACAGCATCGGAGCCGTACTGGACCAGCCACCAGGCGATCTCGTCCAGGCCGCGGACGGTCGCACGCAAGAGCACGCTGCCGTCGCTGAATGTCAGAATGTGCTGGCCTGGCCGGACCGCTCGCTCGCGGATCAACGGCCCGATCCGGGAGCTGAACTTGACTGCGACCTCGTAGTTCCGCCCGCCGAATGCCTTCCAAGAGCCTGCGAAACATTCCTCGGGGGAGAAGCCCTTCGGGTAGGCGAAGGTCGCGTCGGTCATCTGCACGTCGTGAATTCGGCTGACGCGGAAGCGCCGAATCTCGCCCCGGAGGTGACAGAAGCCGACGAGATACCAGGAGTGGCTGCGGTAGACGAGGCCGTAGGGGTCCACCGTACGCCAGGAACGCGAGAGGGACCGGAGGGAGAAGTAGTCAATACGGATCGAGGTCTGCTCCGCGACGGCTCGTTGCAGGAGGCCGAACAGCTTGCCCTCGCGGGTCGTGCTCTCCGTATCGACGTAGGTCCGCTCGAGGACCTTCGCCACCCACCTCCTGAGTTGCTCCGGCAACCGGAGCAGGAGCTTCGCCCGCGCCTGCTCGGTTGTCGTTGGGCGACGGTCGGCGGCAAAGAGGTCGGAGGGCAGCACGAGAGCCAGGATTTCCTCCTGTGTCAGCTCTGCCGCCAGGGGAAGCGGCGGCGGTGCGATGGTGCAGCCTGAGCGCGTTCGGCGGACCCGGATTCCGGCGCGCCGCAGAACCGCGATGTCCTGGTAGAGGCGGGTTCGGGAGACGTTGAGTCGTCGAGCGAGCTGCGCCACTGTCCAGCCCTGGGGCTGGCTGAGCAGCAGCACCATTTGGACCAGCCGGAGCGGTCTGCTTGGTGCGTCCATGCAGTGTGCGCCCTATCCCTTCTTCGGTGCGGGGCGGGTCTCCGCCTTCGCGGTCGCGGGGACCGGGATGGGGCGTAGCCCCGCGGCTTCGCGCACCTTGTTCTCTATCTCGGAGCAGAGAGCCGGGTTCTGCGCGATATAGTCGCGCGCGTTCTCGCGGCCCTGGCCGAGGCGGGTGCCGCCGTAGGAGAACCAAGTCCCCGTCTTCTCGATCACTCCGAGCTCCGTGCCGAGGTCGAGGATGTCTCCCTCGCGCGAGATGCCGCGATCGAAAAACAGATCGAACTCGGCCTTCCGGAACGGAGGGGCAACTTTGTTCTTGACGACCGAGGCGCGCGTACGCGAGCCGACCGTCGCCTCGCCCTGTTTGATCGAGCCGATCCGGCGGGTGTCAATTCGGACGGACGCATAGAACTTCAGAGCCCGGCCACCGGGCGTCGTCTCCGGCGAGCCGAACATGACGCCGATCTTCTCGCGTATCTGGTTGATGAAGATCATGCACGTGTTGCTCTTGTGGATGGTGGCAGACAGCTTGCGGAGGGCCTGGCTCATGAGGCGGGCTTGTGCTCCGACCGCGGCGTCGCCCATCTCGCCTTCCAACTCGCTCTTCGGCACGAGGGCGGCGACGGAGTCAACCACGATCACGTCGACCGCGTTCGAGCGGACCAGCATCTCGGCAATGTCGAGCGCCTGCTCGCCGTAATCGGGCTGGGCAAGCAGGAGGTTCTCGACGTC
>Ga0272448_1004573_pt1 | contig 15706 bp, 9 predicted proteins | sample YNPCB0191_FD_202220 | JGI IMG/M metagenome (GOLD analysis project Ga0272448, IMG submission 202220) | Hot spring sediment microbial communities from Yellowstone National Park, WY, United States - YNP-CB-019-1 | ecosystem: Environmental > Aquatic > Thermal springs > Hot (42-90C) > Sediment...
CTGCGGCCTCGCTCTTGCAGCGGAGATGCCGAGCGTCGTCGTCTTCGACCTGGAGTCCGAACAAGCCGAGGACGGGAAGACAGTTGCGTCCACGCTACGTGCGAAGCTCCGCCGGACAAAGAAGGTTGCGATGCTCGAAGACTCCGACTTGGCCGAGGCCCTCGGCGACTTCAAGGCAGCCTACGACAAGGACGACGAAGTCGTCAAGTTCGCCACGGAGCAACTGGCGGCCACGATCGTCTGTTGGGGCAGGGTTGTGCACGCGGGCGGCGTCTGGGAGATCAAACTGAAGATCGCTGCCAATAGCAAGGTTACCACCGTCGAGAAGAAATGCGACGCTTACCCACAGGTCTCGGCCTTCCTGACGGAGACCGCCGAGGCCCTGACGGGCGGGAAGCTCTTCCGTCCCTACGAGAGTCCCCCCGAGAAGCCGTCCGACGCGGCGAAGCCGAACCTGCTCGTGAACGGCGACTTCGAGGAGGGCGACAAGCAGCCCGTGGGCTGGGACAGGCCGGACGGTCTCAGCACGTTCTGGGTCCCCGGCGGTCCCAAGCCCGGCAAGTGCATCAAGATTGACACGGACATCTACCTGGACGAATGGAAGAAGTGGCAGGAGGAGGCGAAGTCGAGCACGGGACCGGCCCCGAGGAAGACTCCGACGACCGGCAACAAGTACGATACCGTTGCCGGCACCCACGGCGTTCACTACTACAGCGACTGGCTCGATGTCAAGCCGGGCACCGCGTATCGTCTCAGCGTGGACTGCAAGGGCCGGGCAATCTACGGCGGCGCCGTCGACTTCTTCGCCAAAGTCTTCGTCAAGGGCTACGACCTATTCAAGGACGCTCAGGGCCGCGAGCAATGGCGCGAGGTTTGGAACTCCTATGTGGCCTGCCGCACTCGGACAGAGGGCAAGCAGTGGGAGCACTTCTCGAAGGTGTTCAATCCGACCGAGCGCACGCCTAACGTCAAACGGATGCGCGTCATCCTCTACGCCTATTGGCCGCCGGACGTCTACTTCTTCGACAATGTCAGGCTGACGGAGGAGTAGCGCCCGGCGCTGGGCGAGCCACCCCGCGAACGATTCGCTGAGAAGCTCGGACGGCATGGACAGGTCGCTGGCTCGATGCGATCGCTACTCTGCACGCGGCACTGCCACGGAAGCTCTGATCGCGATCCGGTAGGAGCCGGACTTTCGTACGCGGGGGAGTTGGAAGCGGCCGTCGGCACCGGTCGTCGCCGTATACGTGTCCGACTTGGCGTAGGAGTGGGGAGCGATGGGCTCGCATTCGCTGCGACCGGTCCCGGCCTTCTTCTGAGCCGAGAGCGTCACCCGTGCCCCGGCGACCGCCTGGCCGTTCCACTCCAGATAGCCGTCCAGTCCCGGTTTCCTCGCCTTCTTGTTCTGGGCTTTGTTCAGCTTGTAGGAGACGGAGAGCTCGTAGTTCCCTTCGGTCAACCCAGCGAAAGCGAACGACCCGTCGCCAGCGGACGAAGCGACCTGATGGTAGCAATCGTCGCGTGCGAGCTCGGCTGTCGCGCCGTTCACGCCGCTGCCGCCGAGTTGGAACTTGCCCGACAGGCTTTGTGTACGCCCCCCCTGCTCTACGCGGAGAGTCCACTCCTGAGTGGCCGTCAAGGCTCCCGCCGGGTCCCGGCGGACGTACCCTGTGCCGTCAGTGACGACTGCCTTGACTGTGTGCTGCCCCACGCCGAGCGTGCCCCCCGATGCTCTGAAAGTCGCGCCCGTCGCGCCGGTCTGGACCTTCCCGTCAACATACCAGGTGGTGTCGAGCGTGTCAATTCCCGGCAGTGTCAGCGAGAAAAGCTGGCAGCCGTCCGTCGTGATCGTCTGGTCCGAGGCCGGAGCGAAGCCGTCAATCGGGTCAACGTACCCGTAGAACTGCTGGACGGTCCGCTCGCGGCAAACTGGGCAGTAGGTCTGGTTGAGAGCGCGCATCTCGCAGTTCTCCGCTGGCCGGTAGAGGCCGTAGAGGAAGTTCGCCGCGCCCTCGAAGGTACTGACTCCCTGGATGCCGATCCAGTAGTACCACTTCGCCTGTTTAGCGATCATGGTCTTGCTGGGGTAGGTGGAAACGTTGACGCCGCTCGGCTCCTCGCCGGTGTACGTGGCTTTGGTATCGGCATACTCGTCCCAGAGCCCGGCGAGGGTATGGCCAAGCTCGTGGTACTGGATGTCGTACGCAGCGGAGTTGCCGCCGGCGAAGCAGACGAACTGTCCTCCCCCGCCTCCGTACTTGGTGTCGTTGACGATCACGACCGCCAGGTCGTACTGCGGTACGAGACTCGCTGCCTCGAAGACCTTCGCTGCATCCGCGTAGAGCAGTCGCTCCGTCACGCCGTCCCAGCGGTAGCTCGAGTCCAGAGCCGTGTCTCGTGTCACCCCGCTGCCCGGGTCATCGGCACCGGATTCGTTCGAGATCACGTTCACCTGGTAGAAGTTGAAGCATTTGCTGTAACGGTCGTAGGGGCTTTTCGAGAGCAAATACTCGATGGACTCCCGGACGTGGGTGTCGAATGTAGGGAGCTCGCTGGCCCGGTAGCCATCGCCGAGAAAGACGATGTCGAGTCGCTGCGAGCTGTCTCCGTTCTTGACGAGCGTCTTTGTCGTCCATACCTGCGGCATGGGCTTGCGGGCGGCGGCGGCTCGGGCGAGGTCGTTCGCTGTGAGACCGATCGCGCCGACGCGGCGCCCCGCGGAGTCTCTCAGCACGAGCTGGGCCGCCTCCGCCAGGTACGGCACTACGAGGCAGAAGCTCGTCTTCTCGAGGCGGATGAGCCGGCCCGTGATTGTCCCGTCCGGGGCGTAGTCCTCTGCCCAGAAGAGCGTCGGGTCCGGAAAGTGCCCTGTAGCCAGAACGGCTCCCGCGGCGTCGGCTAAGTCGTAGGAGAACGACGTCGCGCCCCCATCTTCCACAGGGACTTTCGCGTCCAGTTGGGTGGCGGCGACGAGCGAGACCCTGCCGCGCTCGTAGGAGAGCGTCAGCTTCAAGAGGCGTCGCGGGGCAGCAGCCGCAAGAGAAGCACAGAACAACAGGACGCAGAGGACCGCAAACTTGCTCGCTCTCATGGTTCGACCTCCGACACACAATCATAGCGCAGCGCGGCTGCACAGGAAACCGGCGCGAAGATTGCACGGGACGTGTGCTCTGCGAACCGGGAGTGACTACGAGCGAGAGAATCCGAGCTGGTGCCGAGAGGGGGAGTTGAACCCCCATCCCATTGCTGGGACAAGGTCCTGAACCTTGCGCGTCTGCCAGTTCCGCCATCTCGGCAGCTACTAACATTTTATCGCTCTACTTCTCGCGTTCAAATAGGAACGATAGAGAGGGTGCACGAACAGTTTTGCTGGGTGAGCCCGGCCCCCGAGTCCCGTAGGGACGACGGAAAACCAATCCCGCCGATCCTCCGCCGTCCCTACGGGACTCCGGTGATCTCATAGCTGCCTGTGCTCGGGAACCCCAGGAATGAATTCCTGGGCTATTGCCCGCAGGGCCTTCGGCACTGAGGCTGGATCTCGAGTAATTGTGCCCGGTCCTTGCGGGGCTCACGCTCGGATTCACGACCCTGCTCCGGCCCCGGCTTTCATCAGGCTCTCTCGTCTGTCCACGCGGCACTGAGGCTGGATCTTACGGCTCCCGCTCCGACTGGCGGCCATCCCGTCCCGGCTACTGACGGTCGTCTCTTTGGGACGGTGCCAGGAGCTCCGAGGCCGGGCAATAATCATGCCGGCCCCATGCGAGGGTGTTCGTCCACCCAGATAGAGAGGCGGGAACGGCTCGGGCATATCGGATTCGTCGTGCACATGTACCGGTCGGGGTGCGGCCGAACATCCTCTGCGTCGCTCAGGACTCGGTGGCCTCGACTGCGAGGCCGTGGTGGTCGAGGACGAAGTCGAGGATCCGGACCCCGGCGGCTTCGAGGGCTTTTCGGAGGTGGTGCTCCTGGTCGGGCTTCGAGAGGAAGACGATGCAGCCACCGCCGCCTGCTCCGCAAGCCTTGCCGCCCGCGGCGCCGTGTTCGAAGGCGACACGGAAGAGATCCTCGATCTGGGGATTCGTGACCGAGGGGTGGAGCGCCTTCTGGTTCGTCCAGTTTTCGGTCAGGAGGCGTGCGAAGCTATCGAGGTCGCCTTTCAGGAGGGCTTCCTTCATGCTGCGGGTGATGGATTTGAGGTTTTCGATTGCCGTCCTGGCGGTGGGGTCTTGGCCGAGATAGGCCTCGCGGACTTTCTCGTGGATGTTGCCCGAGAGGCGCGACTTGCCCGTGTAGCAGAGGACGAGGTGTTTCTCGAGTTCGAACAGTGTGTGCGATGGGACCCGGATCTGGGCGAAGCGGACGCGCTCGCTGTGGAACTCCATGAAGTTGATGCCTCCGAGCGCAGAGGCATAGTGGTCCTGCTTGCCGCCGAGGATGCCGAGCTCCTCGCGTTCGATCTGGCTGGCCATCTCGGCTACCTCGTAGGAGAGGAAGTTTTTTGCCGTGAAGCGGGACAGGGCGCCGATGAGGCTTACGCCCATGGCGGCGGATGTACCAAGGCCGCTGCCGGCGGGGGCGTCCGAGCGGGTGACGATGTAGGCCGCCCGGTCGATGCCGAGGTGACGTACCGCTGCCTTGACCAGGTCGACGTGGCCGTCGTATTCGAGCTTTTTGATGTCCTCGGCTTCGACGAACTGGTCAAAATCCGCCGAGTATATCCGGACGCGGCTCCCGTCGCTCTCCGCTCGGTCCATTGGCCGGATCGAGGCGTAGGAGTAGATGCTGATCGCTGCGTTGATGACAGCGCCGGGAGTGTCCTGTGCGAAGAGAGCGACGTCGGTCCACCCGCCGGCAAAGTCAATCCGAACCGGAGCACGAGCTCGAATCATCTCACTCCCTCCTCGGGAAGCCGTGTTGGGCGCACGGCGGACGTCACTGCGTACTATCGCCGGCCTTGTGTTCTTTCAGCGCCTTGGCGAACTCCCGGCCGAAACTGACGCACCTTGCGAGGTCGGCTTCGTCCGGACGCCATTTGAGTTGAGCATTGGAGCCGAACAGACGGAACCCGGCTTTCTTGAGGGCTGTCTCGATCTCCGTGACAGCTCCTCCTCCCCAGCCGAACGAGCCGAAGGCGGCGGCGAGTTTGCCCTTGAACTTCAGGCCGACGAGGTCCTCCATGATCGGGGCGAGTGTCGGCAGCATCCCGTTGTTGATCGTCGAGGAGCCTACGAGCACTCCCTTTGCCAGGAATACCTCCTTCATGATGTCCCCCCGATCGGTGACGGGCACCCGCAGGAGGAGCGCCGGTACTCCCTCGGCCACGATCCCTTCCATGACGGCACGGGCCATGAGTTGAGTGCTCCCCCACATGGTGTCGTAGAGGATGACCGCTCGTTCCTCGGCGGCGCCCGATGCCCACCGGAGATAGGCGTCAACGATCGTCTGGGGATTCTTCCAGATCACGCCGTGACTCGGCGCAATCATCTTGGGCTGGATGCCCATCTCGACGATCTCGGGAATCTTCCTCTTCACCAGATTGCTGAAGGGAGCGAGAATGTTCGCGTAGTACTTGACGGCCTCGTCCATCACGATCTCCGGGGCGATGTCCTCGGCAAACCTTTGACTGCTTGCCAGGTGCTGGCCGAAGGCATCGTTGGACAGCAGGAGCCGATCCTCGACGAGGTAGCTGACCATGCTGTCGGGCCAATGGAGCATTGGGATCTCGACGAACCGCAGCGTGCGTCGTCCGAGCTTGAGTTCGGCGCCGGTTTTCACCGTCCGCAGTTCGCGGCCCAGCCGGAAGTAACGCTGGATGCCTTCGGGCGCTCTCGGACTGCAGACGATCTCGGCCCGCGGCGCGGCCGCAGCGATCTCCCTGAGCGAGCCTGAGTGGTCAATCTCGACGTGATTCACGACGATATAGTCGATCCGCTCCGGGGCCACGATCTCCCGGACTCTCGCAAGCAACTCGTCTGCGAACGCCTCGTGCACCGTGTCAACGAGGGCGATCTTCTCGTCCGCGATCAGGTATGCGTTGTAGGAAGTGCCCCTGTGCGTGGAGTAGGTGAAGCCGTGGAAGCTGCGGACATCCCAATCCACTGCTCCCACCCAGTAGACGTCCTTCGTGACCTCGACTTTGTTCATGGCCTTGCTCCTTTCTTCTATTATCCCGGCAACCGGTCCTGGTTCAACCGCCTCCGGACCCCGTCGCCGCCGTGAGAGTTGTTTGCCGATCCACAGGCGAATAAAATGGAGTGAAGCTCGTCTAACCTCGTGAGAAAAGGAGGAATGAGATGAAGAAGGGACTGATGACAGTGGTAGGGACGGGATTGGTTGTCGTGCTTTGCGTCGGGATGGTGCAGGAAGCGTCTGCGGACACGGACTGGGCGTTCTCGCTGTCGCTCGGATTCTCGTCGGGGTGGCCTCTGTTTACCCCTGTCGCCCCGCCGGTGGTCGCGACTCCCCCGGTCATTGTGACGCGGCCCGTCGTACCGGCGCCTGTAGTTGTGGCTCCGAAACCCGTCGTAGTCGGTCCAAGGCCGTTCAGCTACTTCTCCGGCTACAAGCAGGGTTACAAGCAAGGCTTCCGGCAGGGTTTCCGGCAGGGTGTCCGTTATTAGACCGCTCCGAGGGTCTTGCGCCCCGGCCTCGTGCCGGGGCTTTTTTTTGGGGCCGGGCAATCGCGGTTCGGGAGCAGCTCGGGCTTGCGTATGCTGAAAACGATGCCGCCTGTATCGCGTGACTGAAAGGACGCGGCAGCCCTCGTACTCTCGACCCCGGTTTCGGCTCGGCGGCCGCGTTGCCCCGGGGGAGACTGTCCGATTGATTCCGCCTCGCACGGGATTATAATGAGAGTTGCGAGGCCATGAGACTATTGGGTTGTTACCTCTTCCTGCTCGGGGTCTGCCGGGTCGGTCTGAGCGATGTACTGGTACTCGATACTGGCCGGGTGGAGGGGAAGATTGTCCGGGAGACCGAGAAGGAGATCCGGATCCAGACGACGGCCGGCGAGTTGGTTTTTTCCCGCTCGCGGGTCAAGCAGATCGAGCGAGGCCCTACGCTGCGGGAGCAATACGAAGAGAAATTGCGGTCGGTGCCTCAGGACGATCCGGAGGAGATCTACAAGCTGGCTCTCTGGTGCGAGGAGCGGCACATGACGACCGAGTCGCGCGAGCTTCTGCGCGAGGTCCTCGATCTCGACCCGGACCACGCCGGTGCGAAAAAGAAGCTTGGCTTGGCGGCGCCGAAGCGCGCGGAGCAGCAGGCGGCCGAGGCGGAGGCGGCCTGGTGTGCCCGGCTCAGGGGGCTTCTGTCGCGGCTCGAATCGAGTTCGGCTCGCGAGGGAGCGTTGACCGCTCTCCGCGGGATCGAGGAGGCCGAAGCGGGCCGAGCCGCTCTTACGCTCCTGCCGGAGTACAAGGAAGCCCTTTCGTTGAAACGGGTCGCGCTCATCCAAGTGCTGGCTCAAACGGGCTGCAAGGATGCCACGAGCGCGGTGGTCCAGCAACTGATGAAGGACGAAAAGGAGCCGGTCGCCCAAGCGGCTGCAGCCGCCCTTCCGAAACTCGACCGCGAGCTGGCCGCAGAGCTGCTGGTCCCGCTCCTGAAGAGGAACATGTCTGAAGCCTCCATGAAACTCTGCTACCCCGAGAAGCGGGCGAAGCTCACTCGGGCCATTCGCCGGGCCACGATGGGCCTTGTCGGACTCGATTACCCGGAACTGGCGCCCATCCTCATTGATGCACTCTATGTGAGACTGCCAGGCTCGACGGATCCTTCGAGCAAGCCCTCGTTCATGGCCTCGGCGGTCGAATCCGAGTTCGTCAGCGCGGGGGGGAACCAGACGACCGTCTTCTCGTTCAGCAGCCCGGACGCTTCGCTCGAAAGCGAGACCTACCTGAACGAGGTCGCCTTGGCCTACCTGAAGAGGCTCTCAGGGCAGGACTTCTCCTACGACAAGGAGCCGTGGCGGAGATGGTGGGTGGAGCACAAGCACCTGTACCTCCCCATGCCTTGATGAGCACACCCGATACGGTTCTGGCGGATCGCTACGCGCTGTTGCAGCTTCTCGGCGAAGGGGCAACCGGCAGTGTCTACAGGGCACGCGACCTGTCGAGCGGCGAGTCGGTGGCGGTGAAGGTGCTCCACTCGGACCTGGACGCCGCATCGCTCAGGCGCGAGTTCGACCTGCTTTCTGGCTTGAGCCATCCGGGAGTGGTCAAGGTCAAGGAAATCTACGACGGATTCCTCGTCATGCCGCTCGTCGAAGGCATACCGCTCGGGAGCTGCAAGGACTGGGGGCTTCAAAAAAAGACCCAGGCTGCCGTGCAACTGCTCGAGATTCTCCAGTACGTCCACTCTCATGGGGTAGTGCACGGCGATCTGAAACCTTCGAACATTCTGGTTCGGAAGGAGTCCGGGGCCGAGGCCGGTCCGCCCGAACTCGTGCTCACGGACTTCGGTCTGGCGAGGCTTATTCGGGCTTCGGAGCCCGATGCGCCGAGCATGTCCGGGACGCTTGCCTACCTGCCGCCAGAGGTCATACGCGTGGGTATTGCCGAGGCGCGGTCCGACCTGTACGCCGTCGGAATCATCCTGTACGAATTGCTTTGCTCCGTCTCGATCGCGGACGACCGATGCTGGCAGGGGGAAGCTCCGGGCGGTACGCCCGCGCATCGGATGCTCCTTCGCCATCTTCAGGGCGAGTTAGCGCCCCCCTCGACGCTCAGGGCGGAACTGCCCGCCTTCTGGGATCGAGTCCTGCTCAAGCTCGTCCGGAAGGACGTAGAGGAGAGATACCGGGACGCCGAGGATGTCCTCGAGGACCTCACGCTCTCGGCAGGGATGGAGCCGTACAAGCGCACAGAGCGAGTGGAGTACGGAGTCGAGTACCTCCGGCCTCCCAATTTCGTCGGGCGCGAGCAGGAGCTGCAGCTCCTCATGGGGTTCCTCCTGGAGCCGGTGGAAGGGACGTCCGCGGCGGGCGACGAGAAGCTCCAGATCGCGTTCGTCATGGGACGGCCGGGAAGCGGCAGGACCCGTCTCGTCCAGGAGGCCCAGCGTCGCCTCTTCGAGTACTCGCTTTCATCCTCGGAGGCGAGTTGCCGGTTCGTGTGGGGGCGGTGCCGGAACCCTCATGTCGGGCTTCACGTGATCTCGGATATCCTGAGCGCGAGCTTTCGCTCCATCTCCAGCCGCCGCCCGGAGCTGGCCTCGGAGATCGCGTGCTCCTCCGCAAGGCAGATGCTCCAGCTTGCCCCCGAACTGGGTGTGCACCCGCTGCTCCGCCCGTTCGCCGCGGCGGTCGAGCCCCAGCCGGAGGATGTGCGAGAGACCGGCAAGTTCTTCCTCGACTACATGCTCCGTATAGCGTCCGCCGAGCGTTTGGCGCTGGTCATCGACGACGCCGATCTGATAGATCCGCGCTCGGCGGCGATCCTGGAGCATCTCGCGCGGCTCATCCCCGGCGAGCCGATAAAGATCATCGCGATCTGCGGAGAGCGGGAGACGGCTCCGGTTTTCGAGTTCGCTTGGGACAAGGGGTTGAAGCTTTCGCTCCCGCGTCTGTCTCCTCCGCAGTGCGTCCTCATTCTCGACTCGATTTTCGGCCGAAGTATCCCCCGCTGGCAACTCGACGAATCGCTCATCCGACTATCGCGCGGCAACCCGCTCCACCTCTGGCAACTGGTCTGCAAACTGGCGGAGGAGAAGGTGGTCTACCGGAAAAACGGTCTCTGGGAGATCTCCAGTGCCGATCTCTCGCAGATTCCGCTGCCCTCGTCCGTAAGTGACGAGCAACACAGCGCGTTCCTCGAACTTCCGCCCCTGGGCCGGGAAATCCTCTCGAAGCTCGCCGTGGCAAAGTTCTGGACGCCGGTCGGACTTCTCAAGAAGCTGCTTCAGATTCTCCCGGTCGCTTCCGGGTACGACACGCCCCCGTCCGACGCTGCACTGTCCTCCGCCTTCGACATGCTGGTCCGCGACGGCTTCCTGTTCGAACGGGCCGGAGCGTACATCGTCGCGAGCGAGACCTTCCGGGCGAAGCTCTACTCCCTCGTCCCCGAGAAGCTTCGGCGCGAGCTTCATGCGACCATCCTCAAAGAGCTCGAGCGCCAGCCGCCGAAGGAAGAGCAGGAGTCCTACCAGGTGCTTGCGTATCACCACCTGGCGGTAGGGAACGACAAGAAGGGGTTGGCCTGCCTCGTCGAGAGTGCGAAACGGCTGAAGCGGAAGTACGACTACCGGCAGGCGGAGGCGGAATACCGGAGGGCGGCGGCCCTGGTCGACCGTGCTTCCGCCTCGATGGAAGTGCGGATCGAGCTTCTGGTCGAGCTGGCTCAGATCAATGCCGCTGAAGGCGACCTCGCGGAGGCCCAGCGGCTCTACGAGGCCGCGCTGGCCCTCGAACCGCCACGCACTCTCCGCGCCGAAGTGCTCTATCGCCTTGCCGAACTGCACGCCGAGCTTGGCGACCTCGCTTACGCAGCGGAACTGGCCCAGAAGTCGCGGGTGCTGACCTCGCTCTCGGAGGTCGAGCGGAATGTCGCCATCCTGAACCTTCTGGCCTCGATCTGCGAAAGGGACGGGGATCTCAAAACCGCCCTTGGCCTCCTCGACGAAGCACTGCGCATGATCCGGACGACGAGCAACCCCGCCACCAGACTCGACGTCCTCCTCAGTCTTGCACTCGTCCAGTCCAGCCAGGGGCAATGGGACAGGGCGATGGACTACCTCAACGTCGCCTTCAAGATCGTCAACGAGTCGAAAGACCCCTACTTGGAGGCCAAGACCTGCGCGGTCGCCGGCCGAATCCACTACGACCGGGCCGATACGGCCAAGGCGGCCGAGTTCCACAGCCGTTCCGTCCGGAAGCTCGAAGAATCGGGCCACTTCGTCGCCATCTCGGCCGAGAGCAACAACCTCGGCCTCGCTTACCACGAACGGGGCAACTACAGCGACGCGCTTCACCACTACCTCAAGGCGCTCAAAATGGCCCAGAGCTTCGGCGAGTTGGACGGCCTGGAGAACCTCTACGCCAACCTCGGCCTCCTCCACCTGGACCTTGGCCAAGTGGACCGCGCGGAAGAGGCGAACCGCCGCGGTCTCGCGCTCGCCCGCTCGCGCTCGCGCCGCTCCTCGATCGCAACCCATCTGGCCATCTTCTCCCGGATTCAAGCACGGCGCGGCCAGAAGATCAAAGCCCTCGACGCCCTCCACCAGGCCCTCGACATCTGCGAAGACCTACCGCGCGGCTCGTCCCTGCTCCAGTGCCTCTACCGAATCTGCCAGGCGTATCTCGAACAGGGCGAACTCGACAAGGCCGAACCCATCCTCGTCCGAGCCCACGAACTTGCCGACGAGACCAACTCCCCGCGCCTCAGAGGCATCATCTCGAAGCTCCGCGGCATCGTCGCTTCCCGCAGGGGCGCCTTCGAGGATGCCGCCGCGTTCCTGAACTCCGCCATCCGCACGCTCGACCGCGTTGACAGCCCGAAAGAGCTCGGAGAAGCATACCTTGAGTTGGGCTCCCTTTTGTTGGACAATTCATACAGGTTCCCGGAGGGAGAGTCCCTCTGGGATCAGGGCCACCAGGCCCTCGACAAAGCGTTGGAGTCTTTTGCCTCGATCGGATTCCAGCCCGGAATCCAGCAGACCCAACAGGTGCGGGATCTACACGTGGAACGCTCAGGTCTCACAAGACTCAAAGAACTCGAAGAAGAGCGGAAGAAGCTCCTCCGACTCCAGGAGATCAACAAGGCCCTCAACTCCGAGCTGGAGCTGCGCAAGCTCCTGGAAAAGATCATGGACGCGGTCTTGGAGCTGGTCAGGGCCGAGCGCGGATTCCTCCTCCTCATGGAAGAGGGCAAGATCACGATCGAAGTGGCACGCAACATTGACCAGGAGAGTATCTCTAAAGCCGAGCAGAAATTCTCCCACTCGATCGCCCAGAAAGTCGTCGAAACCGGCTCCCCCATCATCTCGACCGATGCCCTCGAGGACGACCGGTTCAGCGACTTCATCTCCGTCCACAACCTGAAGCTCCGGAGCGTCTGCTGCATCCCGCTCGTCAAGCGCGACAAGATCATCGGCGCGTTCTACATTGACAACCGTTTCCAAACCGGAGCATTCACCCAGAAGGACGTCGAGCTCCTCCAGACCTTCGCACACCAGGCCGGCGTGGCGATCGAGAACGCTCGCCTGTACGAAGAGCTCTTGCAGAAACAGAAGGAACTTCAGCGCGCCAAGGAAGTGCAGGAGATCCTCAACCGCAAACTCGAGGAGCGCCTACAGCAGGAGCAGGTGCTGCTCCAATCGACCCGCGAGGAGCTCGATGCCGCCTACCGCGAACTGGAACTCAAGTACGACTACTCGGCTATTGTCGCCCAATCGGAGAAAATGCGCGAGGTCTTCCGGCTCCTCGACCGGGTCACGGACACCGACGTCCCCGTGCTCATCCAGGGCGAACGCGGCACGGGAAAAGAGCTGATCGCCCGCGCAATCCACTTCAACGGCCCTCGAAAGCGCCGCCCGTTCGTCGCGGAGAACTGCTCCGCCTTCCCCCAGGAGCTCCTCGAGAGCGAGCTCTTCGGACATGTCCGCGGCGCGTTCACCGGGGCGACCGCCGACAAAAAGGGACTCTTCGAGATCGCCGACGGCGGCACGCTCTTCCTCGACGAAATCGGCGACATGAGCCTCGAAATGCAGGCCAAGCTCCTCCGCGTCATCGAGGAGGGCGTCATCCGACCAGTCGGCGGCCAGCGCACCAAGCGCGTCAACGTCCGTCTCATCTCCGCCTCGAATCGGGACCTCCAGAGCCTCGTCGCTGAACAGGCCTTCCGCGCAGACCTCCTCGATCGCCTCAGCATCATCACCGTCCAACTCCCCCCTCTCCGAGAGCGGAAGGAGGACATCCCCCTGCTCGTCGAACACTTCCTCCGCAACGCCGCGCGCGGCAGCGAGAAGCCCCCGAAGCGCCTACGCCCGGACGCCCTCGCCAAGCTCCTCTCCTACACCTTCCCCGGCAACGTCCGGCAACTCGAGAACATGCTCAAGCGCGCCGCTCTTCTCTGCCCGCACGACGAGATATCGCTCGAATACCTCAACATCCCGACGACCCCCGAGCCCGTAGCCGCGCCGTTTTCGGGAATGTCGCTCAAGGAATACCTCGACTTCCACACGCGCGCCTACCTCGAACAGGTGCTCAAGGAAGCACCCTCGAAGACCGAGGCCGCCCAGCGGCTCGGCATCGAGCGCACCACCCTCTACAAACTCCTCAAGAAACACAATCTCGAAGAGTAGAGCGAAGTCCCCAGCGAATGCCGCTCCCGTCACCGGAAAAGTAGCGTACACGATCCGAGATCGAGAATCGCGGCTCGCCGCTCCGTTGTTTCCCCACTTCTATGACCGAGAGCTCACAAAGGGGCAGTTCCCTCGCGCCACGCGATAGCGCAGCATCCGACCAGACGGACTCTCGACCTCCGCGTCGCCAACGATGCGCGCGACGCTGAAGGTGTTCTTCACCGCCAAAGTCGCATCCTTGCTCCGGAAATTGCCTCCGCACTGCCAGATTCCCGTGGAGACGCCGTCCGCCGTGAACTTCTCGATATACCCACCGCCTGGCACGTAGACAACGCCGGCAGGAGCCACGGTTATCCCGGCGTAGGAGGTGGAGAAATACTTGCCGGTCCATTTCTTGACGAAGCTCCCGGAGCTGGTGAACTTCTGCACCCTCCCGTCGGCAGGGACATAGACATACCCGCTGCGATCGGTTGCCAGCGCTTGTATCTCATAGAATTGCCCGTCGCCGTCACCGGCGGTTCCCCACTTCGCAAGGAAAGTGCATCCGAGCGGAACTTCTGGATCCTGTGATTTCCCGAACCCGCGACCAGGAGCTATGCCGTGCTCCCTAATTCTCTCGGCGCCGACGGAGCGTTCATCCGTCCTTCTTCCAGAAGAGCCGGATCAGCGATCTCGAGACCTCCTCCAGCGTCGGACTTTCCCAGTGGCCGCGCGGCGACAGAACCACGTCGAAGCCTGCCGGAAGCCGGTCCCGGTTCAGCCGAAACGCCTCCCGCAGAAGCCGCTTGATTCGGTTCCGAGCGACCGAGCCGCCCGCACCCTTCGAACTGACCCGCAACCCGACTCTCGTATATCCGAGCCCGTTCTCGACGACGAGGGCCTTTACGATCCCCGCCTGACGGACCTGTCCGTTCTTGCTTGCACGCGCGAAATCCCGGTGGCGCGTCAACCTGAGCTTCTTCGGAAAACCGAAGCGCTTCATCCCTGCCGCCCCCTCAGCCAGATTCGTATCTCACCCTCGCCGTCCGTACGCTTCGGCCGCGGCGGGCGGTCGAGCGGATCGGCGTACCTCTCCTGCGTCAACACCGTTCCGCCACCGCACGGGAGAGGGGGTGGAGTGCGATACGCGCTTCCCTTCGCCAGAGGGATCGGCTCCGCCGCGCCAGCGGACGAGTCAGGCTCGGTGCAGGCCTCAGCCGTAGCACTCGCCGCCGGAGCGCCGGATAGGCTGCGTGTCGGGGAATGCCCGAACTCGAACGGCGTGGCTCGGCCCCCGTGCTCGCCGCGGCACTGCTCGATGCCTGGCTCCGGCGTGCCCTGGGCGCGGGAGGCGATGGGAGTCTGGCCGAAGAGTGTGCTGCTTCCCACGGTCCAGCTGCCCTGCACGACGGACGGGCCGCGCCGCTCGACGACTCCGCCCAGCCCGGTCCCGGAGAGCAACCTACCGAGGACGATGAATGCCGACTCCGCCATGGGACGAGGTATCTACTTCCAGCTGTCTCCAAGCTGCAATCCCGACAAGGTCTCGGCGAGACTGCAGCCGAACGTTCATACTGTCAATCTTACTCCAAGCTCGTCTGCGGTCGCAACCGAGGTTCGTTTTCCTGGGACGGGAGGTCTCTTGTGGGGGGAGCCGGGGCGGCCTCTTGCACGCCGTCCGCCGGCCACGAGCTGTCGAACACCCGGAGGCAAGCGCCGCTGGAGATCGGTGCTCGGTCCGCGAGCCGGAAAAAACTTGATTTTGACAAAAGGAGGCCGGCCACTATAATAACGCCTAATGGCTAACTGTGCTATGCGGGCGGGCGTGGCAACGGGCGGTCTTGCATCCTTTGCGGTGCTTCTGTCGGCATTGGCGGGTGCAGCCGAGCTGCGCGGCTTGGAGGGGGTTGACTTCAAGGCGGATCACTACGAAACCGACCAGGCGAAGGGCATCTATGTCGGCATCGGCAATGTGAGATTCGCCAAGGCCGACACGCTCCTCACGGCCGATTCGATCGTCGTCTGGATCAACGACTCCGAGGCATTCGCCCAGGGCCACGTGGTCTACGTCCAGGGGGCGCGGAAGGTCGTCTGCGAGCGCGCGTTCATCAACTGGAGGGAAAACAAAGGCCTGATGATTGACGCCGACCTGCTTCCCGCCGAGACGCCGAGGGAGGTGACTTGGTATCTCCACTCGCCCGAGGTCAAGCAACTCCGCAAAAAGGAGTTCGAAGCCCGCGACGCAATCGCCAGCACGTGCGATTTTGCCAAACCGCATACATGGTTCCGGGCTTCCACGATCCGCTATGCGGATGGTGACAGCATTACCGCCGAGAACGTCTCCTATTGGGTAAGAGGCATGCCCGTCGGTTGGCTCCCCGTGGCTTACCAGGACCTTCAGTACTCGTGGCCGAAGGTTGACATCCAG
>Ga0272448_1004575_pt1 | contig 15700 bp, 20 predicted proteins | sample YNPCB0191_FD_202220 | JGI IMG/M metagenome (GOLD analysis project Ga0272448, IMG submission 202220) | Hot spring sediment microbial communities from Yellowstone National Park, WY, United States - YNP-CB-019-1 | ecosystem: Environmental > Aquatic > Thermal springs > Hot (42-90C) > Sediment...
AGAACTTCGAAAGAAATCAATATCTTGGATTACAAAGTGGATTTCATTTTGAAGTTCTTTGAAAACCCACTTTTGTGAAATGAAAGGAAGAACTTCGAAAGAAATCAATATCTTGGATTACAAAGTGGATTTCATTTTAAGAACAATACTCAATTTTATTGTTCTTGAAAAAAATGCGCAAGGAAACATTTCACAATAACATAGGACATTTCATTTTGAAGTTCAATAAAAATTATTTCTACTATTTGATGAAATTTTATAAAAAGTTTCAGGGCCACGGCCGGGAGATTCGACAGACGAATGAAGTTCGTCTTAGTTTTCGAACCCGGACGAAGGGCTTTCTATAAACCCTCTCACATTTCTGTAAAGTTTTTGTAAAGGCGTAAACCTACTTTTCCGCAAACGCTTTTACTTTAGTAAAAGGGTTTACCACAGGCCCGTATGCTACCATTACATTACCGCAGCCATAAACTTACTTTTATCAGCGGACTATTTTAAATCCTTTTTCATCCTGAGGCTTTTCCCATCTTATCTCAACATTATGTACCTCTGAACCTATTGGTCCCTGCTTAATTTTATCTATGAGCATAAATATTTTGTGCTCTTCACCCTCTGCAACTATCTCCACATTACCGTTGAAGAGATTTTTTACCCATCCGCTGATTTTTATTTCATCTGCACACCTTTTTACAAATGCTCTGAATGAAACACCCTGTACAAAGCCTTTCACAAATATATGTGCCCTCTGATATTTCTCTTCCATTATTATACCCTGTAATAATTATCGAAAAAAGAGATATAAAGACTAAAATATAATTATATTTATGGCAAAAGAAATTGAAATTAAAAAACTTGACATTTTATCCGTAGCAAAAATCTATGCAATCATAGGGGCAATAATTGGATTTGTTATAGGAATTATAACAGCAATTGTAGTGATATCTGGAGGAGGCATATTCATGATGGGATTAGGCACTATGAGTGGTCTGGCAATTGCAATTGGTGTATTGAGCATAATCATTATGCCAATAATCTATGGTATAATAGGGTTCTTGGCAGGTCTAATCTTCTCTTGGCTCTACAATGTGATTGCAGAAAGAATAGGCGGAATAAAATTCCAGAGTTAATTTTCTTTTTGTTTAATTTCATCTTTTAAGTTTTAGTTTTCATTTAAGTTTATGAAAAAAGTTATATTGACAGGAATTTTTATAATATTTATTTGTGAGTTAGTTCTTGCAGCAGATGTTCCAAAATATGTTGGCTATGTCAATGACTATGCCAATGTTCTCAATAACAAAGTATATCTGGAATCAATGCTTTCAAATCTGGAGAGAAATACCACAGTTGAATTTGTAGTAGTCACATTATCTAGCTTGCCGAGTGATGAAACAAAGGAAACCTATTCCTACAAAATTCTTACACAATGGGGCGTGGGCAAGAAAGAATCAAATAATGGAATAGTATTTTTGTTGATAACAAATCAATCCTCAGGCAACAGGATGAGATTAGAGCTCGGATATGGAATAGAAGGATATATAACAGATGCCGAAGCAGGAAGAATTCTCGATGCAGCCCTTCCAGCATATACAAAAGGAGATTACAGTCAGGCAACATATGTTGTTGTTTCACAGGTTATTAGCTCATTGAGCAATTATGTTCCTGGAAAATATTACAGCAGCAATTATAATAATATTTTACCACTTGTAGTCCTTATTTTCATAATAACAATATTTGTTCTCATGATAGTTTCTATTGTCAAGTTTGGAGAAAAATGTCCATATTGTGGTTCGCGAGAACTTGTTTGTAATAAAAATTATTGCACTTGCAGAAAATGTGGCAGAAGATTCAGGAGAAGAACTAGATTTGTTTTTGTAGTCGGTGGTTTTAGAGGTGGAGGTTTTGGTGGAGGAGGCTTTGGCGGTTTTGGCGGAGGCAGCGGTGGTGGAGGCGGAGCAGGTCGCTAGTTTTTTAAAGATTGTTTAAACAATACAAAGCAAAGACCGACGAGCTTTAGCTCGTTATTTTGAAGTTCTTTGAAAACCCACTTTTGTGAAATGAAAGGAAGAACTTCGAAAGAAATCAATATCTTAGGTTACAAAGGGAATTTTATTTTAAGAACAATGAAAACTGAATTTCAGAAAGAAAACATTGTTCTTGAAAAAATGCGCAAGGAAACATTTCACAATAACATAGGACATTTCATTTTAAGTGATTTTATGCCAACAAAAAAGAAATTTCCTAGAAAATGGATTGCAGTTGGTATTGTTGTTCTAGTAATAATTATAATAATAGCATGGTTTATTGGAACATACAATGCATTGATTGCTGCAGACCAGAATGTGAAAAAAGCTTGGGGAGATGTTCAAACACAATATCAGAGGAGAATTGACCTAATACCAAATCTTGTAAATTCTGTCAGAGGTTATATGACCTATGAGCAGAATCTTCTAACAGAAGTGACAGCACTGCGAAGCCAATGGATGAGTGCAACAACAACAGAACAAAAAGTTACATTATCCAATCAACTGGAATCTACGCTGAAAACATTATTTGCTTCCTTTGAAAATTATCCAGCCTTAAAAACAGATTTAACAGTAACAGCATTAATGGATGAACTGGCAGGAACAGAAAACCGCATTTCTGTAGCGAGAATAACCTATAATGATGCTGTGCGAAACTATAACAACCTTGTCAAATACATTCCATCAAATATAATTGCAAAATGGATGGGATATACAGAGAAGTCAATGTTCGAAGCAGTGAGCAGTGCAGAAATACCCCCTGTAGTGAATATAACTATTTAGTTTTCTTTCTATTTTCCTTTTAACTTTATCTTTATGATATTTTATCATGAAGAGAATTTTTGGTTTAGTAGCAATGATGGTTGCATCAATATCAGTAATAGTTTCAATGCTGCTTACTAAACAGGGTCTTACAACTCATTATATAAGTAATTTAGGATTAGGAAATTACTCACTGATTTTTAATATGGGAATGATTACATCAGGAGTTCTTCTTGCAATATTTTTCTTCATGAATAAAGAAATTTTGATAAAGATTTCTGGTATAATTTCATCACTTGGTTTAATTGGTGTTGGCATTTTTCACATAGGAAATTTTATTCATCAATTTTTTGCATCTCTCTTTTTTATCTTCATAGGAGTTGTCATCTTTCTTGTATCAATTAATCAAAAGAAATCTTTATTCAGGATGTTCGGCTTCCTTACGTTTTTTGTAGAAGTTATTTTATTAATATTCTTTAATCCATTGATAGAAAAAATATCTTCATTATTAATTATTGTCTGGTTATTTTTATATTGTATTTATATGTTTTTTGATGGAAGAAAAAAATAATGCGGGGGTACTCAAGCGGTCAAACCAAATGTCATAATGATATTGGGTTCAGAGAGGCAAGGTTGAGGTCCTTGTGGGTTAGTCCCTTCGCGAGTTCGAATCTCGTCCCCCGCACTTTTGCGCATACAGAAAAAACTTATAAGGTTTGAAGAGTTCTTTAAGCACATGATAGACTATTATCATGTTTTGCCGGGAGATGTAAGGCAATATTTCAAGAGAAGGTCTGAGCTTTGCTACAGCAAATCCACCTTTGATATCTGCAAGAGGGAAAATTGCAATATATGTTGTTCAGATACAGTTGGAGTAAAAGTTTCAGCATTTGACCTTATTGCTATGGCTTTAGTTAGTGGAAAACCAGTCGATGAAATTTTCAGAGGTTATATGAAAATTAAGTTTGACACATTTGAATCAGTAGGAAAAATTAAAACAGAGATTGTTCTGGATATGCCTTGCGGGTTCCTATCTGAATATGGCTGTACAATTCAAAGAGATGACGTTACTGGAAAATATGTTGGAAAGCCAATTGCATGCGTTCTCTTTCCGGAAAATATTATATTTGCAAATCAGTTTGGAATAAGCGATGAAACAAAGGAAAAAATGCCTCAGCTGTTTTCTATAGAAAATAAAAATTATCCATGCATGAAAGATAAACCTGCTGTCAGCAAAGATAGAGCTATTATATTGCTTAATTTAGAAGATGTTTCCAACAAGGAAAGTGCAGTTACTAATCATTATTTTGGATTTTCGTCGGCAATTATCCCAGAAAAAATACTGGAGAAAAAAGATGTTGAAGAAGCAAAAATATTTTTTAATGGGTTTATGAAAGAATTTGGTTCTAGATATGCAAAGGGTCAGGAAGGTTATAAAATGATTGAAGAAAAAGCAGCCCAATTAAATACTAGGGAAGGAGTCCAGCGATTATTTAGTTTATTCCAAGTTATTCAATAATTCCGCTCCCAATAACTCTCGGTAGTGTTTCTGTTTGACTTGCGATTATGCATTTCTGATTTTCAAAATATGCTATAGGAGAATTTATTTTTATTATCAAATTATCATTGCTTATTGATTCAATCGTTGAAGCAACGACCTGTAAGCCAACAGCAACAAAAATAGGCATACCCTGTTTTAATTCCTTACAGAATCTACTCTTTTTAAATTTTATTTTCAAATTTGTTGATTTTTTTATTTTATTGCAAATAACATAACCTCGTTTTAATTCATCAACATCTATTCCTTTCAGGTTCAGCCCCACTCTTGTGCCAGGCTCAGCCTCATCATAATCCTTATCTTGTGATTGTATCCCTTTTACAACAACTTCTTTGCCTATTGGTTCAACCATGACCTTATCATATTTTTTAACAATCCCGCTTTTTATTATTCCCAATATCACAGTTCCGACACCCTTGACATTGAAATAATTGTCAATTGGTATATTCAGCGGCCCGCTTCTTTCTATATTCAATTTCAATAGTTCTTGCCACAGATGCTCTTCACTAACAAAAGAAAATTTTTCTAGAGAAGTATTTTTAATTATTTTTTCTATGCCATTATTTCCAATAATAAAACCATATGGGAAATTCATCTCATCTACAGCGATTATAATCTCGCCTATTTCCTTTGTCAAGTTTTTTACAACAATAACAGGAACATCAATCATACCAAGAGTTTGCAACAGTGTTTGTATTTTGTCTGAATTCGGGCATACATAAGTAAAAATCCCTTCTGAGCTGCCATGATTATAGATAGCAATATCATTTATCGTTCCTTTTTTGCCTAGTTTTTTCGCTAATTCCTGGTCTCCATAAATTCCTACTGTCAAATGCATGTTATCACATAATTTCATTTATTAATTTTTCTATGAACCCTTCTCTTATGAATTGTTTTTCTATGTAATTTCTTGTGAATACAATATCTCTTTTTTGTTTCCTTAGAACTTTTTAGAATCTTAACTTCTGTCCACATTCTAACATCATTTCTATCAACAAAGCCAGAATTCACTTCCAATGCATACCGCGCCTTTTCCTTTGGCTCATAAACCTTCCAAAATTTCCAATGCTTTGCATTTTTATTTATGCCAACAACATGCATTGCAGAATTAATCCATATTATATCAATTGGAAATCTCATGCCAAACATCCAGATTCCCGGCCTCATTCTGCCAAAATCAAATAACATGCCATGATTATCTTTCAGTTTTTTTCTGAGCATGAGTCCCTTTACCTTTTTAACGGCAGTATTAGCTAACTCAGCCTTAACAACAACCTTACCAATTTTCAAGTAGAAATATTTCATATTCATTTCCTTTATTCTAATCTTTTGATAATGTGCCAGCCAAATTCGGTTTTAACAGGCTTAGAAATCTCTCCTTTTTTCAGCATAAATGCAACATTTTCAAATGGCTTGACCATCTGACCTCTGCCAAATGTTCCTAGATCTCCACCATCTCTGCCAGAAGGGCATAAATATTTTTGTTTTGCGATATCAGAAAAACTTTTGCCATTTTTCAGATTTCTTAGTACCTCTATAGCTTCTCCTTCAGTTTTCACAAGTATATGCGCGCAATGAACTTCCATATCTATCACCCCAAAATATTAATGCTCCCAGCGGGATTTGAACCCACGTCAGCGGCTTTCCTCTTCTTTATCATCGCAGTTTTGCTGCATCAAATCTTTCGTAATATGAAACGAAAGGCCGCCATCCTTGGCCGGATTTTCCCACCTTCATCTGCGTTGTTGCAGATTTCTGGAAAGGTGCCTAGACTATGGGAGCAGCAATATCCTAACAATAATTGTAGTTAGGTTTTTATATCTATTTCATTCAGAAAAAAAGCTTGCAAACAGGTCATTCATAATCAGGTCATACTGCCAAATAATTATTTTAAAGAATTATAAATTTCACCAAAAGGCTAACATAATGAACAATATCTATTGAATGTTTTATCTTTTTTCAATTCTGTAATTACTTAATCTATTTTATTGCCTTCTAGAAAATCAGCAGATATATACCAATAATTGCACAGATAATTCCTATGAAAATTCCTGTCATCGCATAACCTGATGGTTGATAGACATCAACATCAGGGAATTTCAATACCATGAATCCGCCAAATACTAATAGTAATAAACCTGCTATCTTTTTTATTATTACAAAAATGCCTACAGTAGAAATTATCAGCCAGATGCCAGCAACAATTGATATTCCACCAATTATCATTACTATGAGAAGTTTTTCATCTTTTTTTTCACTTTCTGCAGAGAAGAACACAGCTATTATACCTATTGCAATTAGTATTGCTGCAATAATAATCTCAATCATAAATCCACCATTATAATTATTATATGATATAAATATAAAAGATATTTATAAGGGAATATCAATAATAGTTATTATAATTAACATAATAATACATAACAAAGATTGACGCATCAAAAATGTGCATCTTAGTTATAGATTATTAAATTCATGTTACAGTGTTGGTGATATCATGGTATGGGCACGAACAAAGCTTACTATCTGGGACTATGTATTTGAGCCGATAAGGCACCTAAAGATTACTTATTCTGGAAAAAATGCTGACAAATTTTATAAGAAGATAAACGAGCTTGTGAGAACAGTTTTCAATGTCCCAGAGGGTTATGTTCAGGAGAAGAACTATAAATGGGAGAAAGATAAGGACACAATCAGATTTGATGTTCAATGGGAGGTCAACAAAATATTAGACCAGTTCACATTCATAAGAGTTGATATTGATTTAGTTGGTTATGCAATTAAACAGGGTGACAGCACTGAGGGCAAAGCTGCAATAAGAATTGCGCCCCGTCTTGTTACAGAATATCCTCAAGACACAGTTTGGCAGCAGAACATATTTTATGAAATATTCAGAAGGCTCTGGCACACAGCCATCTATCATAAGAAAAGAATGGAATATCTGGATCTAGCCAAGGACCTAGTTACAAGCTTTGAAGCTGAGTTGAAGCACTTCGGCGAGGAACAATCACAATGATATTTCTGAGCTATGAAGAATATAATATGAAACACAGACTAGCATAAGCAAATTCTATTTTGCATTGCTAGAGGTGGTGAAAAAATGCCAACAATAAAAATTGCAGATGATATACTTTCTCCAAAAAATAAGATTAGAATATCATACAAAGGAAAAAATTCATTCTTTCCTGTAACAATAATTCCCACTATGCTGAAGGACATTCTCAGAATCAGCGGAAAGGACCTTTTCGCAAAAGACCTTAGATGGGATGCAACTGCTGATGCAAAGCAGTTTTACTGTGTCTGGTATGCAAAATACGAGGAAGACCGCTGGACTGATATAATGTTCAAGGTAACACTTCAAGGAGCACAAAACTCTTCAGACAAGATGGGATGGATAAATATTGATTTAGAAGGAAAGGTTACAACAGAGTTTGAATATTCAAATTTCCTGCAAAAAGCATTATGGTTCATATTCAATAGAATGTTCTATTACAAACAGAGAAGAATGTATATGGAAGAAGGAAAGGAATATATCTACAAATTTAGAGAAGAATTATTGCATGCAATGAAATTAGAAGGAAAGCTAGATGTAGAAGAGCCTGAGCAGGCAACAACATAGCATTTTAAGTATCTCACACAAATAAATATTATCGTGATGTAATAGTAATTGACATCAAGAATATGGATATATAAAATGATGAGAAGGATACTATGGGAATAATGAGTGCTCTGAAAAATAAGATTCTTAGAAGAGAACCAGTTGATACAGATTATATGAGAACATCTGTTCTAGGAGATAGAAATTTTAACAGACCTGATTTTAGTAGACCAGAACCTACAGATTTTAGTAAACCAAAATCAATTGACCTTGAAAGATTCGAGCCTCCTGCTTCATTGAAGCCTCAATCAGCATCATTTACAAGAGAACCCATAGACATGAGAGATATGGAATACGAAGAACCAGGTTTTGAAAACATGGCAGAACCACCGCACGGAAGCAAACCTGTTTACGGCGCTTCTGGAAGCGACAAGTATGATGTCATTGACCGATTGAATTTCATAGAAAACCAGCTCTCAGCAATAAAAAGTCAGACAGAAACAATAAATGAGCGGTTAAAAAACATAGATATGAAACTCAGTCAAAGAAGATTCTGATTTATCTTCTTCCAAATAAAAAGTCATCCCTGATTCTCTTTCGTTTTGCAGCAGTCTCTTCTGCTCTCTCGGCAAATCCTTTGTAATCCTTTGCACTTAATTTTTCATAAGCATTCAACCCTCTTGAGCCGATGTAGCTTATTGTCGTCGGCTCATCAAATGTAAGAGTTTCATAAGGCTTTAGTTCAACCATTCTTTTCTGGAACTCTATCTGAGCAACAAGTTTATCCTTAGGTGTCACAACCATACGACGTGGCATTACTGTAGGTATGCTGGTCAAGAATTTCCATATAATCTTTCCATATTTTGATATACAATAAAAATTGCAGTCATGTGAACCAAAAAATATCTTTTCATTGAATATTAATGGGCTTGTATTGACTCTTTCATTTGCCTGAAATCTCCACAACATTTTTCCATTTGTATCTAGAGCATAAAGATGATTGTCAGCAGAACCAAAGTAAAGGATATCATTATCTATTGCAGGAGTAGATTTGATTATTTGATCACCTGTTCTAAATATCCATTTTGTAAGTCCTTCAAGATTAAGTGCATAGAGATTATGGTCGCATGAACCAAAATATATTACATTATCATACACAGTTGGTGTTGTGAATATATAATCACCACTTCGGAAATGCCATTTCTTATTCCCATCTGGCGACAGAGCATAAAGATTCAGGTCTGTTGAACTAAAATAAATTGTATCTTTATGAATACATGGACCATTTGGCATTATAGCAGGTCCGCCTGTCCTGAATTTCCAGAGTTCTTCTCCATCCCTAGAAATACAATAAAAATTTCTATCACATGAGCTGAATATAAGTTTATCTTTGAAAATCTTTACTGTTCCTGGAATATTTCCTGCCCTAAATCTCCATAACATTCTACCGTTAAGGTCAATTGCATAAACATAATTATCGCATGAACCAATATAAATGATATCTTTATCTATACAAGGATTAGCATGAATGTAGCTGCCTGTCCTGAATCTCCAGCGCTCTTTCCCGGTTTCTGCATCTAATGCATAAAGATAATTATCATAAGAACCAACATATAAGATACCATCTACAACAATAGGCCCTCCATAAACAGGTCCATTTGTTCTAAAATGCCAAAGTTCTTTTCCATACAAATCTAAACAATAAACACAGTGGTCAAGTGAACTAAAGTAAATCCTTTCATTCCATATGGTTGGGTCGCCATCAATTCCCCCTGCAGTTACACCTGCAATATTTTCCGGATGAAAAATAGTTTCATCTTCTGGAATATCAAATGCCATCTTATCTAACTAAGAATGAAATAATTTAAAGATTTAATTTTCTGCAAAACCTAATGCTGAAATTATTTTGAAGTTCTTTGAAAACCCACAACTTTTGAAAAAAGAATTTCAAATGAAATAAAGAAACCCACGAATTGTTGCAAACAAGCAAAGCTTGTTTGAGCTTTCAGATAGCTATTGAAAATATTCGTGGGTTACAAAGGGGATTTCATCTTCATCCTTAGAATAAAAATATATCATAGAATTTTAATAAAGTAAGAGCTTTATATAGAAAGAATTAAAAGTTTTTCTAATAATCTAATTTTATGAAAACTTATATTAAGATAAAAGTTGCAAATTTTTCAGGAACAGCAGAAGAATTAGCTATAAGATATTCAAATCAAGCAATTCCTATGCCAATAGGAAGAGATGATGTTCATAAATATATAATAATCAAGAGGGAACCTACAGGTACATATTTTGTTATGATATCTGATGCAACTGCTACATTAGTAGAAACAACATATTATAAAATTATATATAATAAAATTATAACAGTTCATGGTCCAACTGCTAAAAGAACGAAAGCTATAATGGATGAAGTTGAAAGAACAATTAAAATTCCAACAGAAGAAGCCCCAGAATTCTTAAAGAGATTAATTAAAGAATTGTCTATTGATGCTATAGCATTGAAAGAAGTTTAGCAATAATATTCTCCCTTTTCTTTTTGCTCCCTGTCTTTTACAGAATCTAGTTTGTTTGCCCTCATTCTTTTCGTTTCAGGGTCTTTTCTGAATGTAACGCCTATGCTTTTCAAAAATTCATTGAAACCATCCTTGACAGAAAAGAATTTTGCATTGCCTTGTTTGCCAGAAATTCCAGAGAATAACATTGCCCTGTCGCTTACATAATTAAGAAACATCAGGTCATGATCAATAATAGCGCATGTTGCATATCTTGTCTTCTTTTTTATTAGTTTGGCTATAGCTAGTCGTTGGTCAACATCTAAGTATGCAGACGGTTCATCTAGTAGATATAAATCTGCATCTCTTCCCAAGCAAAGCGCTATTGCAACTCTTTGTAATTCTCCGCCAGAAAGTTCATTGACATTTTTATCCATTAATTTTTCAATATTAAGCGGAGCAACTATCTGATTTCTAAAATCAGTATTATCCACACTGGATAGCAACTGAAAAACAGAAATCTCATTGTCAACATTGATGTATTGTGGTTTATATGAGATTTTCAATTGTTTGCTAATATTTCCTTCTGATTTTATTTCTCCTGCAAGAATCTTTGCAAAAGTAGTTTTACCCAGAGCATTTGCACCGAATATTCCCAATACTTCATTTCTATAAATCTCTCCTTTTTCAACACGCATAGAAAAGTTTTCGAAACTCTTTTCAATATCAGAGAATTGTACGAGTATTTCATGTCTTTTTATCTCACTTTGCGCTGCCTCAAATGTTATAGCATCTCTTATCCTGACATTCTCTTCAGATATAAATCCTTCTAGAAATGAATTTATCCCCTTTCTAGATGAATAAGGTTTTGAAACAATACCAAACACAGTTGGTTTTCCATATAGTATATGAATCCTGTCAGCAAGAAAGTCCATCACAGCAAGATCATGCTCAACAACAACTACACTTTTTTCCTGTCCCAATTTACGAATAACTTTAGCAACATTCAATCGTTCTGAAGCATCTAGATAGGAAGACGGTTCATCAATAAAGTAGAAATCAGCATCCTTGCTTATTGCAGCAGCAATTGCAACCCTTTGCAGTTCTCCTCCAGAAAGTTTATCAATATCCCTATCAAGGCAGTTTTTAATGTGTAATTTTTCTATTATAGAAAAATCCACATCCTTCAGAAAGTGGGCAGTAATACCCTTACATATTTTAGGTATCATGTCAACTTGCTGAGGTTTTATTACTGAACGAATTTCTCCATTTTCCAATTTTTGAAAATAATCTGTCAGCTCTTTTTCTCTTTTTATTAATTCTTTATATGAATTAACTTCTTCTTCATTAGTATCAACAACCCCCAGATTTGGAACAATCTTTCCTGATAAAATATTAAGCACAGTAGATTTTCCAGTGCCATTAGCACCAAGCAACCCAACCACTCCTTTAACAGGGATTGGCAGGCCAAATAGTGCAAATTCATTTTTTCCGTATCTGTGAACAGGATCGTTGCGCTGTTCAGGTGTATTAACAACAGATATTGCTTTTTTCGGGCATTTGTTTATGCAAATTCCACATCCGATGCACATCTCTTCATTTATGAAAGGATATTCCTTTTTTATTGTTCCAGTTGTTCTTATTCCGACATTTATGCATTCATCGCCCTTTCTGTTTATAGGGCACATTCTTCTGCATAAGAAATTGCACACCTTTGGATCACAAGATTCATAATCAATAACTGCAATTCTCATTTTTATCAACACATAACAAAAATCAAAGTTACAAAGCAAATATAATCAGTTATTCGAAAACTAACTCAATGTTCTTCCCTGTAAGATGTTTGAAAATTTCTGTAAATTCTCTTACTTGCATACTCAACTTTTTCTTGAATTCATTTTTTAATCTTACCTTGTATCTTTCTTCTCCATTCTTAAAAAGAACATTTATTCCTATCAACGGAGAAATTCCAATCAGGTTTTCTATCAGCTCTTTGGGAGTATTAGGACTCTTTATAATTCTTACAGGCTTGCCTAAATATTCTGCTAGTTTTTTCACATTTTTTCCACCAGGTCCAATCAAGCCACCCATTTTTTTCGTGACAATTAATATCGATTGTTCGCCATTGAAGCAGAACTCAAAATCCACATCTTTTAGGTCAAAATCCCTTTTTATTTTTTCAATCGCCCTGCTTACATCTACATCTATCTTTGCAATTTCTCCCCTATTTAATTTGTCGCTACACACCTTGCAAAGAATCTCATTGTTTGCACATATTTTGCATATTTTCATAAAATCACTCTAAATTTCTATTTTGAAAAATGCGTAGCATATTTTCATAAAATCACTCTAAACACAAACTATCATAGTATGAATAGTAATACAGGGATTTCATTTATAGTATTGTGTTTACCCATTATTAATGTTTTTCTAATACAATTAATCGTTTTAAAAGTATTTCCTACGAATTCATTAAAATGATTGAACTAGCCCTTGTCGGTGTACCTAATAGCGGAAAATCAACATTCTTCAAGGCCGTAACGCTGAAAGATGTTAAGATTGCAAACTATCCTTTTACTACATTAGAGCCCAATGAAGGCCTAGCCTATGTATCAACAAACTGCCCATGCAAAGAACTTGAAAAAAAGTTTGATATAAAGATAGATTGCAAAAAATGTATTGATGGAGTTCGTTTTGTCCCAGTGAAGTTATGGGATGTCGCAGGCCTTGTACCTGATGCGCATCTAGGAAAAGGTCGTGGCAATGCATTCATGGATGATTTAATGCAGGCATCAGGTTTTATTCATATTCTCGATATATCGGGTCGGACAAACAATGAGGGAAATCCTGTTGAAAATAACGACCCTAGAGAAACAGTAAAAATGCTTGAAAAAGAAATTGATTTCTGGCTTTTAGGTTTGATTAAAAAAGATTGGAAAGCAGTTGTTCTTGGAAAAAAAGAATTTATCCCGACATTCCTCACAAGATTTTCTGGTCTTGGTATCAAAGATATTCATATTGAAAACGCCTTAGAAAAAACTAAATTAATCCATGAGTTTGATAAGTGGACAGATGCAGATCTTCTGAATTTTGTTAAAGAAGTGAGAAAAGAATCAAAACCCATGATAGTTGCTGCAAACAAGATAGATTTTCCAGGAGCAGATGAAAATCTAAAGCAGTTAGATAACTATGAAGTTACGCCATGCTCAGCAGAAGTTGAGCTCGCTCTCAGAGAGGCCAGTAAAGAAGGTCTAATCAAATATATTCCAGGATTTTCATCATTTCAGATATTAAATGAATCAAAACTTAATGAACAACAAAAAAAGGCTCTGATGTTCATAAACAAGTTCCTAAACAAATTTGGTAGCACAGGGGTTCAACAGGTATTAAACAAGATGGTATTTCAAATCTTGGATATGATTGTTGTTTATCCCGTTGAAAACGAGCATAAATTTTCAGACAAAAAAGGAAATGTTTTGCCAGATGCCTATTTAATGAAAAGAGGCTCAACTGCCCACGATCTCGCATACAAGATTCATGAAGACATAGGAAAGAAGTTCATCACAGCAGTTGATGCAAGAACAGGAAAGAATGTGGCTGGCGATTATAAATTAAAAGACGGAGACATTATCTCAGTAAAGGCAGCTAAGTAGAAATAAAGAGTAAAAAATAATGAAGAAAAAATATTTGTGGTATAGCTATAAAAAATATGAAGTCACTATATATGTCACAGCAAAAAAGTGATAGCAATGCTCCCAAAAAAAGAAGAAGTTTTCAAGAGAATAAACGAATTAAAAGCTGAAAAAGATACTGTAGAAAAAGAGCTTGCGCAGCTACTAGAGCAGTGCAGGTTGCTTCGAGCAAGAGAAGAAGAATTGAAAAAAGAAATTAGCAAACAGTTTGCATTGATACATATCATTGAGAATAGGGTTGAAGGAAAAAGGTGAGGACATGAAAAACCAGATAAACATAGGAGTGATAGGTCTTGGCAACATAGGGTCAAATATGTTATCTGAATTAATGAAGCAGGCCCCGGGGTTTGAGAAAGAAACAGGCCTGAGCCTGAAAATAGCAAAGACATGCGATGTAGATGAAAAAAGGAAAACATTTTTTCCGTTCACAACACATGCTTCAGATATCATAGAAGACAAGAACATTGGATATATCGTAGAACTTATCGGAGGCGAACACCCTGCATATGAGTTCATAAAAGGCGCATTGGAACGGGGAAAGCATGTTTTTACCGCGAACAAGCTTGTAATAAGCAAATACGGCAAGGAACTCGAGGAGATTGCCAAAAGAAATAGATGTTGCCTGCGCTTTAACGCGGCTGTTGGAGGAGGCATGGGACTTATAGATAAGTTAGTAAGCCACGAAGGAAATGCTACTCATACAATTATTGGAATTTTGAATGGCACAACCAACTACATACTGACAAAGATGCACGAAGGGTTTGATTACGAGGATGCACTGAAGGAAGCGCAGCAAAAAGGTTTTGCAGAGGCAAATCCTGAATTTGATGTTTCAGGAAAGGATGCTGCCCAGAAACTTGCCATACTCATATCAATAAATTTCAAAACTTTTGTTGAGTATGACAAGATAGATTGTGAGGGAATTCAGGACATAAAGAAGGAGGACATAGATTTTGCAAAGGACAACGGTTATGTGATAAAATTGATTGCATTTGCAAAGGAATATGATGGAGGCATAGAAGCATGGGTAAAGCCGGTCATGCTGTCGAAACATCACCCGATTGCTTCTGTTAACAACGAGAAGAATGTTCTTTACATGATCGGAAATGCCAGCATAAAAATAGAGGGTGAGGGAGCGGGAAAACCGACCGTTGCGTCCATAATTTCTGATATTAAAAATGTTTCAAAAGGGAATAAAGAAGTGACTTTCTTTGGAGATAAACATTTCAAGTTCAAGCCCATGGAAGAAATAGAATCAAGGTTCTATCTGAAGTTCTACGGCCTTAATAGTCCAGGTACGCTTTATAGCTTGGCAGGAACTTTGTCTGGAGAAAATATAAACATAGAAAGCGCTTTGCAGAAAGCAATAACTAACGAGAAGTTCGTGCCCATGTTTTTTACGACCAGTAAAACAAAGTATAGCTCGATAAAAAAGGTTATGAAAAAAATCGATAAGAAAAAATTAAAAGAAGGAATTGCTATGATGATGGTTGATTTTTGATATTATTTTAAGAACAATGAAAACTGAATTTCAGAAAGAAACATTGTTATTGAAAAAAATGCGCAAT
>Ga0272448_1004576_pt1 | contig 15698 bp, 11 predicted proteins | sample YNPCB0191_FD_202220 | JGI IMG/M metagenome (GOLD analysis project Ga0272448, IMG submission 202220) | Hot spring sediment microbial communities from Yellowstone National Park, WY, United States - YNP-CB-019-1 | ecosystem: Environmental > Aquatic > Thermal springs > Hot (42-90C) > Sediment...
CGGAAGCCAATAGGTTTTCGGCTCGGAGCAGTCCCGTCCGAATCCACCCACAGGCTAAAGCCGTGGCCATCTGCCCAGCACCAATCAGTCCGATCCGCTCTGTGAGCATCACTCTGAAATCCCTCCGAGAGGGCCTTTTCGTTAGAGAAGTCCCTATCAGATGTTAGGGTTAAGTAGTATGGATCTTAGTACGGAGAACGAATTGAACGCAAAATGAGTGAAAATTTCAGTGTTTCGGGCGTCCGGTCGGTCGGCCCGCTTCCATAGCTATGCAAACGTCCATAGAACCCCTTCCGCCGTTTGAAGGAGACGCCTTTGAGGTGTCATCTGCATACAAACGAAAATTCAGCTCAGAAAAAAGCCAGGGAAAACCGCGTTTTCCTGCAAACGGCGTCTCAAAATCCGGCCATGGCATTTGGCCCTTTTATACTATGGGCTACCGGCCTTTTTGTAAAGCACCCCCGCAGAAAGCCGAGCCGGTTGCGTTGCAATGTCTCGGCCACAATAGGTAGAGGGCCGACACGGATGCATCGCAAGCAGTGGTGGTTCACAGGCCCCAACGCAACCGGCTCCAGAAAGCCCAAAACGCCCAAACGAGTGCGTTGACCCAGCGGAGGGCCCTGGAGCTTGAATGACCGCCTGAATAGACGGTTTCCCATACAAGGAATGGCTCAAAGGATAGGAAACGGAAGGACGGGATAAGGGTCGGCTTTGTGCAGCCGGCTTCGATCAAGGAATACGTCGGGCAGCTCGGATAAGATCGGCTATCTCCAACCGGACTCTGCTTTTCCCATAGAGCATACAGCAAGCCCGAAGGGGGACAGACCGCAGAAGAAGCCATGGGCTAATGTTCCGGCTATCGATCATATGCCGGGAGGAAGAGCCCAAATCCTTTTGGAGAAGAATCCACACAGCCAAGGTTGAATGGACCAAAGATTCCCAATGACGGCCTTTTTAGTGCAAAACAGCCGCATCCTGGGCAAAATCCTGATACGGGTCGTAGCCATAGAAATACCGACCGACACAGTCGGCTACATGAGCGATAAACTCCCGTCGGAATTGTGCCTCCGGCTTTTCCCAGGTGGGAATACTATGATTAGGCGGATAGTGGATTTGAGGTACATCTCGTTCGAAGAGCACTTTGCCGCCCGCAGTACAGTCGATCACTTTCACCTTGACGCTGGCCTGCCCCTGATAGAGGGTTTGGCTTTGGTAGAGATTAAATTCCTCTAAATCAACGCCGATGACGATATCCGCCTGGAGGGCCTTGCCGATGTCGATATAGTCCTCCCAACTGTTCTGATCCATCCAATTTTCCACTTTTTGAGAAGAAACCACCTGAATTTTGGAAACATTTTGTTGGAGAAGGGTACTGATTTGGCGGGCCAAATCCCGAGCAGCGGTACTATAACGAACCTGCATGGCTGTCACGGGGTGGCATACCACCACTACTTTTTTGCCTTTTAGACCGTTGAACTCGGCCGGCACGTCTGTCCCCCGAAGCAGATAGGCGGCTGTGGTTAGGGCCCCCACACATCCTGTGGAAACCGCTAACACTAATCCCCCCCACAGACCCACCCATCCCAAAAAGTATGTCCATTGTTTGCCATCCATGGCGCAAACTCGCTTTAGGAAAAAGGAGAGATAGGAAAAGGTTCCGAAAACTAGGAAAAGTTTACTTCCCAGCCCCCGTTCGACAGGGAAAAGATTTCCTTGAAGGCCTCATCCATTTGGGTGAGGGCACGGAGCCTACCTAAAAACCTCCCCTAAAGCAAGAGCGGTTTCCCATGAGATGTTTTAGCCGAATGGAGGGACCTGCTTGTCAGGACGACCAGCGTGCCCCTCCATTCGCCTAAAATGCCACAGAAAAGGATATTTCTCAGGGGACCAGATTGACAGATGCACCGTTTCATGCTAAAAGAAGAAGTCTTTAGACGTTGTGGAAAATGTAAAGCTGGAGGAGATATAAAACAAAGAATGCATCTGTTGGGAAATCTACGAAAGATAGGCAAAATAAGAAGATGTTTCCTCCCTATTGCGCTGGTCCATTTTCGGCTCAGGATCAGCAGTTGCTTGGAGGACTAAGCCAGAAAAGCACGGTTATCAAAAAACTCGCAACATTTTAGCCGAATGGAAGGGCACGCTGGTCGTGCCCGCCGGACCTGACAAGCAGGTCCCTCCAAGGGCATCTTCATTCGGCTAAAATGTTACAGAAACTCATTCTTTGAGGAGTGATCGCGTGGGAATCATTGAAAGGCAAAAAGAACTCCGACGGCGTCGGCATCGACGGGAAAAATTGCGGCGATGGGCGCGACGGTTAGCTAAGGCTACCGCCTCAGAAAAAGCCCTGATCGCACAAAAAATCCGAGCCCTCACCCCTGGTTATCTTCAGGTGTTAAAAAACTTCGGCCTGGAAGAACGTTAAGCTTCCCAAGAGGGCTTTGGGGGACCAGACTTTTCCCCGTTCTGGCTCCAAAGGGACTGTTTTTTAGAGGGAATGGGGCAGGCCTCCATGCACGAGAGGCATTATAGGAGTACGGGCCGGAATAAAGGGGACGTTTGGTTTCGATGTCCCTTCTTGAGAGTTGTGCCTTGTACTATTATTGGGGCGGCATCTTTCCTAATCGAAATACCCAGGTAAATCGGGCCATATTTGCCCTGTGGGTTCATGATACAACCAGCCTCCCGCCCCACTAGGACCGGTGGGAGGATTGCTCGTGGTAGCAGTTACTTTATTGACCCCAGTATAGGGATTGGCAGGAAACCCAGCGGATAGATAGGGGCCATATGGGTAGTTTCGTCCAGTGGGGCCGGGTTCTCCCTCTGTATTGGTGGATTCGAGGAGTTGGGGGAGGGTTCCCTCAAAAAGCAGGGGAGATCGGCCGCCATGCTCCATCCGATATTTTTGAATCTGCACTCGGAGGGTATAGAGGGTTTGCTCCAACGCCGAGGCTTTCGCCTGGTTAGATGCCTTTGATACCAGGGGATACCCTACGGCAGAGGCCATGGCGCAAATAGCGACTGCTAATAAACCATCCAGAAAAGTAAAGTCCCCTTGCCGATACCGGAGGCAAGCCAGGATGTAAGCGCCTGTCGCCAGGGCACCTAGAGCGATGGCCACTAGGAAATGGCTGCCTTCGGTCATCATAACTGATGCCACAAACAGGGAGGAGCTAACCCCAGGGATACCCAAATGGGTGGAGTAAAAGCCAGAGAAATTCCCTCTTTTTTCACCAATCTTTTACCTCTATGGTGGTGTCGGCATGGTGTCTCTTCTATTCAAATTTAAGGTATGGTGAGTCCGAAAGGCGTCTAGGAAGAGGGAAAATCCTAGATTTTTACGAAAAAAAACGATGTGTTTGCATGGAGCAGATTAACAATACTCTTGCCTTTTTTTGCCTCTCACATCTTTTATGATCTTGTTTTAGCCCGTCTTTTAGCGGATTTTTACCCCAATATTTTGAGGGGCATTGACCACTAAGAGGGGGGGCTGGAGTGCCATAGGCCAAATCTAGATGGGCAAAAAGTATGCACTTCTGGTTCATCCGGCCTGGTACCCTTTACGAAAAATCTTTCCTAGGTAGGTTAAGGGCATAAGGATTTGGGCGTCTTTGAGCAAAGGGCGGACTTGCTCCTATGAATACACCTCAGGAAAGCACCCCTCTTCCGGGGGGGCCAGAAAAAGAAACCGCCTCTTATCTCCAGATAGAAAATCCACCTGGAAACTTCTTGGGAATTTTGGGGCGCCTTGGGCCGGGGCTGATTATTGCCGCAGCCATTGTCGGTTCTGGGGAATTGATTCTTACGCCCAAAACAGGGGCGCAAGCGGGGTTCAGCTTGCTATGGCTGATTATTCTGGGATGTGTGATCAAGGTGTTTGTGCAGGTGGAGTTTGGGCGGTATGCCATTTCTTCCGGGCAGGCCACGATGGATGCTTTGCAAGAGGTCCCAGGTCCCCGGCTGCTGGGCACTCGATGGATTCTCTGGTATTGGCTGGTGATGTTTACCGTAAGTATTGCCCAGTTGGGGGGGATTGTGCATGGGGTGGGGCAATCCTTGGCCATTAGTCTGCCTATAACGGGGGATTTCCAACGACTTTTAGAGGACCAAATCGTTTGGGACACGGCTGCCTGGAAACAATTGCAGGCGTTGCCTGAGGAGGAAAAGCGGGCCTTGGCCAGCCACGATGGAACAGTTCGGCGATCGGCCCGGGAGCGGATCCGGACTGTTTTAGAGGAGCGGATAGGTCGGTCTCGGCCGAACGCTCAGACCCATCCTACTCAGGATGACATCCTTTGGGCGAGTTGGATCACGGTGGGGACGATAGGACTTTTGGTGGTGGGCCGATACAGCCTAGTGCAGAATGTTTCTGCCTTTTTAGTCGCGGCGTTTACCGGGGTAACGATCTTTTGTGTAGCGGCCTTACAGCGGACCGAATATGGCCTGCGGTGGGCAGACCTACTGGAGGGACTCAAAGGCCGGACGCCTCGGTGGGAGGAATTAACGCATTGCCTCATGGCCCTCTGGCGGGGCGAACCGAAAAATGCGGTGGCCACCGCCATGGCCACCTTCGGTATCATCGGCGTAGGAGCGAACGAATTGATCTCTTATCCCTACTGGTGTATTGAGAAGGGATATGCTCGATGGACTGGACCTCGGGAGCCGACTTCTTCCTGGGTCCAGCGAGCCCAAGGTTGGATGCGGGTCATGCGATGGGACTCGTTTCTTTCCATGGTGATCTATACATTTGCCACGCTAGCCTTTTACATTCTCGGAGCCGCGGTTCTCTATCGGGAGGGACTTGATCCGGAAGGCAATCAGATGGTTTATGCCCTGAGCCAGCCTTATGTGAAGGTCTTCGGCCCCTGGGCGCATTGGGTCTTTTTGTTTGGCGCTTTTGCCGTCTTGTATTCCACTTTTTTTGTTGCCAATGCCGGTCATGCCCTGGTGGCTGCGGATGCGGTGAAAGTTTTCGGTCTGGGTGGACGGGATCCGAAAACCCGCCGGCGATGGGCGAAAGGATTCTGCGTGTTTTTACCCAGTTTGGCCTTGGCTTTTTGCCTGTGGATTCGGCGTCCGGAAAAGCTCATCTTAGCCAGCGGTGTGATGCAGGGGATCATGTTGCCCATGCTGGCGGGCGCCACCTTGTACTATCGGTATCGGCGGTGCGACCCTAGGATTCGTCCTGGCCGGGTGTGGGACCTGTTTTTGTGGATGTCGGCCCTCGGGATGTTGGTGGCGGGGATATGGACTGCCTTGAACGAGTTGTGGCCCAGCTTACAGCGGGGAGGATAGAGACAGCTTCTATCTCCTTGGCGGAGAGAACGCCTATGGGTGAAGAGGGCGGGTATTATTTTATGGGAAAAGGGAAAAACGGCTTTTTCTGACGCCCCCAAAAATAACGAGGAGAAAGGCCACTACTCGGGGGGGCAGACCCCATGCATGGATCGGGAAGCCGTTTCTACGATCTGGGGGTGGGAAGGCGATTCAGGCGTAGGGAGGAGTCGCCATAGCCCGGCTAAAATACTGCCTATCACGGAGTGGCATGTGGCCGAGATGGCGCAGGGCAGGGCAACCAAGGGCATTGTGGAAAAATGTTCTCCGGCCAGGGCGGCGCCCAGTCCGGAGTTTTGCATTCCTACTTCTATGGAGATAGTTCGGCAATTGCGGCGATCGAATCGTAAAATCCATGCAAACCCATAACCCAGGAAAAATCCTCCTCCATGAAGCAGGAAAACAGCCAGCAGAATCTGAAGGCCTGATTGTTTCAACTCCTCTGCACTGCCGCCGATAATACTGGCGCAGATCATCATGATGGTGATTACCGAGATCAAAGGCGCCACGGGGAGGACGAGTTTTATCAAACGTGGGGTGAAATGGTGGAGCGCAAGTCCCAATACCAAGGGAGCTAATACAATCTGTACGGTGCTAAGGAACAATCCCCAGGCGGGGACCGGCACATAAGTTCCTGCCAGCCAATCGGTCAACACCGGCGTCATCACGATAGCCCCGAAGGTCGAGCACATGGTCATCAGTACAGAGAGGGCGACATTGGCGCCGGCCAGATAGGCGACGACGTTGGAGGCCGTTCCGCCTGGACAACAGGAGACCAAAATCAAACCCACCGCCAACGGCGTTGGGAGACGGAACAGATGAGCAATACTCCAGCCCAATAGCGGCATAATTCCATATTGGCCCACAAATCCCGCTGCCACAGCCCAAGGGGTTTTCAGCACCGCTTGGAAATCCTCCAGGCTCAGGGTGATCCCCATGCCGAGCATGATGAGGGCCAGTCCCCAGGTGATCCACGGTCCGCTGAACCAGGTGAACCAAGCAGGTTGTAGGAACGCACCACAGCCGCCCAGGACGACCCACACCGGAAAAAGATTCGTCAACACGGAAAGGAGGCGGTGCATCGGTGACGGGCCGTTCGGGCAGGAAGGGAGGCGAGGTTACCCCCGACGTGGTTTCAAGACGACCGTGGCCAAGGGGGGCAGGATCAATTGGATCGAAGCGGGACGGCCGTGATTGGGGATCGGGTCGGCCTGCACCCCGGGGCCATTGCCCAGGTTGCTGCCGCCGTAATACATGGAGTTGGAGTTGAAAATTTCTTCATACCAACAGAGTTCCGGCACTCCGAGACGATGGTGAAAGCGGGGCACCGGCGTAAAATTGCAGGCGATGACCAAAAAGTCATTCGGGTCCAAGGCCCGGCGGATATAGCTCAGCGTGCTGTCTTCGTAATTGTGGCAGTCGATCCATTCAAACCCTCGGCCTTCGAAATCCACCTCATGCAAAGCGGGTTCTCGGGCCAGCAGATGGTTTAGATCGGCCAGCATCTTTTGGACCCCTTGATGAGTGTCCCACTGCAACAGGTGCCACTGGAGGCTGGAGTCGTAATCCCATTCGTTCCATTGGCCGAAGTCGCTTCCCATGAACAGCAGCTTCTTGCCCGGATGGGTCCACATATAACTGAGGAGCAATCGGAGATTAGCGAATCGTTGCCACAAGTCGCCGGGCATCTTGCCCAAAAGCGAGCCCTTTCCATGGACCACTTCATCGTGCGAGAGCGGCAGGATGAAATTTTCATGGAAGGCGTAGATAAGACTAAAGGTAAGTTCGTTATGATGGTACTTCCGGTGGATGGGATCATGGCGGATATAGCGGAGCGTGTCGTTCATCCACCCCATGTTCCACTTCATGCTGAAGCCAAGGCCGCCCATGTAGGTCGGGCGAGAAACGCTGGGCCAGGCGGTGGATTCTTCGGCAATCGTCAAAACGCCGGGAAATTGCAGATGAACCTGCTCATTCATTTCCCGCAAGAAGGCGATGGCCTGCAAATTTTCCCGGCCGCCGTATTCATTAGGAATCCATTCCCCGTCGCGCCGGCTGTAATCCAAATAGAGCATCGAAGCGACCGCATCCACTCGGATGCCATCGACATGGTATTTATCGAACCAGAACAGGGCGTTGGCTGTCAGAAAATTGCGAACCTCATGCCGACCGTAGTTGAAAATCAGGGTACCCCAATCCTTGTGTTCCCCCTGCCTGGGGTCTTCGTGTTCATACAGGGCGGTGCCATCGAACCGTCGCAGACCATGTCCATCCTTGGGGAAATGCGCCGGCACCCAATCAATAATCACCCCAATGCCGTTTTGATGACACAGATCAACCAAATACATGAAATCCTGAGGCGTGCCGTAGCGACTCGTGACCGCATAGTACCCAATGGTTTGGTAACCCCAACTGGCGGAAAGCGGATGTTCACTGATCGGCAAAAGCTCAATATGGGTATAGCCCATCTCCTTTACGTATTCGACCAACTGATGGGCCAATTCCCGGTAGGTCATCCATCGGCTGGGATCATCGCCCGGCCGACGCCAACTGCCCAAATGAACCTCGTAAATCGAGATGGGCTTCCGGAACCAGTCGGTCTGGGGCCGAGCAGCCAACCATTCCGCATCGTGCCACTTGTACCGGTTTAAATCCACCACTTTCGAGGCGGTCCGCGGGGGGACTTCGGCGGCAAACCCGAAAGGGTCCGATTTATCCCAAACCTGCTCATGGTACCGGATTTGATATTTATAAAGAGTCCCTTCACTCAGCCCAGGAACAAAAAGCTCCCAAAACCCGGCAGGAATATGTTTCCGCATCGGATGCCGTCGGCCGTCCCAGCCGTTGAAGTCCCCAATCACGCTCACACTGGTGGCATTAGGCGCCCAGACAGCAAAATTGACCCCATCCACACCGTCCACGGTCCTCAACTGGGCGCCGAGCTTCTCATAAGCCCGATAATGCTTCCCTTCGTTGAGTAAATACAGATCGTAGTCGGTCAGCAGAGGAGGAAATTGATAGGGGTCGTGCATCGTGGTCTTGTTCCCGCTGGCATCGGCCACACACAATTGATACGGAAGATACCCATTCCCATTACTCGACGGGCATAAAACCTCAAAAACGCCCGCCGGATGAATCCGCCGCATGGGCCGAAGAATTTCCTGGCCATGCGGGCCCTCCACCACCCAGGCTTGGGTACCATGAGGCAGATAAGCTCGAATGGCCGTCATCTTCCGGCCATCGGCTTCCACCTCGTGGGGACCAAGAATGGCAAAAGGATTTTCGTGACGCTGTTCTACCAGTAAAGTAATCTGATCCAAAGCGGCTGTGGTTCGCACGAAAATGCCTCCTTGCGCCGTTTTACTGTATGACACAATTTACCTAGTAAACCCTTTTTAGAAAAGTACCCTATGATTAAAACCTGTCAATCTTTCTTTCCTAATTCTTTTCCCCGAATCTTGCCTATTTTCTCTTGTTTTTCCGTATTCTCCCATCAGGAATAGGTTAAAACCACTAACCCGCCATGAATCTCCAACTTCAGGTGGAAAGATACAAGATTTTGTCCATCGGCCCGGAATCTAAAGCAGAAACACATTCCCTACCATAGGCCGAAGCTTACTCATCCACCGCTGCAATAACCCCCACAGTCTTTTTCCTAACCAGAAAAATGCCCCTGGAGACGGCCCTCCCAAAGACCCAAACAGGCTGTAAAGAGAAACAGTCCCCCCAACAGAGACGGTACTGCTCTCCTGTTGGCTGAGACCGTTGGGAAGCTTTTGGGAGGATTCTTTTTCTAAGGTACCGTTTTCGGATGGAGTATGCTGAGCCTGGAGGGGGGGTCTTCTCGGCAGGAGAACCGGAGCCTTTTTCGGTGCAGTATCTCCCTGAGGGGAGTTAACCCCGGTTTTCCGTTCTCCATCCTCCGCATCCCAAGGACAATATGGGAGAGTTTGGGCTAGGGGAAGATTCAAAGTAGGTGGTTTGCACTTTTGGGGCCTGCTTCCGGAAAATCCAGACACGTTCTTCGTAGAAGGAGCTATCGGATTACGCTGTAGGGGAGTGAGATTTCTCCCGGGAGGAATCCGATGGGGAGGATCAAACCTCAAAAACCGGCACTCCACTTGATGGAATCGCATCGCCCGTTCGATCCGTTGCCAAAGGTCCCGATTTTTCACCGGTACCATTTCACCGAAAAACTCCCATTGCCATCCATTGGCCTGCCACTCAGGCAGGCCGAATCGAATACCCTCCTGAACGTACCGACTGGGGGTAGAAAGGGTAATTTTGGAAGGTTGCTCTAAGGCTTCTAAGCCCAGGACCACCGGCAGCAACTCCAATCGGTCCCCCTGGGCTTCCGGTTCTCGATCGGAAACTTCTAAAATGGTAACCCCTGTGGGGGAGCAAATGGAGAAATGCCAGGTCCCTTCGACCCTGTTGGAAGACGAAAAAAGGATGTATTGCGGTATGTTGGGAGAGAGGTTCATTGTCTGGTTCCTTGCCGGACCGTCTTTCTTTATCGGCAAGAATTGTGCAGTTTCTCTATTTTATCTATATGATTTCTTTTATCTGTCCTGGTCTGCTAGGGACTCCTGGCCTCCAAAGAAATAAAAGCCAGCCTCTAAGCCCTGAAAGCCCCCCCTATTTGGGATATTCAGAGAACCCAAAACAGACCAGGAGTGCTACCAGGGGATATGGCTTGCGGTAACGGGACCAGGAACTCCTCCCATGCCCACCGGCGATAGAACTTGGATCATAATATCGTCCATCTGGGCTTCCCCTAACCCGGTCAGTACAAAGCTGACCTGAACCAGGCCTGGCTGAGCGACCAGCCGATACATTTCAAACGGTTGCCAGCCAGAGGTCTTCTGAATCCGCAAAGACAGGTTTTCCCCCCCTAAGGAGTCAACAATCACCAGACCATCCACGTTTCCCTGAATCGGTTGGGGAACCTGGACCCATCCTTGAATACGGAGGCATTGCCCGGCCTGAACCTGAATGGGGGGGCTAATGACCCATGCAGGAGGTGTTTCGATCACTTCTGGCAGAGATTGGCTTTGTCGGGCTACGGCCGCTAATCGAAGTCCCCATTGGCCTGAACGGGCAGCCTGCTGGGCTAACTCCACAGAAGCATCCGCAATTTCCCCCCCTGCTTGGCCGCTCCGCCACCCAGCGGCCAACATCGCCTGAAAATCCTCAAAATTTCCACCCACCAGCAGGTTCGGTCCTGCCGTAGAGCAACGAACCCGGCGGACCATTTCCAAATGCTCGGGCAGCATCCGGAAACAAACGGCCAGGGGCCACTGGACGGCTCTCTGTCTCCCAATACCGAACGACTCCCAAATCCTCTGTTCCCCAAAACGAAGGGTCCGTTGAGCCTGTTGGGATGCCAAAATCGCTGAGAGATATTCCCGATTTTCCAGACGTTGCTGGGAAAGGGCCAATTGATCCCGAGCCTGAGCTAAGCCGGGGTTTCCTAGGGAGGGGCCGCCAGGTCTCTGGCCCTCTGGAAGAGCGGGAGGCAGTCGGCTAAGGACGGTCTGGAAATCTTGGAACTTTCGGAAGGCCAGTTGGTGATGCAATTCGGCTAATCTCCGCTCCACATTTTGTGCCCGTCGGGTGGTGGTACTGATGACCAAGGGGTCTTGGCTGATCACGACAGCCGCCGTGAGATCAAATTCCTCCAAACGTATCCGATATCCCCCCGGAATCCGGTCCCGACGCAGAGGCCGTAATGTACCGCCTAGAATCTGATAGGCTTCGTGGGCCTCTGGAAGTCCCGGCAGGATGAAGCTCCTCGGTTGGGCGGACGCTTGACTGCCTACCTCCTGCGGAGCAAGGTCTGCCGAGAAAACCAGAGCCAATCGCGACCGTTCTGTTCGCCGTAAAGAGGCTAGGATGTCTTGATGCCCGGTCTGGAGGGGACCGCTTTCGCTGCCGGCTGCCAACCACGGTTCCAAAATGTCGAGTTCTCGGTTGAGGAGTTCGACGGCGGCAGCCCGAGTCACGGTTTCCGTATCCTGGCCGTCCAACGGCCGATCCGACTCGTACACCACCCCCCGACTCCCCCCTGCCAATGCCGCATATAGGGTTAACCGAATTTGCTCTTCAGAAAAGTTTTCTGGTAATTCCCGGCCCGAACCTAAGAGCATCGCCTGGGAACGAATTCCGAGGGGCAGTTGGGTGGGAATCGAAACCCACAAAGGCGTGCCAGGACGGACAAGGAGTTCTCGCTGGCGAAGCCATTGGAGATAGTCGGCAAAACTAGACCCACCATCTAGGGGGGGTCGGGTAAGCCAAACAATATCGACCACCCGACTGAGGGCTTGCAAACCCCCATTGGCTCGGCAAATCAGAGGACGGCAAGAAGGGTGATCTGCCCGTCGAACTCTCTGGGCCCATCGGGCGATGGTTTCCCAATGAATGCTGGCAGGTTCTAGGGTCAGGTCCCAAGCCAAGACCCGATCGAAATCCGAAGGGATTTTTTCCCGGATTCCCTGAATAGGGGGTTCTGCTTCTTTGCCTATGTCGTGTCCGATCGGTGGGGGGCAGATCAGCCAAAGCCCTAGCCGCTCTGCCTGGCCTATCAATTCCGGCCCGGGGGAGGTAGGAAGCCAGACGACATTAAAACCCAAACTCTGGAGAAAGGCTAAGGATTCCCCCCGGTATTGGATGATCCTGGGGAAAAACTCCCGGCCTTGCACCATCAAGACCGACCCGACTAAACGGGGACCGGCTTGCTCCTCTTTGCCCTCCCCCAATGGGGCAGATAACCTTCCCGGAGGGTTCGATTCCCCTGGACCGGGGAAGTTCCATGAACTTTGCAGAGGGGAACTAGCCCCTAAAGTGCCTGATGATCCCGAAACCAGTGGACCTGCGATGGGGGGAGAAACTCCTGGGGACGGCTCAATCAGACCGGCCACATCCAGATCGTCGATCCACAGGTTCGTTACTCCCGGCCCGCCGTAACCATTTAACAAAACTTGGGAAACGTAGGCTTCTCGTTCGTCCACTTGGGGGCCATATTGGCTTCTGAGCACCCGGGCTTGACGAGCTACCTGCTGCACCACATTTTGAAGCCGTAATTGTTCCCATCGGCCTACTTGGGTGTAGGTAGTCCCGGGGATGAGGACAGTGAAGGGGGCTCCGGTGCGGGGATGGCGTGTGCGGGGTAATACGACCTGGGCGAGAAGCTGAATTCCTGCCCGGTCGGATTTGACCCATACACTGATGAGTAATTCGTCAATCACCGGGGCTCGGCCAATCGGGTGGGCCAGATACACATAGCTCCCATGCCCCGCTGCCAAGCGGATGCGTTCGCAGCCCTGGCCCACATGGGCTTCCCCCTGAATACGGGAATGAAATTCAATCCGATGGGGGGTGTCGGCTCCGGCCTGTTGCCAAGACACCGTTGGCCCTTCAAACCCTTCGTAAAAAGCTGCCCGTCCGCCCTCAGCCCCACCTTCGGCAACACCACTTAACCAAACGGAAACCAGAACCACGGATGGGATCAGCCTCTTGGGTTGGGGCATGGCTCGGCTTGTTTTCCGCTTCCCCAGAGCTCGGAAGAAATGTCGCCAAAAACAGACCACGGCTTCCTCCAAAAAACCGAATCGTAACTGGAGGTTGTATCAGGGGTTACGAGTTTTGGCTAGATCAACTGTTGGATTTTGGCAACATGAGCATTCGTAAGGAACGATTCCGAAAAATTGTAAGAGCTTTTTTTGTAACAAGTTGCGGAAAATTTTGGAACTCCAGAACTGCTTGGCATAGGGAGTGCTCTCGGCAAGAAATACAGCAGCACCTTCTGGAGAAAACCCCTATGAGTGAGCCCATTCGATCCCAAAAACCCGAAGCGGAACCACTACCAGGCGAAATTGTGAACCTGGCCCATGCCATCGAACAGTTACCCATGCCTTATCGGGACCAAATGACCCCCCTAATGGTTCGCGTCATGGAAAGTGCTCGGCGACGGCGTCGGATTCTCAACATGGTCCAAGAGGCTCTCTCTCAATTACGTTTGGATATGAAATACTTGATCTTCGATTTAGAAGCCACCCGGAGAGAGCGGGACAGCTATCGAGAACAGTTAGAACAACAAAATAACCATTTCGAAGGGGATGAAAATCCCCCATTAGATCTATAATCCCCCTTCACCATTTCTGACGGATTAAGACGTATTGGTCTGTCTTGGGGAAAGGAAACCGAGGAGAAACACAACCGCCCTTCGAAGTGCGTTTTTTTCATCGGAATCATTGGATCGGCCTCGGTACTGAGCAGACTCTTCACCGCTGGCTGGGAACACTCCGGCACTTAGGCCCGAAAGTGCCGGAGTGTTTTTTTAGGCGTTTTTTTGACCTGGACAGTACTCAGGGAAGCAGCCGAGCCACAGGAGGCCCGAAAATACGCGATTTTCCGGCCAGAGTTATCTTTCATGATCCCCCCACAGATCGACCACGACATCTTAGAGGAGCTTTTCTTAAGCCCATGAACGTGCGATTTGGGGGCTCTCCGAAACCTGATTATTTTGACTGTATCTACCCGGCCAAGCCCCCACAACTTGTAGGGGGTAAGAATCGGCTCCAACCCAACAGATTGTGGTAATTACTTCCGGTAGATACAGTCAAGTTATCATAACCGCTTATCAACCAAGGAGTTATGATTTTTCAGAAAATGCCATGGAAAGAGAATCCTGGAGAAAAAATCCATACCGTTGCAGAAACACTCCGGCTGACGTAGCATAAAAAGAAAACGACACGGGCCGAACTGGTTTTTCTCCCCCCATGAAAGGGCATAGGAGCGTTCCGATAGGAGGAATAGCAGCAGCATGGGTCAAATGGGTGCAGAGCAATTTGCCCAACGGGCTTTTGATCTGGGATTGGTTACGGATCGCCAACTGAGAGAGGCATGGGCGGCTTTTAGCACTCGGAATGTGCCCTTGTCCGATTTTGTCCAATATCTGGTGGGTCGAGAATCCCTGACGAATTACCAGGTGGATAAGATTCTCAAGGGGGACAAGAGTGGCTTTTTTTACGGAGATTACAAGGTTCTGTATCTTGTAGGGGCGGGCACCTTTGCCCGGGTGTTTCGTGCGGTTCATCGGGAAACAGGGCAGGTGGTCGCCTTGAAGGTGCTCCGGCGCCGATATAGTGATAACCCGGCCCAATATGAGGCTTTTCTTCGAGAAGGCCGAGTGGGGTTAACATTGCGGCATCCCAACATCGTCCCGATCTACGAAGTGGTTTCGGAAGGGCATACGCATTATTTGGTGATGGAATTTGTGGAGGGGCAGAATTTACGGGACTTTGTCAAAATTCGGGGGCGTCTTTCGCCCGAGGAAGCCACTCGCCTGATGGGCGACATTGCCAGTGGATTGCAATACGCCTTCGAGCATGGGCTGACGCATCGGGATTTGAAGATGACCAATGTCTTGGTTTCCACGGAGGGACGGGCCAAGTTGGTCGATTTTGGATTGGCCGCCGTGGACGAAACGGCCGACGACGACCTGTTGAGCGAGTTTTCCAATCCCCGGACCATTGACTATGCCGGTCTAGAGCGGGCTACCGGCGTCCGGAAAGACGATACCCGGAGCGACATCTATTTTGCCGGGTGCATCTATTACCACATGCTCACAGGAAAGGCGCCGCTTTTGGAAACCAAAGACCGCATTCAACGGCTTTCCAAACAGCGATTTTTAGACGTACCGCCGATCCAGAAGGTGTTGCCCGATCTGCCTAGTTCGGTGGCTTTGGTCGTCAATAAGGCGATGTCATTGGATGTCAATCGGCGGTATCAAACGCCCGGCGCTATGCTGGTGGATTTAAAAATAGCGGCCAAACGACTCCGGGAGGAAACGGGCAAGGGGGTGGATGCTTCGCATTCCTCCCACAAGGCAGAGTCTATCCCCACGCCGAGACATACGGTGATGGTGGTCGAATCCAATACCCATATGCAGGATTTGTTCCGGGAACAACTCAAAAAAGTCGGTTATCGGGTGCTCTTGACCAGCGATCCCGAGCGGGCGTTGAATCGTTTCCGGGATGAACCTAGCACCGCCGAGTGTATCATTTTCAACGCCCAACAGCTCGGGCGGGCTGCTCTGGAGGTGTTCAATACCTTTGCTCAGGAGACAAAAATTCAACATGTCCCCGCCATTCTCCTGCTGGATGAAACTCAACAAGGATGGATGGGCGAAGCGGTTACGGACACCCATCGGCTGGTGTTGAAGATGCCGCTTACGGTTCGCCAACTTCGGCAGGCAATTGGTAAACTATTGTCCGAAGAATCCGCCTCCCAGACCAAAGCCTCGGAACCGTAAACGGCATGGGATTTCCCACGTCCGGTATAGCCAAGGATGGTCTATTGAA
>Ga0272448_1004579_pt1 | contig 15692 bp, 13 predicted proteins | sample YNPCB0191_FD_202220 | JGI IMG/M metagenome (GOLD analysis project Ga0272448, IMG submission 202220) | Hot spring sediment microbial communities from Yellowstone National Park, WY, United States - YNP-CB-019-1 | ecosystem: Environmental > Aquatic > Thermal springs > Hot (42-90C) > Sediment...
CTTGCCACGTTCGGATATTTGGTAAAGCAGAGAGCAGGAAAAGTCATATATTACGCTCACCCCGATAATTCAGAAAAAAGCGAGGCGATTTGAGGCAATAAGATTCATGGGCGGGTAACTCCCACACTCCCGCCCAGAACTCTTTTTTATAAAACTGTAGATCAGTTGCCAGTTATCTATTCTGTATCTGAGTTATAATCTTCATTCTCATCTGATTCTTCAGTTTCATTCATTGTCTCCATGATTTCTTTATTGTTATCCATGTAGTCTTCGTTCTTTGTTTCATATGTTATTTCAATAGGCTTTTGCGTTTTTATGGTGTACAAGAAATTAGTAAACCAGTAAACATCTACAATTTTGTTCAAGAATCCAGTCACATCTAGTTTATCCTCCCTGCTTAGGATGGAATAGATTATATATTGGCTGTTTATCTCTTTCCTAATCTCCTCTATCTTTTTTATAACGTCATTCAGCATTTTTTTCTTTCCCTTGCATCTGCATATAGTACTCCTGCATCTGTAGAGATGATCAATTAATTTACGACCCTCTTCAGTGTCTAATGCATAAAATAGGGATTCGACAGCTTCCCATTCAGAAGCGATCTTCTCCCTAGTGACTAGAGATTCGATCCAGCTGACTTCACTTTTAGTTAGGTTCACTAGCTTCACTCCGAGTATGGAATACATAGTCCTCATTAATTCCCAATTTGGCTTTTCTGTAATTTTTGTTTTTTCGTTCTCGAAAAATATCTTGAGTAGCATTTTTGGATTTGCATTCGTTTTCTTGATTCCTAAGAATATCTCTCTTGCGATTTTCATGTTTCTTTCAAAAAGAACACTATTCTTTCTCATTTCTATACATGCATTTTCCACTTCATTTTCAGAGAGTTCAGACATGTTTTTGTGTCCGAATCTTCTTCCCAGATAGATTATTATGTCTTCTGGCTTGACTCTCGCTTCCAGTTTTTCAAATATTCTTTTTTCTTTGGGTGAAAGTTTAAGTTTTATTGTTCTTTTGAATCCGTTCCCATCTGATTTTTCCTTTCCGTTAAAATTAGCTACCATAATATCATCATTTGAACATCATTAAATATTATAAACATTTCTATCTCACTGCTGAAAATACAAGTAATAGTATTAAAAATAGAAAAACAGCAAGTGGGCCGGGGGAGATTTGAACTCCCGACCTCGTGATTATCAGTCACGCGCTCCAACCTGGCTAAGCTACCGGCCCTTGAGCCAAAAAGAGTCAAACAGGATGAATAAACCTTAATTATATATGGTTAATTAAATTTAAATATCTTAACTAAGTTTAAAATATTTCTGCATTATTTTATTTCCTTTCATTTTTATCCTCATTTTAGATGGATTTTTTAACTTTCTTATTCATATATAATCGACCAATTGTTGTTTATAGTCGCAATCAATATCAATGAGGCAGACCATATGCTAATTCAATTAGAAGACGGAAGAACTGTGGGTATAGAAAATTCAAAGGGAGACATTACTTATATCTCTCATGCCCATTCAGATCACACAAGGAAAGGAAGAATTTTCTCTTCTAAGGAGACCTTCGACTTACTGCATAATAATTTTTCAGAAGAAGTTAGTGAACACGATTCTCATTCATCAGCGGATTTTATTCCGATTTCAGACAAATCAATTGAGCTCCACCCAGCCGGCCACATCCTTGGCTCCACCCAGATAAGGTTCACCAACAGCCATACAGTCGTCTTCACTGGAGACATGAAGCTCAGGGATAGCTCTACCTCTGAAAAAGCAAGGATTCTGGATTGCGACGAGCTACATATCGACTGCACTTTCGGGCACCAGGATTTCGTATTCCCAGACATAAATATAATTGCGGATAGGATAGACAGATGGACAAGGACAAGGTTGATGACTGGCCAGAATGTAATATTCGGTGCATACAGCACTGGAAAGGCACAGGAGCTCATAAAGATTTTGAATGATTACTCGAATATAACCCCAATTGTGGATAATACGATAGAGCAGAAATGCAAGGTGTATGAAAAGCATGGAGTCAGGCTTGAAAGGGCAGAGATAGGTTCAGAAAAAGCTAATGAGATAATGAAAGGTAAGTTCGTATATGTAGTTCCTTTCCAACTGGTTAATCGAGATTCAGAGAATTGGTTTAGAATACAGTATAAGCAGGCATCATTTGCATTGGTCACAGGATGGGCATTAAGGTATAAATATAAATACACTGCATTTCCATTAAGCGACCATGCAGGGTTTTCAGAGATCATTGAATATATTGATTCAGCAAGGCCAAAAGAGATAATATGCCACTACGGAAACGCAGCCTGGATGGCAAGTTATCTTAAGTCAAAGGGTTACAATGCAAAAACAGAAAGCGAATGGAGATTGTATTCAAAGAATTTGATCACAGAATCAGTTAAAGAAAGCTCTTCCTCAACAAATAACAGTTCAGAGATTAAGGCGGTGGTGCAGAGCATAGCACAAATAAAATAGTCTCAATCGACTTCTTTTAATTCGTGTATGAGTAATCAACAGTCTAAATGTTTCTTCATGAAAGAGTAGGCATAGATTATTGAGCTTATAAGACTTATAGTACCAATCAAGTCTCTTCTCCATTCCTTCATATCTCCATGTACTCCTTTTCCAGGTATCAAAACTAGCTCGACTTCTTTCCTTGCTTTTGTAGCCATTGAATATATATTTAATGAACCAGTTACTGGCACGATATCATCCCTTATACCATGCTCTATAAGCAGAGGTATCCTTAATTCGTTTACATACGTGATTGGAGATCCGTTTACAAATATCGAATCATCAGTTGTATCATTTACACCTAAACTTTCAACATATTTGTTATAATCTTCCAATACTTTTCTCGTATGTTCATTTATATTCTCTTTCTTTAAAGTTTCCTTTGTATATTTGAACTGTTCAGCCAGATCAGCAAAAGGAGAGATTGAAACCCCGCATTTAAGGTTGTTTCTCTCTATGAATTCTTGATTCGAGCACATCTTGTAAACCACTATGTTTCCGCCGCTTATCCCTACAACTCCTGATTTGTCTCCTATTTTCTTTCTTTTTTCATATTTGTTCCTCAAAAATTCTGCTGCATCTATGTAGTCCTCTGCCTCTATCTCTTTTAATTCGTTTCTGGATCTGACGCTGAACGCCCTGTATCCAAGGCAAGCGATTACTTTGCCCACAATCGAAAAATTGAACAAATCTCTTTTATATCCGCTGTCAAAAGCAATCAACGGTAATGGTCTTTCGTCATTCGGTCCGTACATTATTCCTTCTATCGCTTCATTCCTGCTGTTCAAGTACCAGAAGCGTTCAGATTTTGTTTCATTCAATTTCCTAAGTTTCCAGATTATGCTTGGGAGATACAATGCGTTTTTCATCACAAAAGAAAACAGAGATGGGGTGTCGTTTATACAATAAATATCTTCCAGCCTATTCTTGATTATTATCTGGTCAATCAGTTCCATTCCTATCTCTGCAAGATTCTTAATAGTTCTGAATGGATTGGTGCTTGTTTTCTTTTCTTTGCTTTCAAATCTGCATGCTCTTTTTTCATATCTATACATAATAAGTATACATTTTTGTTGTTTTTATATTTTCTGTTTGTTCAAAATAAGTAAAAATAGAAAAATAAAAAATAAAATCAATCTCATCAGATTTAAGTGACAAATCAAGTTCTGTTATACTTGTTGTTGTATTCTGTTGCTTTAAAGAATTATATCTTTTCTCCGACTGCACTCTTTCCTCTGACTTGTGTTATTCTTACTTTCACTGTTTCGCCAGCGTTGGTGCCCGGAACAAAGATTACGAATCCCTGGACCTTACCTATTCCATCTCCTTTTTCTCCTACTGCTTCTATAGTAAGGTCTATTTCGTCACCCTCTTTAACTGGCTTTGGTGCAAAACTTCTTCCGCGGAATCCGCCACGTCTGAATCCTCCGCGTCTTTCTCTTCCTTCTTCATCCATTTATGTCACACTCCTTAATTCTGTGTCAAGCAGCCATCTTTCTTTGTCTAAAAATCATTGCAGGAAAAAGCAAAGCTTATTCCAATCAATTCAGATTAGAAAAGTAGAGACAACTACTTGCTTTTCTATGTGTATAGAGATATATCAGGTTGAATTTATAATCCTATGCTTTTATCCAGTTTTTATTCAATTTTGAGGTTTAAATTTAAGCTTTTTAAATTTGCATACATATTATAACCAACCAGCAAAGAAAACCAACCTTTTCAAAGGTTGGATGAATTTGCTGCCAAATTTGCATGTATATGACATCTAATATATAACAAGATAATATAGATCATAATATAAATCGTTCTAAAAAACTATCATAAAAATCACTGGAAATTCACCTCAGAAAAGCTTATAAAGTACATATCTCGATAAAACATTATGCACGTGTCAAAAGCAAGTGAAACAAAAGCGTATATAATCAGGACATACAAATTCAGAATATATCCTTCAAAGAAGCAAGAAATGGAAATGAAAGAACATTTAAAGATAGAGAAGGATTTGTGGAACGAACTTATTGAAGCAAACAAGAAGAAATATGAAACAGAAAAGAAATTCCTGACAACAAATGAAATGCATAATATTGTCAGGGATAAGGGATTATATTCACAAACAGCACAGGCACTTTCTCAAAGACTTGAGAATGCATTATGGAAAATGATAAAGATGAAGAAGCAGGGAAAGAAATGCGGTTTCCCACGCTTCAAGCCAATTGATAGAATGAAGAGTTTGTATTATCCTCAATTCGGATTCAAGCTTGACAAGAAATTAAGTGTCACTCCATTCGGAGAAATAAGCATAAAGCAGCACAGAGAAATAAAAGGAACAATAAAGACTTTAACATTGAAAAGAGAATCATCAGGAAAATGGTTCGCAGTCTTTTGCGTTGTACAAGAAAAACAAGAATCTAAAGAATACAAAGAACAGAATGAAGAAAAGTCAAAATTAAACAATGGGAAACAAGACAAACACAAAGAATATGAGAAAAAAGAGAATCAAGTCGGAATAGATTTAGGTCTTACTAGATTTGCAACTCTTTCAAATGGAGAAACAATAGAGAATCCAAAATACTATAAAAAATACGAAGAGAGACTTGCTTTCCTACAAAGAAAGTTATCAAAGAAAAAGAAAGGAAGCAAGAACAGAGAAAAAGCAAAACATAAAGTTGCAGTGCTGCATGAAAAGATAGCAAACGCAAGATTAGACTTTCTTCATAAAACATCAAATAAATTAGTTAATTCACACTCATTAATTGCTTTAGAAAAACTAAATCCAAAGGAAATGTCAAAAAGAATAAAAGGAAAACTGCATCTAGGAAAGCATATAATAGATGCAGGATGGAACGAATTTACGAATATGCTTTGCTACAAAGCGGAGGAAGCTGGTTGCAGAGTTGTATTCGTAGAAACAAAGAATACCACACAGGAGTGCAGCAACTGTCATATGATTGTAGAAAAGCAACTTTCAGACAGAATTCATCATTGTCCTTTCTGCGGACTAGAAATAGATAGAGATTTAAATTCTGCACTCAATATACTCATAAGAGCTACGCAGGGGCACTGCGGAAGTAACGCCTGTAGAGATCAAGCCTCTACCCTGTCCCAAGACAGGGCAAGCATGGTCAAGGAAGCAGGAACTATATGCAGTGTATAACTTCATGGCTAAACACTGCTGGAAGTCCCGAAATTCAGTTCGGAGAGGATGTCACATCTAATCAATAGTCACTGTGTTGAAATCTGATTTAGAAGGGAGAGTATGGCGAACAAGTCTGAAAAGGAAGAGTCAAAACCCAAGGAATTGGAGGAGAAGTTTTCTTTCCTTCAATTGGACCCAAAGGAGACAAATAAGTCATTGTTTTCACAGATTAAAAAGGAAACAGTGCTATTTCCAATGAATCCCTTCCATAAGGATGAAGTTTTTGTTTATAAGATCGTTTTTGATTTTCTGTCTGCAAACCCAAACAAAAAAGCGATATGGTTCGCAAGCGACAGGTCTGTAAAGAAGATTCTGAGCGATTTCAAGAACAACGGCTTTGACATATCGGATTACAGGGACAACATCATATTCATAGATGCGATAAGTAAATCAGTTTCAACCCCGAAAGAAGAGAAACATTTCCAGATATTGTATCTTAACAATCCTGACAACCTTACTGAGCTTTCAATGCTCTTGCAGGATCTTTTCGAGGATGAAGCAATAGAACTTGCAGTTTTTGATTCATTAAATGGAATGCTGACTTTCAATGATGAGAAGAATATCCTGAAATTCGTAAGGTTTTTGTCCTCAATAGCAGAAGAAACAAACACCACTACAATATTAACCTTCTTCAGAGGGCAATACCCAGAGCAGCTTGAAAACGCATTCAAAATCGCAGTTGATGATGTTTTATCTGTGGAAGGAGATGCAGTAATTCTTAGAAACAGATCTGAAAAGATAGAGATGTAAAGTTCAGACCTTTATTCAGTTTATACTTACACTAAAAGACAATAGGCAAGGAAGAGGTTGTTTTATGAATAAATTCATAAATTCAATAAACAAATCAAAATTCATTTTTAATTTTTTCTTACTTTTTTTGTTTTTGCAGTACCTATCTTTTGCAGCAGAGGAATCAAACGTTAAGATAACTAATACAGTGGTTAACAAATTCATCACTGTTTCAGTAATTGACGCTCCAGAAAATTGATTCCGAATTATGAATATAAATATCCTATGGTGGTTGCGCTTTCGCTTTCTAGTGATTCACTCAGAAACATAAACTCAAACAACGTAACAGTGTATGTAAAAGCCATAATAGAAACCGAGGGCGGTGATGTGTATTTTAAAGACGGTCAGAACAGATTAAACACCTCATATCTTACGTTATACTGCAACATAGAAAATAGAAATGATGAATATGTCTGCTCTGGAAATTCAATTTCATCAAAAGAATTGAATGCGTACATGTTTTCAAATTCATCCCAGAAAAACATATCTGCACAAATTAATTTCTATGCAAGCACAACACCTTTTGATGATTTTATCCCGATACTTCAGCAATCTGTTTCGTTGAGAAATGAATTAAGCCAACTGGTTTCGAATCTAAATACCACTGATCCAAACATTCAGGAAGAGATAAACAAAACAGAGGAGGCACTATCTTCTTTTCACATCGAAGAAGCCAAATCGAAAATCGACAATCTTAAAATACAATCAGGGAATTCATTCCTGTTTTCAATTTCATACTTCATTAATCAGATAATAGGCTACATCCAATCCCTCTTTGATTTTGTTTCTCCTGATTTCGGTTATACTGTTGCACTCTTTTTCAGCTTGATTTTGATTGTTTTAATTTTACTGTTCAAAGTTAGAAAGAACGGAAAAATCGCTTTGATTGCGATTTCTATTGTTACTGCAATACTTGCTTTATTGAAGATGTTGCCGATTCTCTTTGTGTTTCTTATTCAGTTCGTGGTTCTACTTCTTGTCATTTCAATTGTATGTGCAAGAAACCAATCTAAAAGAAAATTTAGATCAAGCGACGATTATGTAGGTCCAGAATACGATGAGATACTAAAAAGAAGGAAATAATAAAGAAATAATAAAAAGAAGTAATACAAGGAAATAAAAAGGAAATCATAGAAGGAAGCAAGGAAAAGATATTTCTAATTATTAATATATAATTTGATAATATATCGCTTGAGCCATAAATAATATAAGAGAGGCAGACTATAGCCGATCTTTTGTAGATGCAGCATTCGACTAAGCGGTTTTAAACCTTGCACTTCATTGCGAGTATGCAGGTCTTTTCATCAAGGATTTTCGTCTCCTTTCGTCATCCTCATCCTAGAATCCTTGTTTGTTTCTATTCCTGCAACATGCCCTTAAAGCATTTTTCGCTCTGTGGATCGAACTTCCTCAGGATTTTCAGTCAACAGCATTTCTGCTGATTAGCTGACCTTTCATCCCGTGAGCTGCAGTCCACCTCTCTGTTTAAAATATTCAATTAAAGTATAAAAAGTTATCTGAAATCAAAAAAAAGCGGGCCCGAGGGGATTTGAACCCCTGACCTGCCGGTTAAAAGCCGGACGCTCTGGCCAAGCTGAGCTACGGGCCCTTATTCTTCATAAAGATAATTTGAATAAAGAAACAATCAATGCGTTGTATATTTATGTATATTAATAAATAAAAATATTTGTTTTTTCTATTTGTTTTCTCAATCGATTACAAAGTCTGTTTTCATTCAATTTTTTTGAATAGCATAACTGCCTTTACTGGGTGTCCTTCCTCAATTTTTGGTTCTTCCACTTCCTTCCATTCTGGTTTTATTTCCAATGCATCAGCTGCAATTTTTCCTGTATTAGGCATGAATGGATAGTAAAGCAAGACAACAGTTCTTAATAGCTGGGCAGAAAAGTTGACTATTCTGGCTGCTGATTCTCTATCTGTCTTTATAACCTTCCATGGTTCATTTTCCTGCACGTACTTATTTGCTATTGTGGAAGCCTCTACTGCATTTGCAAGCGCCCCAGTTAATTCTATATTCTGCATGTTTTTTTCATACTTTTTCACTATCTCTTTTATTTCTTCAAGTATCTTCTCTTCCTTCTCTGTATACTTAGCACCAGGTACCTTTCCTTCAAAGTTCTTGCTTATAAATGATGTTATTCTATAGAAAAGGTTGCTATAATTTGCGACTATTTCGTTGTTAAGCCTTTCCTTGAGCGAGTTTTCAGAAAAATCACCGTCCTCGCCTATTTGAATGTCCCTTATCATGTAGTATCTTATCGGGTCTATTCCGTACTTTTCAGAGAGCGAAATTGGATCAATTGCATTTCCAAGGGATTTCGACATCTTCTGTCCGTTTACTGTAAAGAAGCCATGAACGTAAAGCGTCTTCGGGAGTTCATACCCTGCAGACATCAGCATTCCGATCCAGGTTATGCAATGGAACCTTGCAATATCCTTGCCCAATAAATGGACTTCTGCAGGCCAGTATTCCTTAGGAGAGATATAGTTTATGAGAGCATCAAACCAAACCCAGAATCTGTGGTTCTCATCTATTGGAAACTGTATCCCCCATTTGAGGTTTGGCCTTGAGATCGAAGTGTCTATGAGACCTTGTTTCAAGAAGCTTATGATTTCGTTTCTTCTTTTTTCAGGTTTTATGAAATCAGGATTTTGTAGGACATGCTGTAAGATTCTGTCCCTGTATTTCGAAAGCCTGAAGTAGTAGTTTTCTTCCCTTATTCTCTTCAGCTCCTTTTTGTGTATAGGACAAAGACCATCAGGTGCGTCCTTCTCAAGTTTGAATTCTTCGCATGCATCACAATACAATCCCTCATACACTCCTTTGTATACGTCGCCGTTTTCGTATATCTTTTTGAAGAACTCAATTACGTTTTTTTTGTGCCTTTCTTCTGTGGTCCTTATGAAGTCATCGTTTGTCAGATTCAGCCTTTTCCATGCGTTTTTCCATTTTTCAGCCATGAAGTCAGTGTATGCTTGAATATCGGAGAATCCATTCTTTTCTGCAGCCTGAACAGTCTTAACAGAGTTTTCATCCAGTCCGGTAAGAAAGAATGTGTTATCTCCCTTCATTCTGTGCCAGATTGCAAGAATGTCAGCGATTATGGTGGTGTATGCACTGCCAATGTGAGGCATGTCATTTATGTAGTATATAGGGGTGGTTACATAGAACTTTGTCATATTATCACTTATTTAATTAAATAACAAATCAAACGAAGTTGATATCACATGAAATTAGGTTACAAAGTATTTTAATATTTTATTGTCATATCATTTATCATATCTACATTTGTCCGATATGATTCATATTGTCTACAACATACATTTGCTAGATAAATATTTAACTTTTATCAAGACAATGCAGTATTGGAAGTGAGGGGTTCCATTAGATTTATTAATTGAAAAAATAAATCATGCACTGATAAAACATGTTGTCTTTTATAATTTCTCATGCTTGAAATTCATGCTAAAATATTATGTGTCAATTTTGTGATGTGATTTTATGCTGCAGCCAGATCTTACTCCAATCATCCAAAAATTCGAAGAGTTTTTTGTAGACAAGTATGATAAGCAGTTTCAGCTTTTAAAAAACAGCTATCCAGAGAAAAAGAGTTTCTATGTCTCATACAAGGAACTACACAAGTATGATCATGAATTTGCTGAAAAACTTATTGAAAACCCTGATTCCTTCATGAAAGCAGCAGAGATGGCCCTGGTCTCTATGGTTGGCGAGGAAAAGAAGAATTTTGAGCCCCATGTAAGGATAGAAGAGCTCGAGACAGGAGAACCTTTGTTGATTCAGAACATAGGTTCAGACCATATTCATAAACTAATAAGTATAACTGGGGTGATTACAAAGCGTGCAGAAATCAGGCCAAAGGTTCAGATCGCTGTTTTCAATTGCACAAACTGTGGAAACATAGAAAAGGTCATAATGGAGAAAGGAGTTTTCATTCCAGAGGTCTGCAGCAACTGCAAGAAGAGAGCCTTGGAACTTGATGAGAAGGCCTCGCACTTCACTAACATTCAGCGCGCAGAGATTCAGGAGCTGCTTGAAAGAGTCAGAAGCGGTTCCCCTGCAAGCCATATTGAACTGATTCTTGATGATGATTTGTGCAATTCAATCATACCTGGCGACACCATTGAAGTAGTTGGCATTCTAAGGCTTAGGCAATTGGGTAAGAAGAATGATCCAATTTTTGCAAAATACATCGACGTTGTATCGATAAAGAATATGCAAAGGGAATTCGAAGAGGTTGAGCTTTCAAAAGAGGATATAAAGCAGATAACCGATTTCGCAAAGCACCCAAACGTTTTCGATATCATAACGAATTCTATCGCGCCTTCTATCTATGGCCACAGGGAAATGAAGCAGGCTATTGCCCTGCAGCTATTTGGAGGAAATCCAGACAAAGCCCTTCCTGAAGGCGGAAAAATAAGAAACGACATCCATATCCTTCTCATAGGGGATCCAGGTTCAGGAAAAACTCGTTTATTGCAATATGTAGCAAACCTGGCTCCAAAAAGCATCTATGTAAGCGGCAAATCTGTATCGGGAGTTGGCTTATGTGTGGATAAAGAATCCTTGATAACGCTTAACGACGCTGGAATGTGCAAGATTGGTGATTATGTAGAACAGAATTTTAAGGATGGAAAGAAAGAAGATGAAGGCGTTTTCTCTTGTGTCATGTCAGGCCGTGTCTTAACCTTGAACTCTGAATTCAAGGCAGGATTCGGTTCGATTGAAAAAATCTGGAAGATTGATTCGCCAGAAAAAATGATATATATCCGCACGCAACGCGGCAAAGAACTAAAAATCACACCCAATACTCCTGTATTGGCGCTGGATAATGGTAGTTTAATTTGGAAACGTGCGGGAGAACTAAATGGAAGAGAGTATCTCGCTACATCCAGGAAGAGTTCCCCGCTCTTAGGCAAGCCGATACCAATCATATCTCTTCTTAAAAACAAGAATATTCGAATCAGTACCAACATATCTAAAGTTGTTGTAAATATAACAGACAAGCTTGCAAAAAAATATGGTGATCTTAGTAAAGTTGCTAAGAGGTACGGTCTTAAAAGGAATCGTTTATATATGTGGAGATCAGGAAACAATTATCAAGGAATCCAGTTGCATGTTCTTAAGCGCATGGCTGAAGATGCTGGATTAGATCATTCCTTACTTTCTTCTCAAATCAATCAGGTTTTTGTTCGTTATGGCAAGAATGTTCATCTTCCAAGCTATGTAAATCCAGATATTGCATATCTTGCAGGATTGATTGCAGGCGATGGAGACATCTATCAAAACAAAAACACTGCGATTATAAGATTCCATAATGCGGACAAAGAACTTTTAAATAAAGCATCAAAGATTATCAAAGACAACTTTGGATTGAATGCAGAAATAATAAATTCACCAGCCAGGACTTCGTGCATTCGCATAGAATCGGTTGTAGTTGCAGAACTTCTAGAAAAACTCGGAGTCCCAAGCGGAGAGAAATCCTACAGGATAGACCTTACTCAGACATTGGTTTCTTCAGGTGAAGAATGCGTGAAACAGTTCATTAAAGGTCTGTTCGATACAGATGGTTATGTTAGCATTCCAAAGTCAGGTTCTGCTTCTGTTGGTTTTACAACTACAAGCAAGCCTCTTGCACAGAAATTGCTTTTACTTCTTGAGTGGTGGGGCATTGCTGCAAAGCTTCGCATAAGGAATAAAATAGGCCAAAAAAGTATGATAACGGGCAGAACCGTGGAAACCAAGAGGTTGCAATATCAAATTGAAATATATGGTATTGATAACTTCAGGTTGTTCAGAGACAGCATAGGGTTCTTTAAGAAACAAAAACAAGAAAAATTGAACTCGCTAATCCGCAATGTTAAAGCAAATCCGAACCTTGATGTCATTCCTGTTTCTTCTCTTCTTTTAGAAATAAAGAAGAGATACAGTCTCAAAGGATGGAGGATTGCATGCAATAAGCACCCCAGCAGAAAGAAGCTTCTTGAACTCGCCTCTAGCTTGCCAGAAATTCCTGAGAAGAAGACATTGCTGAACTTGTCAAATTCTGACATTTATTGGGATAAAATTTCTGAGCTTAAGGCAATTGTTCCAGATTCTCCTACAGTTTATGATCTAACAGTAAAAGATGCGCATGCTTTCCTTGCAAACGGTATTTTTGTTCACAATACTGCTTCAGCAGAGAAAGATGAGTTAGGGGAGGGATGGACATTGAAGGCGGGTGCTTTGGTGCTTGCTTCTGGAGGGCTTGGAGTGGTGGATGAATTCGACAAGATAGACGACACTGAAAGAGGAGCGCTTCACGAAGTCATGGAATCAGGTACAGTTTCAGTTGCGAAGGCAGGAATTGTCGCGAAGTTTAAGGCAAAAACATCCATCCTTGCAGCTGCAAACCCGAAGTTTGGAAGATTTGATCCCAACCAGCTTATCGCTATTCAATTTGACATACCCCCTACACTTCAGAGCAGGTTTGATTTGATATTTCCAGTAAGAGATGTTGTGGATGAAACAGCTGATAGAAAACTTGCTAGATATCTTCTTGAAACCCATAAGAATGCGGCAGAAAACAAACTTCCAGAAGTGAAAGAAGAACGAATGGATATTGAATTCTTGAGGAAATACATATCGTATGCAAGAAAATACGTAAAGCCAAAACTTTCAAAAGAAGCGCAGGACAGAATTGAATCGTTCTATGTCCAGCTCCGTGAAATGGGCAAGAAGCAGGGAGCGATTCCAATAACTCCTCGTCAGATAGAAGGTATAATTCGTTTGAGCGAGGCAAGCGCAAAGACAAGGCTTTCTGATGTTGTGGAATTGAGGGATGCGGAACTTGCAATAAGTTTGATGGAGTATGTTTTGAAGGAAATCGCACTTGACAGGACAACGGGCCAGATAGACATAGACATCATCAGTACAGGCCAGTCAAGGTCAAAGCAGACACAGTACTATGATCTGTATGGTTTGATCAGGGATTTGAACAAGCAGTTCGACTCGATACCAAAGGATAGGTTGTACCAGGATGCAATTACAAACTTAAAGATGGATGAAAGAACAATCAGGATGATAATAGACGAGATGCTGAAGAAAGGCGAGATATTCGAACCAAAGCCTGGCCATTACAAACTCGTGCATACTTATGAATGAGTGTCCGACTAAATGCGAAAGCATCTATTCATATGAAAGATTTTTATGCTTATCCTATATTACATTAATTAACATTTAATATAATTATAGATTTGAACATAATTATAGTCATTTACTGAATGATTAATTGTCATGGAAGTGTTGTAGATGAAGGCACTGAATGTTGTCTTGTTGCTGTTTATATTTGCTCAAATCATTTCACTGGGTGTCGGTGTGCTTTTGATCGAAGGAGCGAAGTCGAATCCAGTCTTAGCTTCCTTCAACATTGCGCCAGACCAACCTGAATCTGTTTCTAATTCATTGTATCTTCTCATATCAGTTTTGATAGGTGCGGCCTTGGTTTTGATCTTTCTTGCATTGCCTTTCAAGCAGTTCTTCATTCTTCTTATCGAGTTCATCTCTTCAGTATTTGCTTCCTTTGTAGTCTTCTTTGTTTTTCTTTCTGCGTTCAACGTTTCTTATTCAGATTTATACGCGTTAATAATTTCTCTCTTGCTGTTTGGTCTTAGGATAGTTTTCAAGTCTTTCAGAAACCTGGTTGCGATAATTGCAGGAGCAGGGATCGGTGCAGTAATTGCTTTTTCAATCGATCCATTACCACTGTTCATTTTTGTTGTTCTTCTTGCGGTTTACGACCTTCTGGCAGTCAGATGGACAAAGCACATGGTCAAGTTTGCAGAGTACTTCATGAAGGAGAAGACTTCTTTCTCCATGGGTTTTGAGGGGGTCAGGAAGGTCAAGGTTAAGCAGGAAGGAAAGATAGTTGCAAAAGAAGAACCATGGCATATCGAGCTTGGAACAGGCGATATTGCAGTCGCATCCATGGTAACAACAGTGTCATACAAGCTGGGTAGCATATTGTTTCCAACTGTAGCAATACTTGGAACCACTACAGGACTGTATCTTGTTTTCCTGCGTGCAGCAAGAAGAAAAGAAGTTATGCCTGCCTTGCCTTATATAGTTGGCGTTTCATTACTTGCATTGTTGTTGCTTTCAGGAATATTTTATATCCTTTCAGTTTAGTAGTTTAGTCATGCATCAGTTAAGCACTGTTTAATTTTACGTTTTTTCCATGAAAATATTCATTTATAAATTTTGAGTACTATATTATAATACTGAATTATTCAGTTCTGAATCATTCAGCTGAATTATTATTTTTAAATTCTTAGATTCGTCATGCGCAAGGGATTTTATGGCAATAGACATAAATGATTATGATAAGCTTTTAGAAAAAGCATATTCAGAGCTTCCTGAAAAAAGAGTTACTAGAGAGCGTTTAGAGATACCTATGCCAGAGACTTTAGTGCAGGGAAACAAGACAATAATCAAGAACTTCGAGGCAATAACAAGCAAGCTGAGAAGAGATCCAAAACACGTTGGAAAGTACCTCGCAAAAGAGCTCGCAACAAGCTTTTCAATCGAGGGAGGGAAGCTAATCCTTAACAGCAAGCTTTCAGACAAATTGATAAACGACAAGCTCAAATCATACATGGATATTTATCTTTACTGCAAGCAATGCAAGCTTCCAGACACCAGGCTGGAGGAAGTTGAAAGAGGAGTTTATGTCATGGTGTGCGAGGCTTGCGGAGCAAGGTCATCTGTTCCAAAGGTTTGATTGTTTTATTCGGTGGTTTTTTGGTAGAAGAACAAAGTCAACAATTTAGAGTAAGAACGCCAAGGCCTGGGGAAGTGCTTGGTTTGATTATAGGAAGAGCCGGCGGAAGCAGGTTCACTGTTTTATGTTCCGACAAGAAGGAGAGGATGTGCAGGGTTCCAGGCAAGATAAAGCACGATATCTGGGTCAAGGAAGGTGATTATGTCATAATAGAACCATGGCCGATAGAAAGCGATAAGAAAGGTGACATAATCTGGAGATACACCAGGATCCAGGCGGATTGGCTGAAGAGGCATGGTTTTCTCAAGGATCTGGAATAAATCTTTTCCCAAGGATCTGAATCATTCGATACTCTATAATACTGAAATGATGGGG
>Ga0272448_1004581_pt1 | contig 15682 bp, 15 predicted proteins | sample YNPCB0191_FD_202220 | JGI IMG/M metagenome (GOLD analysis project Ga0272448, IMG submission 202220) | Hot spring sediment microbial communities from Yellowstone National Park, WY, United States - YNP-CB-019-1 | ecosystem: Environmental > Aquatic > Thermal springs > Hot (42-90C) > Sediment...
TGTCAGGGTTCTCTTGCTAGACCTGTTTTTCATTTCATAGTTCTCTGTATCAAGGAAAATATCTTTGGCGCTTGGACCTCAACATCAAAGCGCTCTTTTACTTTCTTGCGCGCTCTTTCGCCTAGCCTTTGGCGCAGTTCAAGATTCTTGATTAGTTCAATGATCTTCTCCGCCATTGCCTCAGTATCCAAATAAGGTACTATAAAGCCGCAGTCATCTTCCACAAATTCCGGCATACCTCCTGCTTTATCAAAACAAACTATGGGCTTGCCTAAGGATGCAGCCTCAAGGCAAACAAGCGGAAATGGGTCTTCACGCGATACCAATGCAAAAACATCACATACCGCAAGGTAATCAAATGGTTTGGTTTTTTCACCTAAAAAATGGATAAAATTATTCAATCTTAGCCTATCTATGTCATACATCAATCTCTGCATCTGAATCTTTTCAGGATATCCCCCAACCCACAGAAAATGTACCGGATAAGAAACCTTTTTGTGAACATCTCTGGCGAGAAGAATAAATATATCAGGTGCTTTTCGCCAATCCAAATAAGCTGCTGACATACATACGATAGGCGCATCTTTAGGAATATCAAATTCTTCACATACTTGATATTTCGCCCTATCCGGCCTGATCTCCGATACCCGCACAAATTCATAAACCGTTTCAATCTTTGAACACGGAATATTATGATTGCAGATAAGATTGTTCTTAACCACCTCGGAGCAAGAAATATATTGCCCCGTGCAATTTTTTACATGTTCAAAATTAGTGGAACCAAAAAATCCAATAGCATATTCTAATTCATGAACATGACAAATAACGGGGCATTTAAGAAACGAAAGAAATTCTAATATTTCGCCTGTTGCAATGGTATTAGCATAGATAAGGGCGATATTTTGCTTTCTGTAATAATTTTTTAGTCTATACAAATAAACTTTTCTTAAAAACGGTTGAATTATCCGCCAGATTATTCTTTTTAATCTATGTCGAGGAGGCTCTTGATAGAAGACTAAAACATGTCCAATAGATCTAAAATCCTGCTCTAAGGCACCGCCCCTCCCCAGAAGGATTTCGAAACAGAGCTCGGAATTCGATCGTAACCATCTAAGTAGAGTCAATAATACCATAGGCGCACCGCTACGGCTTGCGTCATGCGAAATAAATAGAATTTTTCTATTCTTGTTTTCTCTCATAGTTTTTCCCATACCACATTAGCGCGCATTTTCCCCGGCAAGATAATAATTCCTTCAACTGATCCGAAAATATTTTGACAGGGTCAGCAGGAATCAGCTTCCTCACCTTTTCTGTAGCCAACTTTCCCATCTCTTCCCATTCATCTTTTCTTTGCCAAGCCCTTTCCATAGCCTCATCTATCAATTCAACGGTTGGCGCTTTAGCAAGAAACCCATTTACATTGTCTTCGACTAATTCCTTTATACCCCACTTCACCACGCTTACTCCAACAACAAAGTCCTCACCCGCCATTCTCAAGGCTGTTTGAGACCACAACTCTTCGCTACCACCCCATGGCATCCATTCATTGATTGTGATAAATGCAATCTTTTTCATATTTGTCTAATTATTTATAGTTTGTATAAGTCAGATAATCTCTTTATATACCTGCACTCCTTTATAAAATATTTATTTTTCATAATTATTGGGACTCGTCGGTTGGAATCTGCTCTTGTAAAAACAGAAATACAGTCTATTAATCTCTTTGTAGACCAATTGATTAACTCTTGGGATATGACTATTAAGCCGGCTCTTTTTGCATAATCTCTAAATTTAACTGCCGTCATAGTAATTGCACGGTTATGCACAAGAAAATCTTTTTCAATTATTCCTAAGCGCTCAAGAATGTTTCGTGCTTTCTTGGGCATCTTTTGAATAATTTTAGTATAGGTGCTATATTCCCCTAAATTTGAATGATGGATAAAGCCTACGCCGTTTCTTTTCAGTTTCTTGCCTAATTGATTACAATACGATTCAATTACGTCCGCCTCTGCATGAACTAATGAATCAAAACTAAATACAAAATCAATTGATTCATCTGGGATCATCTCCAGCGATTTACCGTCATTAACATGATACTTGACATAAGAAAATGCACTAAACCTTTTCTTACATGCCTCTATACATTTAGGAGATAGGTCAACCAATATAAGCTCCTTGCATAAATTGATAAGAAATCTCGTCCATCTGCCGAAACCAGGTGCAATCTCAAGAATTGTCTGCGTTGGAATAAAGGCGCAGATCCGCGGCAGAATCGTTCCATACCATTCCATATCAGATCCACCCCAAGCCACAGACCACTCCTCGCCCTCTTTAGACCAATCATACGTTCTATTCCATATATCAAGATTGGTGTTAATATCCATGCTAAATTCCTCTATTCTTTCTTATCGCCAAGACTGATACTTTATTCTTAATAATAATCGGCGTTTCGGGTTCTAATATCAAATGAAATTTTCTCAAAACTCGCTTGGCCGGATATAAAATCTTCTTTCTTAGCGGCCATATAACAACCGGCTTTGCCTCTACTTCAATAATGCCGGATTCTATCTTTGTAAACCCTTCTATGAAAAATAACTTCTCAAGCTCGATATTCGTCGGTAGGTAATGGTATCTATCGGATCCGGATGATGTCTATAAACATTTGGCACCGTAACGATTATCACCCCGCCTTTTTTCGTGAGTTTCTTGACCCGATCAATCACGAACTTCCTGTTATTAATATGCTCCAATAAATTGGAGCATATAACTATGTCACCCCTTCCTATCTTCTCTAGCAAAATATCCGCATCTGGATCCTCGAGATCCAACGCAATATCTACCCTTCCACTTTAAGCTGATCTATATGAATAATCTTGACACCGAGTTTTCTAAACGGCCTAAATATATAATAATCTATAAATGGTTGGCCCCAGACGTCTATATTCCTCCCCGGATGAGCCGAGGTTAAGGACTACCTGCCCCTTGAGGAGATTCAATCTCTCAAGCACATTTTTAATCCATATCGCTTCTTCAAGAAACATTTTTTTAACCATTCGTTGGAATCCAATTAGAGTCTTTACAACCATGGCGCGCGGCTTTGGAATTAAACGTATTACGGTCAACCCTTACCACCAAAAAGTTATAAAGTCCTTCTAATGCTTTTTTGGCAAATTATCAAGTAAAAAATAACCCATTCATAATCTTGTATTTCTTTTAAGAATTAAACTACCAAAACATTATAAATAATAAGATGTAATCTTAAATGATTTTTGATACATTTAGACACTTCCCTGTTTTTTAATTCTAATATATCAATTTTAATCTCTTATATCCAAAACACTATTGCTATTTTTTTGTATTTTTATTCACTAATTCGTGTAATAGAACAAATGCTTGGCGCCCAGCAATATGCTAATTCGGCAACGGCTTTATAGGTTCTCGGAGAGTCAGGGGTATCCTCTACAAAAAATGATAGCACATCAATCACGACATCCACAGGCATATGATGTTCTTTCTCTTTATGAATCCCAAGTATTAAATTATATCTACCTGAACATAAAGGCAGGTTTGGGATCAAAAATCTAATTAAATAACGTCCTTGAAGAATATCAGAGATACAGTGAGGTGTATCAAAATTCACTAAATGCAGAATTTTTATCCCCGTAAGAGTGGTTACTAACACAGAAAATTCTACCTTCTTTATTGGTATACTACTATCTACAGTAAATTCCACACTCATAGGATGATTTCTATAGAAAACAGTTGTAACCAAATTATTCTCATTTAACAATCGTGCAGATAAAATACGGGCTTCTCCAGTTCCATAACGATTTTTCCAATCTCTTAGATCTATCTCGCCCTTAAAATCTCTACCCCCAATCTTTTCCATATATGTATTTATAACTTCAGTGGTCAGGCCGATACTTAATACCCTACCAGATTCAAGCAAAATAGATCTATTACATAAGTTATAAATAGCTACAATATTATGGCTCACAAACAAAACAGTTCGTCCTTCCTTAGCCACCTCTCCCATCTTTCCTAAACACTTCTTTTGAAAAGCTGCATCTCCTACAGCTAACACTTCATCTACCAACAACACCTCTGGCTCTAAGTGCGCAGCAACAGCAAAGGCAAGACGAACATACATACCGCTTGAATATCTTTTCACAGGTGTGTCAATAAATTTTTCAAGTTCTGCAAATGCTACAATCTCATCAAATTTTTTTTCTATTTCTGCCTTTTTCATTCCTAAAATCGCACCGTTTAAATATATGTTTTCTCTTCCTGTCAATTCTTGATGAAAACCAGTCCCAACCTCTAATAGAGAACCAACTCTTCCCCTTATAATAGCTTTTCCTTTAGTTGGTGCAGTTATTCTTGAAAGTATCTTTAAAAGAGTAGATTTTCCTGAACCATTATTTCCAATAATACCAATAATTTCTCCCTCATTTACAGAAAAAGATACGTCTTTTAATGCCCATATAGTATTTGGTTCAGGACCTGCCTGTGGATCGTCTGGCGAAATCATTAAATGTTTTTTAGAAATTTTATAATATAAATCTTCTCTTCTTCTTAAGCGATACCAAAAACGCTGGAAAGACTCTTTAAATGTAGTTGCACCAATTGCACCTAACCTATAAAGTTTACTTAAATTTTCAACCTCAATTACAGTCTTTGACATCTAAATTAATTATATCTATTAAAAAACTCTATTTTTAATATATGCAATTTGTAGGAAGTTTTATTTTTTTACACCATAGAGATCTATCTCTCTTTTAGCAAACACCTTACAAATAAATATATCTTTCCAGATAGCAAACTCTCAAGATAACCTGCTATTAAAACTTGCTACTTAAGTATAATAAAAAAACTTTGCCACCTATAATCATATAAAGAATATTTTCTTTATCTAAATTTTAGCAATTTTTACCATTAATCTTTCTATCATTATTTTAAATTAATATCTTAGTAATTTCTAAATCAAAATATATATTATATAAAATTACATAAAACTTGTCTTCTTAAACCTACTAAATTGTATCTGTAATTGTTTTCTCTACCTTATTGAAAGAAATTAAACCTACAATTAATATAAAAAAAGTAGAAAAAATTGATATAACTAAATACTTATAACTTAAATATATTGTCCCAAAAAATGTGTATCTAAATAAATCAATAATAGAAGCCAAGGGATTAACTGCTAATACAAACCTATAATGTGGCGGAATTACTGAAACCGGATAAATTATAGGTGTTGCATACATCCATAGACCAATCAAAAAATTTATTAAAATATGCAGGTCTCTATATTTACTAGTTAAAGCACAAACCAAAAGACCAATCCCTAATGAAAGAATCGCAACCTGAAGCAAAAGTAGCGGAATAAATAACAAATTTATATTTGGTTTTATATATATACCTATATGTGTAAAAAATTTAAAATAAAAATAGAATATTAAAAAGTTGATAAGTTGTATAAAAAAAGTAAAGAAATTAGACAATATACTTGAAATTGGCAAAGTCAATCTTGGAAAATATACTTTATTAATAATGTGTGAATAAGAAAGTAAAGAGCCGGAAGAATTTATAACAGATTTTGAAAAAAAATCCCAGACAAGCAAACCGCATAGATAAAAAAGCATAGGTGGTATACCATCTGTGGGAACATTTGCTATCCTATGAAAAAATATTGTAAATACTATCGTAGTTAAAAGTGGTTGAAATATAAACCATAAAGGTCCTAAAATAGTCTGTTTATATCTAACAATAAAATCTTTCCAAACCAATAAAAACAACAAATCTTTATATTGAAAAAGTTCTTTAAAATTTATATAGAATAAATTTCTTTTAGGTTCAATAACAATACAATTATTTTCTTTCTCTGCCATTTATTCCTTTGCAAAAAAAGAAATTAAAATACTTATTAAATACAAAAAAAATATTGGAATAGCCAAAAGTAACATATTAAAAATATCTGTTGTTGGAGTAATTATTGCCGAAAATATAAGTATAAAAACAATAACAAATCTATAATATCTTTTTAATAGTTTATAATTAATTAATTTTAATTTAGTCAAAATAAAACTTAAAACAGGAAGTAAAAAACTCAAACCGCTTGCAAATATAATACTTATAACAAAAGAGATATATTTATTTGCTGAAATAACCGGCTCCAAATTATCCTTTGCAAAACTTAACAAAAACTTAAGCGCAGGCGGTATAAGTATAAAATATGCAAATAGACAACCAAAAATGAAAAAAAAGAAAGAAAAGAATATAAAATACAATACATATCTTTTAAATCTTTCTCCAATCGCAGGCAGAATAAATACCCAAATATTATAAAAAATAATTGGCATAGAAATTAATAAAGCAGAAAAAATTGAAATTTTTGTATAAATTAAAAAACCCTCTTGCGGAGAAAAAATTGCCAATTTTTTTATAGAAGAAGGTGCTGGATTTTTTAAAATATTTAAAATTTTATCAGAAAACGGAAATATTAATATAGAAAATAAAATTAATACAAATAGACAAACAATCATCCTCCTTCTAAGTTCTTTTAAATGCTCAATTAATGGTCTCGGGTAATCTAACAAATATCTTTAATTAAAGAAATATTTTTTCTTATGTTTATAGCTGCTTTATTAAATAAGTCTTTTTCTTTACTTGTTAATTCTATTTCAATAATCTTTTCAACTCCATTTAAGGAAAGCATAACAGGAACACCTATATAGATATCTTTTAGGCCATATTCACCATTTAAATAAACGCTGCAAGGCAGAACCTCTTTTCTATCTTCTATTATACACTTTACCATTTTATATATAGCAGCTGAAGGAGCATAATATGCAGAAGTTGTTTTAAGTAAATTTACAATCTGGGCTCCTGCGTTTTTTGTCTTATTGTTTATCTCCTCTATCTTATTTTCCAAAAATATTTTATCTATGCTTCTATCAGAAATTTCAATAGATGAAGCAACAGGAACCATATCTTCTCCATGAGCACCTAAAACAAGCGCTTTAATCTTAGAATTAAAATTTTTTAGTTCCTCTAATATAAAATAACAATATCTACTTGAATCCAAAACTCCTCCCATACCTATTACTTTTCTAAAAGAAAAACCAGAAACCTTAAAAGCTAAATAACTCATTATGTCAACAGGATTAGTAACAACGATTAAAATTGCATTTGGGCTTAATACTGTGCTTTTTTCTACTATCTCTTTTACTATATTAGCATTTTTTATCAAAAGATCTTCTCTTGTCATTCCGGGTTTTCTGGATAACCCTGCTGTTATAATTAAAATATCACTGTTTTCTGTTAGGCTATAATCAGTTGTACCTATTACCTTGGAATTAAATCCAAGTATTGGCAAAGACTGCATAATATCTAAGGCTTTGCCTTCAGCTAAACCATCTACTATATCAAGCAAAATAACGTCTGCTAAATTATTTTCCACTATCCTTCTTGCAGTCTCTCCACCAACAAAACCAGCACCTATTACTGTTATCTTTTTCATACTAATTTATATTTGGTTTTTTAAAAATAGAGCTCCGCCCTCTCACACACATAATTTTAAAAATTAATCCAATTTTTTATGCAAGTTCAACAAAGTCTATATCAACTACACACTTAACAGAAGCACAAATTGCATCAACTGAAATTACAATTGTACTGTTTCTATTTCTCTTTTCTATTATATAACCCTCTAAACCTTTTAATGGTCCTCTTTTAACTACAACCTTATCTCCCTCTTTTAAATATGGACATGGATCTAATTTTATATTGTTTTCGAAAAGAATCTTAAACGAATTTATTATACTTTCTTCTATTGGTATATAATAAGAATTAAAATGTACCAAATCAATAACACCATCGCAAGATAATATCTTTAATTTATCGCGTAAATAAAATTTTGCAAAACAATAATTTTTAAAAACAGGTTCCTCTATTATTTTTATCCTATCTGACCATTTTCTATTAATTTTTATTTTTGGAGTATAGGCTTCTATACCTTTCTCAATTAATTTTTTCTCTATAAATTTTTCATGCCTTGGTTTTGTATATATAGCGTACCAACTTGCTGAATTTAAATCAAACATATTATTTCTTATTTATCTTCTTTAAAATCCAATCGTCCAATAAATCTTTTTTAAGACGCCAAAGTCCGCCTATTCTAAAACTTGGAATCTCTCCTTTTTTTATAAGTCTATATAGCGTTACTAAATGTATACCTAAATATTTTGCAGCTTCTTTTGTTGTCATAATCTGTCTTTTAGAATTTTTTTTATCTTCTTTTTCCATAAATATCTATTTAAAATATATCATATTTTTATAAAAAATCAATAAAATATATAAATTGTTATTTATTGCTATAAATTTTTATAAACTTTTTCTTTCCTATTTTAAGAATTAATCCGGAAGGTGGAATATTTAAGGTTGGCTCTTTTATATCTAAGGTAGAATCTTTATCTATTATAGATATTGCATTTTGATTAAGTAGTCTTCTTGCTTCATTTTTTGAAGAGACAATTTTAAAATTGGCTAAAAAATCTATTAAATTAACTATATCTGTATCAACTTTATAAGTTTCTATATCAGAGGGTAATTCTTTTTTAGAAAATATTTTTATAAATTCATCTTTTGCTTTTTCAGCAATTTCTTTTGAATGATAAAAAGACACCAAAGTCTCTGCTAATAATAATTTCACATCTTTTGGATGCATATTCTTTATTATAGATATATCAAAATCTGTAAGTAATCTAAAATATTCAAACATAAGACTATCACTTATACTCATTATTTTTCCAAACATACTATTAGGCTCTTCTGTTATCCCTATATAGTTGTTCTTTGATTTAGACATCTTTTCTTTTCCGTCCAACCCAACTAAAAGTGGCATTGTAATTATAACTTGCGGCTCTTGACCAAAAATCTCTTGAAGATGTCTTCCAACTATTAAGTTAAATTTCTGATCAGTTCCGCCAAATTCAATGTCCGCATTTATCTTTACTGAATCATAACCTTGAATTAAAGGATATATAATCTCTAAAATAGTAAGTGGCAAATTTTCCTTTAGACGTTTTGAAAAATCATCCCTCTCCAAAACCCTTGCAATTGTATAATAAGATAAAATTGATAAAAAATCGCTTAATTTCATATCCTTATACCAAATGCTGTTATAAATAATTTCAGTTTTAGATTTATCTAAAATTTTAAAGGCTTGGTTGGTGTATGTTGATGCATTATACCTTATCTCCTCATCTGAAAGAATCTTTCTTGCTATATTTCTACCAGATGGGTCTCCAATTTTGGCTGTAAAATCGCCAATTATAAAATAAACTATATGACCTAAATCTTGAAGTTTTCTTAATTTTCTTAATATAACAGTATGTCCTAAATGTATATCTGCTGCTGTGGGATCAAGTCCTATTTTTAACTTAAGGGGGGTTTTTGAAGATAGGCTCTTTTCTAATTTTTTTATTAATTCCTCTTCGTTTATTAAATCAACACAATTAGATTTTATTATTTTAAGTTGTTCCTCTATTTTCTTCATCAATTTTAGTAGATAAACCTACTTTGGCTGTTTTTGGATCTATCTTTAAAATTTTTGCTTTAAGTTTATCTTTTGGTTTAATATTAGAAAGTGCCTCTTTGTCAATCTCGCTTGAAAAAATTAAACCCTCTAATTCCTCTTCTAATTTCACAAAAACACCAAAATTTGTTATCTTAATTACTTCAACCTCTACTATACTTCCAATCGGATATTTTTCTAAAATTTTTGGCCATGGATCTTCTTTTAACTGTTTTAATCCTAAAATTACCTTTCTATTCTGTTTATCTATCCCCAATACTTTAAAATCATAAACCTGATCTTTCTTTAAAATTTCCTTTGCAATAGATACCCTCTTTGTCCAAGATATATCTTCATTGTAAATTATACCATCTAAACCATTTTCTAATTTAATATTCACAAAATTCCTTGTATAACTCATAGGTATGCCCTTTACTATTGAATCTACTACAACTATTTCTTCTATATTTTCCCAAGGGTCTTTTTCTAATTGTCTTAAACTTAAAGATATTCTTCTCTTTCCTATATCTATTCCTATTACCTTTACTTCAATAGTATCTCCAACAGCAAACATATCAGAAAGATTAACAATTTTTTTTGTCCAAGATATTTCGCTTATATGTATAAGCCCCTCTATACCTTTTTCTAATTCCACAAAGACACCATAATTTTGAAGATTTGTTACCCTTCCTTTTTGCATAGAGCCAATTGGGTACTTTTTATCTATATCTTTCCAAGGGTCAGCTATTATCTGTTTAAGACCTAAAGAAACTTTATTTTGTTCTCTATTAAAACTTAAAACAATCAAATCCAACTCATCTCCAACCGCAACAACTTCTGAAGGATGACTAATCTTTTTCCAACTCATATCTCCTATATGAAGTAAACCGTCTATACCACCTAAGTCAATAAAAGCACCAAAATTTGTAATTGCCTTAACCTTCCCTCTTACTATTTTGCCAACCTCTAACTCTTCCCAGATCTTTTTCTTTTGCAACTCCTTTTCTATCCTTATAACATCTCTTCTTGATAAGATAAAACTCTCTTTTGGTTTTGTCATCTTAATAATCTGAAAATTAAATTTATTTCCTATAGCTTCTGTATCTATATTTTTAAAAGTAGATAAACTCTGCGGTAAGAACCCCTCTATTCCAAAAACGTCAACCATATAACCGCCCTTTACTTTTTTTGTAATTATGCCTTCAACAATATCCCCTTCTTTATACTCTGTCATTAACTTCTTCCAACCTTCTAATTCCCTTGCTTTTTTAAAAGAAAGTACAATCTTTCCTTCTTCGTCTTCAATGTTTTCAACATAAACATCTATTTCCTTTAAATTAGAAATATCAATCCCAATAAACTCCTCTTTTGGAATTATCCCCTCTGCTTTGTATCCAACATCAACTATTACACCTGCTTTACTTACTTTTAAAATCTTTCCTTTTACTATATCAGATTCTTTAAGTTCTTTTATTGATTCAAAATAGGCATTCTCCAAATTAAAATCATTTTGCATCGTAAATACCTCCTTAACACAAAATTTTTAAAATTATCTCTTAAAATTATATATTTGTCAATCTTTATATTATTAATTTAAACTTCTTATCTTCTCTATCACTTTAAAAGCTATAATATCATTTGTATCTTTTTCCTCTAAATTAGAGACTAAATCAAAAATTACACTTATATTAGCCAGCCTTAAAAATTTAGATCTGGGTGGCATAGCTTTATCTGTTCCATAGATTTTAGCTGCTATTACAGGTGCGTTTGTCTTTCTCCATATAAGTCCTATTCCTGACTTAAACTCATCATAGTTTTTACTTCGTCTACCCTGTGGAAATATTACTATAGGTTTATTTTGAAGTATTTTTATAGCTAATCTAAGTGTCTTTATATCTTGAGTTTCTCTTTTAACTGGAATCGCGCCTAATCTTTTTATAAAAATTGCAAATAATCTATTTTTAAATAACTCCTCCTTTGCAAGATAAACTAATCTAAAAGGACAGGCCGCTCCCAATACTATTGGATCCAAATTACTTAAATGGTTTGAGGCTAAAATAAAGGGCTTGTTTTTTGGTAAAACTTCTTTCCCTTTTATTTTAAAATTAAAAAAAATTTTTAAAAGAAAAATAACAATTGACTTAAGTATATTATAAAGCATAAATCATTTTCTTCCCTGTAAAGAGCAATTTTTCTGCCTCTTCTTTAGAGTTAGATTCTGCATAAATTCTAACTATAGGCTCTGTCCCGGATTTTCTTAACATAAGCCAACTGTTTTTTGTAATCAATTTTATACCATCCAATCTATTGATTCTTTCTATTTTTTTGTTTAATATAGAATTTGGAAGGCTTAATTCTTCTAATTTTTTATTCACATTGTCAATTCCTATCGCACATCTTTTATAAAAAAATCTTCCATATTTTTTATATATACCATCTATAAGCTCATCAAAACTTTTATTTTCTTCTGCCATCATCTCTAAGATTAAAAGCCCAGCACAAGAACCGTCTCTTTCCGGTATATAACCACTAAATCCAATTCCACCTGCTTCCTCACCACCTATAGAGATCAATTTTTCTTTAAAAAGTGCTGATATATATTTAAATCCAACTGGTGTTTCAAAACAATTAACTCCTAAATCCAATGCAACCTCATCTATCAAATTACTTCCAACAACTGTTTTGGCTATACCTTTTTTTTCTTTTCTATTTTTTATCATATGTATTGCTAAAAGCGGAAGTATAACCTGTGCATTAATATAATTTCCTCTACTATCAAAAGTTGCTATTCTATCTGCATCTCCGTCTAAAACTATTCCTAAATCATATTTTTTAGTCTTCATTATAGAAGCCATCTCTTTTAAATTTTCTTCAATTGGTTCTGGCGAAACCCCGCCAAATGATGGGTTGAATTGATTATGTAAATAATCTATTTTAATATTTGAATCGCCTAAAACCTTTTCTATAAAACTATTACCTGCACCATACATTACATCTATTAAAATTTTTAATTTCATTTTTTTTATCTTTTCTATATTTATAAAATTTTTTAAATTATCTATATAAAATTTCTCAAAACTTTCTATCCTAAATAATCCTCTTTTAATTGCCTGTTCTTCTGTTGCAACTTTTGGTCTAGTCTTATATAGCAATTTCTCAATCCTATCTGTCAACTTTTTGTCAGCAGCAGCACCATCTTGAGTTTTAATCTTTAAACCATTAAACTTTGCGCTATTATGTGATGCTGTAATCATTATTCCTAAGTCAAATTTGTTTTTAAAAGTATATAGACTAATTGCTGGGGTTGGTATTATTGTACGAGAAAGAACAACATTTATATTATTTGCTGCCAAAACCAAGGCGGTTGTCTTCGCAAATAGATCTGACATAAACCTTGCATCATAACCAATAACTACTTTTGTTTTACTCTCTTTGTTTAAATAATCTGCTATTGCCTGAGATACAATTTTTAAATTATCAAAAGTAAAATCTTCTGCTATAACAGCTCGCCAACCATCTGTACCAAATTTAATCATAACCCTCCTTTACTTATACAAATTGTGTTTTTCTATATAATCTATAACAGGATCCGGTACTAAAAATTTAATTGAAAAATTTTTTTTTATTAAATTCCTTATATAGGATGATGAAATATCTATCTGAGTAACATTTAATATAATAAAATTATCCTTATTTTTTAATGGGTAAGATTTTCTCTTTGCAACTACAATTTTTATAAACTTTCTTAACTTATCAAAATACTTCCAACTTTCAAAATCATTAGCCAAATCAGAACCAACAATTAAAAAAAATTCTACATCTTTAAATTTTTTTTTCAATTCTTTAACTGTATCAATTGTATAAGAAATACCGCCTCTTTTTATCTCTATATCCAAAGCCTCAAAATGCGGATCTAATTTTGCAATTAATTTTACCATATTCAATCTATCGCGTGCTTTTACATTTTGACTCTCTTTGTGTGGTGGAATATTTGTAGGTATAAGAAAAATCTTATCAAGACCTAATTTCTCATAAGACTCTTTTGCTAAAACTAAATGTCCTATATGCGGTGGATTAAATGTTCCACCAAGTATTCCAATTTTTTTATTCTCTGATTTGTCCATCTCCCTCTACAATCCATTTATATGTTGTAAGTTCTTCCAGAGCCATAGGACCCCTTGCGTGTAATTTATCAGTTGATATACCTATTTCAGCACCCAATCCAAATTGATAACCATCACTAAACCTTGTAGATATATTTGCAAAGCAGCAGGCAGAATCAACCTCTTGCATAAATTTTTCTATATTATCTCTATTTTTTGTAATAATACTATCAGTGTGATGCGAGCCATAAAAATTTATATGTCTAATTGCTTGATCTATATTGTTTACTACCTTAATAGTTATGATTAAATCTAAATACTCCTCAAACCAGTCTTTTTCTTTGGCTTTCTTTATGTCTTTTAAAATTTTACATGTTTCTTTATCACCTCTTATCACAACATTATATTTATCAAACTCTTTTTTTAAAATTGGTAAAAAACTTTTTGCTATATTCTTGTGAACTAAAATCTTTTCAACAGCATTACAAACAGATGGCCTCTGAACTTTAGCATTTACACATATTCTTATTGCTTTCTCTAAATCTATATCCTCATCAACAAAAATATGGCATACACCTTTATAATGTTTTATAACAGGTATTTTTGATTTTTTTACAACCTTTCTTATTAAAACTTCGCCACCTCTTGGTATCACTAAATCTATATAATTATCTTTTTTTAAAATTATATCAACTACCCTATGATCTGTATTTTCTATAACAAAAAATGGCTTAAAGTCTAAACCAGAATCTAAACTTGCCTTTTCTAATACATTTTTAATAGCCATATTTGAATAAAAAGCATCAGAACCGCCCCTTAAAATACCAATATTTGAAGATTTAAACAAAAGTCCAATACAATCACTCGTTACGTTTGGCCTTGCTTCATATATTATTAAAACCACTCCTATAGGAAATCTAATCTTTTTAATTAAAAGACCGCTTCTTTCTTTAAAATATATCTCTTTATATATTGGATCATCTAATTTGGCAACCTCTCTTAAGGATGCGCTCATTTCATCTAATCTTTTTTCATTTAAAAGTAGCCTGTCTATTGTGCTTTTTGGAAATTTATTTTTAATGGCATTATCTATATCTTTTTTATTTTCTTTTAAAATATAATCTTTTTCTTTAATTAAATAATCAGCCATTTTAAGTAAAATTTTATTTTTTAAATTTGTATCTAATTTAATTATCTTATAAGTATTTTCTTTTGCCTCTTTTAATAATTTTTCTATATATTCCTTCATTATTTTAATACAACAAAATTATCTCTATTTATTAGTTCCTGCTCAAATTTTTTGGTCTTAAATTCTTTAAGCTCTACAGAGGAATAATTAACCAGTCCACAACCCAATATATTTCCTTCTTTATCTAAAACACAAACCGAATCTTTCTTTTGAAATTCTCCTTCTATTTTAATTATACCTGCGCACAATAGGCTTTTATTTTTATTTATAATTGCATCCCTTGCGCCTTCATCTATATAAATCTTTCCCTTTGCTCTTTTGCTAAAGGCTATCCAACGTTTTTTCGCTTTATCTATATTTTTTTGAGCAAGAAATTTTGTTCCGATATTTTCATTGTTTAATATTCTTAAAATTACATTCTCTATATAGCCGGAAGCCAAAACAGTTGTTATCCCACTATTAGTTGCAATTTTTGCAGCCTCTAATTTTGTTTTCATTCCCCCACTTGTTAAACTTGATTTTTTTTCTCTTACTAAACTTAATATCTTCGAATCTATAGATGAAACAATATTTATTAATCTATTTTCTTTATCCATAAGACCTTCTACATCCGAAAGGATAATCAAAATATCTGCTGATATACTATCCGCAACTAAAGCAGATAATCTGTCATTGTCTCCAAATTTTATTTCATCAAAACTAATTGCATCATTTTCATTAATAATTGGTATTATTCCAAAATTAAGAAGTTTTTCTATTGTAGATTTTAAATTTAAAAAACGGTTTCTATTATCAAAATCCTCCCAAGTAAGC
>Ga0272448_1004584_pt1 | contig 15678 bp, 15 predicted proteins | sample YNPCB0191_FD_202220 | JGI IMG/M metagenome (GOLD analysis project Ga0272448, IMG submission 202220) | Hot spring sediment microbial communities from Yellowstone National Park, WY, United States - YNP-CB-019-1 | ecosystem: Environmental > Aquatic > Thermal springs > Hot (42-90C) > Sediment...
CACCCCACGGCCGCGTCGATGAACGTGAAGTTGAAGCCAGAAGCGGTCATTGTGGCCTTCAAGGAGAAGGTCGAGCAGAAGCTGGGCACTGAGCTGAAAGAAATCACTTAACTTGCTCGCAACAAGAAACAGTTTAATAAGTTGCCGAAAACCCCTCTCCTTTCGCGTGGCGTCGGGTGGATAGGCTTGGTCGATGAAATCCTTTCGTTCGAGGACTTCACGTTCAAGTACGCCGGCTTGAATGCGCCGACGCTGCGCAACGTGACCTTCTCCCTCAAGAAGGGCGAAATCGCAGTCCTAGCGGGGGCAAGCGGCAGCGGCAAGACCACCCTCCTGAGGAGCATTAACGGCCTCATACCACATATGTACCCTGGGGAATACTCGGGGAAGGTGGTGGTGGACGGCAGGTTAGTGGCCGACACGCCCACCTACGAGATGGCTAGCAAAATAGGGTTCCTCTTCCAGAACCCGGAGAACCAAATCTTCATGTTCACGGTCGAGCGTGACATCGCCTTCGGCCTGGAGAACTTGGGAGTGGACAGGAAGGAGATCGCCCGCCGAGTCGACTGGGCGCTCAAGCTGCTGGATATAGAGGACTTGAGGCAGAGGTCACCCAGCGAGCTCTCCGACGGGCAGAAGCAGAGGGTGGCCATAGCAGGCGCGCTGGCTATGGGTCCCGAGCTCCTGGTGCTCGACGAGCCCACTTCGCTGCTGGACCCAAGGACGGCCCACGACGTAGTGAACTTGGTGAAGCGGCTCAACGTCGAACTGGGGCTGACGGTCCTGCTGGTGGAGCACAGGCTGGAGTTGGTAGCGCCAGTCGCCGACAAGCTGATCATCTTGGCTGACGGGCGAATATGGAAGCAGGGTGACCCTCAGGAGGTCCTGAACGCCGAAGGCATCCACGAGGTGGGGTTGTCGGCGCCCACCGTGGTGGAGCTGCAGCGTCAGCTGAGGTCCAGGGGTCGCTGGTCACAGCGCATCAAGCTGAGCGTCGACGAATTCTACCTGGAGGCGAGCAAGGCTTGGCCATAATAGAATTCGACAACGTTTCCTTCCGCCAGCCCAGCGGCGTCATGGCGCTAAAGGACGTCAGCCTCAGCATCGAGAAGGGGGAAGTTGTGGCCATCGTAGGTGGAAACGGGGCGGGGAAGACCACCCTTTTGAAGCATCTGAACGGCCTGCTCAAGCCTTCTAGCGGGTCGGTGAAGATCTTCGGCAGGGACACGCGTGATCAGAGCGTGGCCGAGCTTTCCAAAAAGATAGGTCTGGTCTTTCAGAACTCTGACCACCAGCTCTTCTCCGAGACGGCCGAGGCGGAGGTGCTCTTCGGGTTACGCAACTTCGGCTTCTCCGAGGAGGAGGCGGCCAAGAGGGCCAACGAAGTCTTTAGCTACTTCGGCCTCGACGGCTTGAGGCAGAGGGCGCCTCTGACCCTCAGCGGCGGCGAGAAGAAGCGCCTTTGCATTGCTGCGGTGATGGCCTGGAACCCCGAGGTCCTAGTACTGGACGAGCCCACCGTGGGCCAGGACTTTCCGAGCAAGAACAGGATCTTCGCCACGGTGAAGCAACTGGTGGCTGCACGGAAGACCGTCATCGTCGTTTCGCACGATCTGGAGTTCATTTGGCCCCTGAACGCCCGCACGGTGGTGATGAACCGGGGGCAAGTGGTAGCCGACGGTGACCCTCAAAGGATCTTCGCCGATGGCCGCCTGCTAGAAGATGCGGGCCTGAGGCAGCCTCAGCTGGTGGCTCTGTCCAAGCTCTTCGGCAGGGACGCTTCCTTCAAAGACGTGAATGACGCCTCGGAGTGGTTAGCTAACAGGTGAGATGAATGGCCCACGTCCTAGCCGAGGGATTGAAATTCCGTCACCAAGACACGCCCATCCACAGCCTGGACCCACGAATCAAGCTTCTGATGTCCGTAATGCTCTTCTCTGTGGCCCTCGTGAGCGATGGTCCGTACCAGCTGGCCGTAACCTTCGCTGCCATAGCCGTGCCCACGACGCTGGCGAGGTCCTTGAGGAGGATGGGAAGAGTTGTGGTCGTTTCGCTGACCTTTGCGGCATTTATCCTCGTCGTCAACATTTTGGTGGGCTACCCGCTGCTGAAGAGCCTTTCCATTACCCTAAGGTTCATAGCCATAGTGGCCGCCACATCCCTCTTCTTCGTGACGACTTCGCCTGACGAGCTGGAATATGTAATGAGGTGGTTCAGGCTCCCCCGCGACTTCGTCTTTGCCTTTGTCACGGCCGTCAGGTTCGTGCCGGTGCTGATGCTGGACCTCACACAGATCATCGATGCCCAGAAGTCTAGGGGCCTAGAGCTCGACAAGGGCGGCCCCATAAAGCGCCTGCGCAATCTGGTGCCCGTCCTCATACCTCTGATCGTCAATGCCCTCATCAGAAGCGGCGAGCTGGCTGAGGCCATGGAGTCGAGGGGCTACGGGGCCGTGAAGAAGCCCACATCTTTGCACGAGCTGCGCCTGTGGGGAAGGGATTACGCAGCCCTTATGATCACCGTGGGCGCTTGGTCGGGGATACTGTTCGCCTTTCGCTACTACATAGGGGTGGTCTGAGGATGAAGGTACCGTTGGGCATCTGGGTGAACCTGCCTCGCCTAGGCAAGGACGCGTTCAGAGAGTTGATGAGGGTGGGAGTCGAATACACCACGGGCAAGGGATTCTTCGTCAGGCCAGACTCAGACCTGACGGCGATCAGGATCATAGTGTCAGAAGCTACGGGCGACGAAGTCGAATTCGTTTTCAGATGCTATCTCTGCGGCAGGGAGTCCGTCTGCGTCGATTGCCAGTATCACTCCGTCTGTTCGATAGAACAGGTGGGTGGGAACTGCCTTTGCGCACGTTGCGCCAGCGAGAACATGGTCGGCTATCGTGAGAGGTGGAGGGCTTCCCTAAGCTGACCTGGCAATTGAAAGTAGATGTGGCAGCTCGTCCAGCAGGATGCCCAAGCCGAGCCTGACGCCATCTGGAGAGCCCGGCAGGCAGGCCACGGCCACCCCCTCGACAAGCCCGGCGGAAGCCCTGCTCATGATGGCTGCCGACCCGATTTCGGCGCTGCTCTTGGACCTGAAGAGTTCGCCAAAGCCAGGCAGGAACCTGTCAATAAGGGGCTCGATGGCCTCGGGAGTGACGTCGGACGGAGCGACGCCTGTGCCTCCTACGAATATGACAGCGTCCGCCATGCCCGAGGAGAGGGCGTCAATAAGGGCCCCCCTGATGGCCACTACGTCGTCAGCCACAAGCTTCCTGAAGGTGACCCTGAAGCCCCTTCCGCGAATGAGGTCACAGGCCAAGTCGCCTGATTCGTCATTGACGTGGGCCGAAGAAGCGGCGACGGCCCTGGATGTGCTGACAGTAACGACACCACACCTTACGTCCGTCACGCCGCCTCGCCGGTGCTCCTCGACGCTCTTCAAGGTCTCTTTACCTTCTTGACTACGTGGATGTTTTCGAGGGCCGTCGAGGGATACTGCCCTTGAGAGTCCTTCTCCAGCTTCTTGGTGACGTCCCATATGTTCAGCAGAGCTACGGCGACCGCTGTGAGGGCCTCCATTTCTACGCCAGTCTTGGCTGTGGCCGTGACGTAGCTCGTTACTTTCACCCCATCTTCTAGGACATCAACTTCCACGTCCATCGATTCGATGGGTATGGGATGGCAGAGCAGTAGAAGCTCAGGAGTGCGCTTGGCCGCCGCTATCCCTCCCAACTTGGCGATCTCCGCTGCGTCTCCCTTCTCCAAAGACCCGCTCCTGATGGCCGCAATGGTCTGGCGATTCAGCTTGATGAAGCCCTCGGCCACGGCTTCTCTCCTTATCACCGGCTTGGGTGATACGTCCACCATCCTAGCCAAAGCGCATCACGGCTTGCGATAGGACACCCTCGAGTTAAAACGCTATCGTCTGCGGCTATGCGAAGCCCGGTCCCCGTTCTGAGGCCAGATGGCGCCAATCGGCGAAGAAGCGCTTGAGAAGCACAACATAGGGATTCCTGTCCTCCAGGGCGAAGATGCGGATCCTTCCGTAGCGCTTCTCCTTGAGGAGATGCTGATCGCAGAGGGACTTCAGGTGCTTCTGGACCGACGAGTGCTCAAGGCCCGAAAGGCGCACTATCTGGGATATGTTCATCTCTTCGTGGTCTATCAGGAGCAGGAGGATCTTCACTTTCCCGCTAGTTTCGAACACGCGCTCAATGGCCAGGGGATCCACGGCTCGATCACTCCTTCTCGGAGCAGGTGCGGATTATCTCGTACGGCGGCACGTTCAGGCCGATGTGGGTGGTCCTTCCCCTGCTGCCCTTGCCCGACTGCGAAGTGGCGAAGAAGCCCTTCGCTTTCAGGTTCTGGATGGACGTCCACACCATGGTGTGCCTGTAAGGGTCAAGGCCAAGCGAGCGGCAGAGGGAACCGTATTCGGTCTCGAGTTCGCCCGTAGAAATGAAGGCCTTGTCGGCTGGCTTGAGGAGGCGGGCGGCGGCGAGGAGGAGCATGCGTTCGTGCCTTGTCAAGTAGCCCAGCTCCTCCAAGCTGACCTGAGGGGGCAGGCTGTTCCTAGCCTCTTGAACTTCGGCTGGCCTCACCCTTTCGGCCCCGTTGTACTCGGCTATCTTGGCAGCCCTGTACAGCAGCTCTAAGGCGTAACGGGCGTCGCCTGAGTCCCCCGCCACGCCGGCTATGAAGCGGGCGGTATCTTCACCCAGCACCCCCGGCCTGAGGGCCTCGGCGGCCCTGCTCATCATGATAGCGAAGAGTTGGTCGGCCGTATATGGTGCCAGCTTCACCACCACCTTCTGGAGGGAGCTCCTTGTGCTGGCATCCACTTCCCAGAAGAACCTAAGGTCCTTAGCCACCATTAGGAGGGAAAGGACGGGCGTGCTTACTGTTTCGTTGACCCTGGCTAGAGTGTAAAGGAGGGCTTCGCCGTTGGACGCCACCAGGCTATCCACTTCATCAAGGATGAGGATCAGCCTGGATTTCATCTGCATGAGCTCGTCGATCAGAAAGCGCAGCGTCTCTTGGACCTCGTAGCCTCGTTTGGGGAAAGTGAAGCCCAGCGATTCGATGGTCCTGTTCATCACCGAAGAGGGCCCCTTGTCGATCCTGCAGTTGACCGTGACGGCCTTCACGATTACGCCGTCCCTCCTGCCCTCGTCTTCCAGTTTGGCGCCCACCTTCCTTGCGAGCATGGTCTTGCCGCTGCCCACTGGGCCCACAACGAAAGCCGTGGCGGACGTGGACGCAGCCGCTAGGACGGAAGAGAAGGTCCTGACGAGGCGTCCGAACTCCTCCTCACGATGGGGTATCCTGTTGGGGAGGTAGTCGGGCAGAAGCTTGTACTCGTCCAGGAAGATAGACGGATCCATCTTCTGCGTAAGAATTTAGTTTTACAGAATATAACATTTGCTATGCTATAGAATGTAGCACAACTGGTGAGTATATCGAAAGTGTTCACCTTCTCGTAGATGACCCAGTTTCGAAAATGGTATATGCAAATTCAGGCTGAGGGGACGGCCAGCTTGAGAAGGTTCTGGTCTTCGCCCGTGGGCGCGTTAGAACGCTTATAATAGTAAGACTGCAGGGTCCTGCCCGTCCTCCTTTCCCACTCAGATATGGGTATGGAGTACTTCTTCTGGATGGCGTCTCTGTACCACTCGGGGATGACGTTGAAGCTGCAGAATGGGAGGATCCTGCCGTCCGGGGTCAGGTAGTGGACGTCGCAGCGGCGTATCCTTTCTTCGTCGTGATTGTATTTGTCCATGAAGTGCATCATGCCCAGGAACAGCGACTTATAGTGAAAAGCGCCTAGGGACTTGTAATCGTGTTTGACAAGGGCGTTGTAGAGTATGTTGCTGAGCTTCAGCCCTTCAGGCGCCTTGGCGGAATCGACGAACCTCCTCAAGTTCAAAAGCAGCTTAGCCCCCACCACCATCCTCCACTCGCCCTCCGTCATCTCTTTCGCCTCCCTGTTCAGGAATTCAAGCAGGCCTGGGACATCCACGAAGCGGGTCAGCGGGAGCATCTTGCCATCCTTCTCGAAGACGTAGGTCGCCGCGCCGCAGGCGAAATGAGTGGTCAGCTCGTACTTCGGCATGCCCACCCAGGCCTCTACGAAGGACGAGAAGGGCATGGACGCGGGCACGGGGAACCAGTCGTCCCTGCTGACTGCTCCCTCCGTCTGCTCCTCCAGCCTCTTGATGACGTCGGGGATCGTGATCCTGTACCTGTGCAGGTCAGCCTTGGAGACTCTGCCTACGAGCGACACCGGCTGAAAGTTGACAGCCCTCACGATGTCCATGTTTCTGAAGCCGAATCGGACAATGTCACCCACTTCGTGGTCGTTGATCGTGTTGATGACCGTGGGGACGAGCACCAGGCCCAAGCCTGCCGCTCTGGCGTTTTGCAGGACGCCGGGTATCTCCCAGTAGTTCTTGGGGTTGGTCTTTGGCGTGACGCCGTCGAAGCTCAGGTAGACCGTGTTGACGCCTGCTGCCCTCACCTTCTTGGCCAGTTCCGGGTCCTTTGAGAGGTTGATGCCGTCGGTGTTGAGCTGGACGTGCTCCACCCCTTCTTCGCGGGCGATCTTGATGATTTCCACAAGGTCCTCCCTCAGGGTGGGCTCTCCTCCGGTTAGCTGCAAGGCCGTGCCGGCGATGGGCTTCTCCTCTCTCATCTTCTTCACCATGGCGCGTATCTGATCCAAGGTAGGCTCGTAGACGTAGCCCGCCTTTTCGGCGTAGAAGAAGCAGTACCAGCAGTTCAGGTCGCAACGGTTGGTGACAACAATGTTGGCCAATGCGGTATGGCTGAGGTGGTTGTTGCAGAGGCCGCAGTTGGCAGGACAATTGACCGCCGTCGCTATTACTTCGGGATTGGTGATGCCCCTGCCGTCGCGGGCGTACTTGGAGAACCGTTCGTACATCTCGTAGTCGCCGAAGTAGAGGTCCTCGAAGTAGCCGTGGACGGGGCAGCTCTTTGAAATGAAGACCTTATTGTCTCGTTCGAAGATGTCGGCCACGATGATGCGGTTACATTCAGGGCAGATGCTCTTGGTCACGCTGAGGACGTGGCGAGCTGACTGCGCTGAACTCGTCTCCATCTTTCACTAACCACTGAGAGTGGTGCGTCGATGTACCTTTTAAATACTTTTCAACCGGATCACCGTGAGACAAGTGTGAAATGCTATTGTTTGCTCATGACCCAGATCATTTCGAGCTGGCTATCGTACCTGAGGAGGAGAGATAGGCGGCCGTAGTAAATGATCCAGTCCACGAGCTCGCTGCTGGCAAGGGGATACCGCTTCGCCAGCTCTACCAAGAAGGCACGGCGAGGGATGCAACCGCCAGCGGAGTTCACGATCTCAACAGCCTTCCTGAAGAGTTCCAAGGCCATCATCTTCTTCTGCAGGTAGGCTTTCTTGTTCCTAGGGTTCATGCTGATGAAGAGGGCGCCCTCGCTAGTGAGCTTGAGGATGCCTTGGTCGGCTTTGACGAATCCCAGAAGCTCTGCTGAGTCCACCACCGGGAGGAGCTCGTCCAAGTCGAGGAGGTAGTCCTTGGAGACCTTGGAGAGTTCGATTGAGCCCAAATTATCGTTGAGGATCTCCATCAGGCCTATGACTCGGCTCATGTGGACGTTGGGGAAGGCCAACCCTCCGTTGGGCACGGCCATTCACGGGTTCACCTTTGAGTTCCATATAGACATCATTATCACCTATGTGAACAAACTGGTTATCTCATCCACGCATTTATAGAATTCTGGCGACCTTCGGTCTCTGGGCCTGGTCAACCTTACCTGGTAGTCTTCTATCACCCTTCCCGGCCTAGACGAAAGGACCAGAACCCTGTCGGACATGTAGACGGCCTCTTCTATGTTGTGAGTCACCATAACCACCACGTTCGGCGCCAGCGACTTGTCGGCCCAGACTCTGAGGACATCGTTCCTCAAAGTCTCGGCCGTGAGCGCGTCCAAGGAGGAGAAGGGCTCGTCCATCAACAGGATTTCGGGGTCTCTCACAAGGGCCCTCGCAAGCCCCACCCTTTGTTTCATCCCCCCAGAGAGCTCCTTTGGGGTGGCTTCTTCGAATCCTTCCAGTCCCACCTCTTGAATGACATGATGTGCTTTCTCCACCTTCTGCTCGTGAGGGATTTGGACGTGCTCTAGGCCGATGAGGACGTTGTCCTGAACGGAGAGCCACGGGAAGAGGGCGAAGTTCTGAAAGACCAGTGACATGCCCAAGTCCACGCCCTTGACTTCCTCTCCGTGATGCAGGACCTTGCCCTTGGTGGGAGGCAGGAAGCCGACGATGATGCGTAAGAGGGTGCTCTTCCCGCAGCCGGACGGGCCTACGATGGAAACGACTTCGGGCTTGTCGATCGAGAAGGATATATCTCTCAGCACATCGATGTGCTTCCCCGACGCGGCGTAGCTCTTCGAAACGTCGATGACGTCTAGGAGGCCTCCGACCCTGCTCATGTGCCTATCTCCATCTTGTACTTCCCGGAAACCCAGCTGTAGAGCCTGTGCCACACAAGTGAGTTAAGGGTTATTATGAACGCCGACATCACAAAGAGCCCAATCAGCATCAGCGCTATGTTGCCGTAGACGAAAGTTGCCGCGTCGAGGAAGCCTCCGAGGCCGGGCAGGCGGATCGTCCGGTCCGTGAAGGCTATGTATTCGCTCACTATTAGGGCGTTCCAGCCACCGCCCCAGGCCGTGATGCTACCCGTGACGAAGGTGGGGGCAATGACGGGGAGTATGAGCACTTTCCAAAGGCGGGTCCCCTTCAGGCCGAACATGTTCGAAGCCTCGGAGAGCTCGTTGGGGATGGACCTCATGCCTGCCACTACGTTGAAGAGCAGGTACCACTGCATGCCCGTCAGGACCAACACAACGCTGGCCAAGTTGGGCCCCCAAGAGAAGTCCAAGAGGAGGACCAAGATCAGCGGGAAGTAGGCGATGCCGGGGATGGAAGCGACGACTTCGAAGAAGGGAAGGACTACGGACATCGCGCGCTCGCTTCGCCCTATCAAGTAGGCCACCGGGATGGTCCAAACCACGGAAATGACGTACGCTGCTGCCAATCTAGAGACCGAGTAGCCCAAGTACACAGGGAGGCTGTACATCTCCTTCATCATGTCCGAAGACGACATTAGCTTCGTCGTGTCTTCCACGAGGTACCTCGTGCCACGTAGCAGGTCGGGTGAGACGTCGTAAAGGATGAGCAGCACGACGGCAGTGACGATGAGCGCGACGGCCCTCTTGAAGGCCTTCTTATGAAAGAGCCTCCTTCCAACGATGCTCCCCAGAAGCCTCCCGGACTTGGAGATGATGGCAGATAAGACGGCCGTGCGCCTCAACAGGCGTCCTCGAAGGCGCACGAAGCCACGAGAATGGGCGATCCTGTGACCGATCATCATTGGCCCCACGACCGGGCGAACGATCTGCGACCCCGTCGATTCGTACTTGAACCGTTCAGAATAAACCTCCAGAGGATGCCAGAGGAGGTACTCTATCGTAAGTATGACGGCGACCAGCACGACGATGCCCGCGCCCAAGTCCAACCAGCTGTAGGTCGAGGCGCTCTGGGCTATGAAACGACCTAGGCCGGGGAGAGCGTAGTTTGCGGCGCCGAAGGCGATGATCTCGGCGGCGGTGAGGAAGTACCAGCCGCCGGCCCAAGATAAGAGCATGTTGTAAACGAGCCTGGGGACCGTGGCGGGGAGGTATAAAGTGGTAAAACGTCGCCAGGGGCTCAGGCCGAAGACCTCGCTCACCTCAAGGAGCTCGTCAGGAATGGTGGTGACGGATTCGTAGACTGAAAAGGCCATGTTCCACGCCATGCTGGTGAAGATGAGGAAGACGGCAGCCATCTCCACGCCCCATACGTTTCCGTAAAGGAGGACGAAGAAGAAGATGGCGGCGGGGAAGAAGCCGAGGATGGGCACCGACTGAAGGATGTCTAAAATGGCTATGAGTACCCTTCCCACTCGCTTCCGGCGGGCGGCCGCCATGCCCACGATGACGGCGAAGAGCACTGAAAGGAGCATGGCGCTGAACATCCGCATTAATGAAAAGAAAGCGAAGACGATTAGCTGATAGGCATCAAAGTGAATCGCTATCAACAAAGAGCTGGATAACGTAGCTCATCACTCGCCTTGCCTTGACGACCAGCCTTCCCCCGAGGTTGACCTTATCGCAGCCTAAATGCACAGCCTAGATAAGCGTTTCCTATGTCGAAACGATCGAAGAGGACGGCTCAGAACTCAAGATCCAGCTCATCCCGAAGTCGCACGGGCTAGAGTCGTCATCGCCGCATGACGCCGCTCAGTCCCGTCTTAATAATTATTTAGTGGCTCCGCCTAGGCGTATGACGGTAAGTGGCACATTTTATGGTGGAGGTCAATGTCGAAGCCACGCTTGAAAGATTTAGGATGTTTCTCATTTACAGCACTTGCAGGTCTTACATCCCAGAGAGCTACTTCCGGGACCCCGAAGTTTTTCCCGAAAGAGAGAGCGTGATGGGAGCCATATACGTTGAAGCGACGGATAAGGCCAGCCTGAAGAAGATCAGAGACATCACCTTCGTCAACGCCCGGGATGTCTTGGGGGTGATATACGAATCCAAGAGCGGAAATACCAAGTTGAGGTGGAGGCAGACAAGAGGCTCCTTCGGCAGGGTGAGTGGTGTAGCTTCGGCGAATGCCCTCACCAACCTGATCAATTCGGGCGTGGTTACAAGGGAATATGTGGAGCAGGTGGTTTCTCAGATGAACACCAAAGACAAGGAAGGATAGCAGGCGGAAGGGCATCGCTTAAAGGTAAAATATGCGTATCCTGTAGCCCCCTTGAAGCGAGGCTCGTCCAGCCTGGTCTAGGACGTCACCCTCCCAAGGTGGCGACGCGGGTCCAAATCCCGCGCCTCGCACTCCTTACTACGGGTTTGAATCTATGTTTTATAGAGCGATGAGCGGGGGCGGGGACAGCGACATCTACGGCTACGAGAAGCGCCTCGAAGGCGCCTTCAGGGCTCTCGACGGATCGAGGATGACGGCGACGTACATCCACCTCTCAGGGCAGGACTTGGACGAGAAGCTGGAGAGCCTGCACGAAGGGAGGGTCCTCAAACCCCCGAAGGTGGAGTTCACTCCCGTCCTCTGACCAAGGTGTTGTGAGAAGAACACGCCAGGCATGAAGTTCTGCGGGAGATGTGGGACCCCATTAGACCAAGCGGGACAGGCAAAGGAGAGGGCGGAGCTGTTCGAAGCGCTCGGCCGCCCCACCAGGATAAGGATTCTCAAGTCCCTTCAGGAAAGGCCCCTTGGTTTTGCCGACCTCAAGACGGAGGTGGACGTAGAAAGCAGCTGGCACACGGCGTTCCATCTGGGGAAGCTTGCCGGCCTCGCCAAAGTCGCCGTCGGGAGACTACGTCCCTCGGGTCGGCGCCCGCCTTCGCCTTACGAGGACGAGCACCAGCAGAGTCACCAACAGCAAAACGGGGATCACGATAAGCCAGAACCCAATGGTGGCCCAGATGGGCGGCGGGACGTCGGCCAGCGAGATGCCGACGGATTGGTTCGAGTTGAGGTCTACGGGCACCGTGGTGACGTTGGACACATACGAGAGCCAGTACACGCCGTTGTATTCGACCCGCAATTGATAGTCTCCGACGGGCAGGCTGAACTTGACGACTCCGTCAGGCCCTGAAATGCCCGCGTCTAGGACTCTGCCTCCACCCAAACCCGAGGCTCGGACGATCACAGTGACGTTGGGAAGAGGGGAACCGGCCGAATCCGTGACGTCAACCACGAGACGGAAAATTCTGGTGCTCACGAAGAATGGGCCAGGCAGGGGGAATGAAGCGTTGGACGGAGGAGGACTGAGGTTGGCTGCCACGGTGACATTGGCCACCTGCACTCCCTCGTAGAAGGCTAGAATCGAAAAGCTACCCTCAGGCTGCTGAAGGAGCTTGACGGCACCGTCAACATCCGAGAAATATGGCAGATTGCCGGTGGAGCCGTTGGGGAAGGTCACAAGGGCCATGACGCCCTGGACGGGGTCGCCCAAGTCAGACTTGAACACGAAGGTTGGATCGAAGACCTCGGCGAAGATGGACAGCTCCGTGCTGTTCATGAGAGTTAAGTTTCGTTCGCTCACTAGGACGCCCTGCCACCAGACCTTGGCGACGTATTCACCCGTGAAGAGAGTGATATTGAGGGTGCCGTCTGGGCCGGCCGTCCCCGATGCGACGGGAAGGCTGGAGGCATAGAAGGCTACGAGGGCTCCGCCCAAAGGTTGGCTGCTGAAGCTGGTCAGCTTCACGATGACAGTGAACTGCGTTCCAATGGCGAACTGGGCTGATCCGTATTCAACGAAGGGGTCATAGTATCCGAAGGTCTTGAATTGCACTTCGCCGTTGTTGTCCACGACGGATACTAGGACGCTGTAGTTGCCCTTGAGGGCGTCACTGGAGTACGGTAAGACGTACTCGTAGAGATTTTCGAACGTGAAGGAACTCCCTACCTTCCTCTGCATCGTAGAGTTGCTGACAACTACCCTCCCGGTTGGGTCCGTGACCTGAACGCGGACGGCGAATATGTCGTAGCCTCCGAAGGGATCGGTGACCAACGCCCGCATCACCACCTTCCTCTGGTCGGGCCCCCATAACGGATAGAAGACGGTGCGAGCGGTGCCATTGACGTCCAGTGTGGAAACGCCGGATACGGTGGCGTGGCCGGTAGTGGGAAGGACCAGCCGGCTGGGGTAGAAGGGCGAATCGTACCATATGCGAAGGTCAACCGTTGATCCGGTGTTGACGGTGATTTCTACTTCGAGGGTGTTCCCAGCCGAGAATGTGTGTGACATCTCTCCCGTGGTGAGCACATAACCGTAGACAGGCGAATCAACGTATCCCGGGTTGCCGCTGGGGCCGCCGGACACGTTCGGCGCAAGTGCGCCGGAATCCCAGGCCACGGAGCCATCCGCCCCCTTCTCCCAGAACTCCAGCGTCCACCCCGCAGGGTGAAGGGCCGATGAGTTGGCGAATACGATCACTCGCCACAGTCCGGACACCTGCACCGCATCAGCGAAGTTTGGATAGACGTAGAAGTCGAGGGAGATCTTGGGCTGGCCGATGGCCTTGTAGTCGCTGTTCTTCGTTGACTGGAAGAAGTCTGTGGTGTTGGCGACGTAGTTGCTCACGGTGCCGCCCACGGAAGGAGGATTTGGGGTGTAATGAAAGTAGAGGGTCGTGCTCTTGCTCGTAACGGAAGCGCTCGCAACTCTGAAATTCGGTTGAGCTAAGCCCATCGAGGACAGGAGCAGCAGGAGGACCGCTAGGAAGCAGAGCGCCGTTCGAGCCTGAGTTCTCATGTAGCATGCTGTCAACCTATCCGGCTATAAATATCGTCGGGCTCTAGAACATTAGAACCGGAACACGGAGTGATGGTTCCGAGCTGCCATAAGGAAACGCGTAGAATCGTGTATCATGGCCAGGGGGACATCCGGCCCCGAAGACTTCTCTCTGAGATCGCCTTGGCGGAGAAAGGCATAGATTGAAACCCCTCGGGAGGTCATCCGACATCCGCCTTCCCGTGGCGTTATCATCTGAACTGCCGTGTGAGGAACGGCAAGCACCACTACGAAGCCTCAATAATCATAAGCGAACGAGACGGCTCCGCCAGCGTCCACCTGCCCGACAGGCATAGGAGCGGCGACTTTATAACATCCTCCAACCCGGATCAGTTGAGGAAGTTCTTGGAGCTGGAAGGGCTTCCTCCGCCCTTCCCTCTCCCTCCTTCAAGGACCGAAGGGAAGGGGACAGGTCCATAGGAGATTTATGCCCGTAAACCCAAGTCCCGCGCCTCGCACCACTTACTAAGAACAAGCCCGAACCCGCTTCGCTTGCAGGTTTGATCGCTCGGCAAAGGCGCGTTACGGTCAACCCAAGACAGGACGAACATATCTGGGCCGGGGCATCCGCGGGCATCGCTCTGGCAATGAACTCGCCGTACGAAGTCTTAAGCGAATATCGTTTATGCTGGGGTCTCCTTGACGAACAACGGTACAGCCCGTTGAAATGCTCCGTCGACGAGAAACCTATCCGTAATCCTGCCGCCGGGCCCAACAGGGATTGCAATCGTCCAAATCGCCAAGAACCATCGCTCATCCCGCCCCAGCTTTCTGAGCTCCTCCCTAATCCTCCTCATCTGCTCCGCGACAACTTCGGTCGGCTCCTCGCTCATGAGCCCGGCGACTGGCAGACGCAACAACGCTTTGACTTGACCTTCGTCGGTCACGGCAACCCCGCCCTGAACTTCCAGCAATGTCTTGACAGCCAGTTTCATATCTCGCACGCTCCTACCCATAACGCTGAGGTTGTGGGAGTCGTGCCCTATGGTGGACGCGATGGCGCCCCTCTTCAATCCGTTCTTTACGAGTGCTACGTTCTTGTTGCCGTTTCTACCGTGCCTTTCGAGCACAGCCACGGTCGTCAGGTCGCCCGGTTGGACGACCCAATTTCTGACATCCACCTCCTCCTCCATGAAGCCTGAAAACAGAGATGAAAGGTCGATCGCCCTCACCTTCACTCTTCCGTTCTCCACGGGGGCGTGTATGAGGAAATCCTCCTCCTTGGGCTCGGCGACCTTCACCGTCCGCTTGGCGAACTCAGGGAACTTCCAATTGGGAATCGACTTGGTGAACTTCCCTTGCCGGGCCACCTCCTCCCCGTTGGCGAAGACGAGATCTATGTCGAACTTCTGCAGGTCCCTCATCAAGATGATGTCGGCGTACTTGCCGGGCGCGACGGCGCCTATGTCGTGTTGACGTAAATGAGTGGCCGCGTTGATCGTGGCTCCCTGAATGGCTTCAATCGGATCGTAGCCATTTGCGATGGCGCAGCGCAGAACAGCGTCCAAGTGGCCTTCGTCAATGAGAGTGTCGGGCATTATGTCGTCGGTGCAGAAGACCACGCTTCTCTTGTCGGGGAGCTTGCTCAAGCCGTCGACGAAGGCCTTGATGTAGTACTCCCTCTGTTCAGGCGGAACGAACAGAGACATTAGCTTCAAGTTCCTTACCTTGACGTACCCCATGCCGGCCCTGAGCTTGTTAAGGACCTGCTCGATGACGAAGTTCTCGTGGCAGGCCTCGATGCCCGCAGCAATGTAGGCGTTGAGAGGTTTGCCCTTGAGGTCGACGCAGTGGCCGTCCAGTATGACGCCGCGCTTCCTGCCTTCCTCCATAATCCCCACCATCCTTTCCTTCAGCTTGGTTACACCATCGTAGTCCATTATCTCGGCAAGGCCCACCACCCTTTCCCACTGCAACATCTCTGCGACGTCCACGGCCCTGAAGTCAGTCCCTGCCGTCTCCAATTCCTCGACGCTGGGGACGCAGGTGGGTACCATCCAGAAAGCTTTCAGCGGAGTGTTCCTGCTGGCTTCCACCATGAGCCTAACCCCCGCCTTCCCCAGCACGTTTGCTATTTCGTGGGGATCGAATGCGATGGAGGTCGTGCCCTTCGCCAAGACCGCCTCCGCGAACCTGGGCGGCGTGACTTGGCTGCTCTCGATATGAAGATGAGTGTCTATGAGCCCCGGTATGGCGTACCTGCCTTGGGCGTCCAAGACCTCCTTTGAAGGAAGCTCCTCCTCCCCTACGTAGG
>Ga0272448_1004586_pt1 | contig 15668 bp, 16 predicted proteins | sample YNPCB0191_FD_202220 | JGI IMG/M metagenome (GOLD analysis project Ga0272448, IMG submission 202220) | Hot spring sediment microbial communities from Yellowstone National Park, WY, United States - YNP-CB-019-1 | ecosystem: Environmental > Aquatic > Thermal springs > Hot (42-90C) > Sediment...
TTTTTTTATCCTGCCTTAATTTTCTCCGCTATTTTTACCAACTATACCTGGCCGCAGTTAGTGGCCAACTGGGTTTTACCGGCTGGCGCACTGATGATTATGACAGCTGGCTATATTATAGGCCTCCTTTTCTCTTCTCTCCTTACCTTTGAAAACCAGGGACAGAAAAACAGTTTCCGGTTCCAGTGCACCATCAACAATTACTCTTTTCTACCATTACCTATAGCCGTGATGCTCTGGGGCAATCATGGTATGGCACAATTGCTTTTTTCTACCCTTGGTTCTGAGATAGCTGTCTGGACACTGGGAATCCTTGCTCTCACCGGTAACCGTTTCCGCAGGGAGAATATACGCTTACTGTTTAACCCCCCTTTACTGGCACTTCTTTTAGCAGTACTGGCGGTAGCGGCTAAAAATATTCCTTTTCTCCAGCCAGTGGGCGAAGATAATTTTTTCCGCCAGGCAGGAAATTCTCTCCTGACTGTACTACAAATGTTTGGCCAGACTACTGTTCCACTTTCCATGTTTGTTGCAGGTAGCCGCATGGCTGACTTAAAATCAGGACACCTTTACACCAGAACTCAACTTTATGTCATCATCCTGAGACTCGTTGCTATACCAGCTATTAGTATCGCCTTTCTGTTATATTTTCCGATAGATTCTGCTACTTGCCTGACACTGGTTCTTCTGGCTACCATGCCTTCAGCTATCGCCAGTGTAGCTTTGAGTGAGATCTTTGAAGCTGATGCTCAGTTTGCTGCTTCCAGTGTTTTACTAACACATCTTTTTTCTCTGCTTACCATACCGGCATGGCTGGCTTTTCTTATCTGACCGTAAGCAAATCAAATCCAGTTTTTTTATCTCTCACACGTCTGGCGTTGCTTCCTGTAATCTCCAGAAGCACGACCTCTCCTACCTGCCAGGTTTCTACCCCTGGCCTGAGGCAGCCAGTGTGGCTCCTGCCTTCCCGACCAGCGGAACCATGAAGATGAAGATGCGGTTTTCTATCCTGGCCAGGGAAAATCATCCCCAGGGCTAAAAGTTCGTGGACACCGAAAAGCTCAAAAAATAAAGGCTCCACCGGTCTTTCCCTTTCTTCTTTCGGACCGACCACCAGTCTTCCGCGGTCCTTAAGCCCTCCTATGAGAAAACAGAGAGCACACCTTACGCGGTGGCGAACAGCAAATTCTTCAATCGCAGAGGGGATTTTGTCTCCATCTTTCAGGCTGATGATAAAAACACGATTGATTTTACCCTGACTGCAGTTAATAATTGCCTCCTGTTATTTTACCATTATACCACATACCACCCGATGAAAATTTTTCGGGGAAAACATCTTTCTGAAGAGACAGGCGGTGATACCAGGGAAAGACACAAGAGTCTTCTGCAGACCTTTTACCTTTTAAAATTTATATCCTAAGCCACAGGTCAAATCCTGGCGCCTGGGAAAGCCAGATACACCTTCTAAGTTGAACTATTTTCCTGAAGAAAATTTTCCACCATCAAGAATGGTAACATTGAGGAGCCGGGAAAGATATGTTCCCTGTCGGGTTCCGGCACCTAAATTTAAATCACTTACCACTACCCGGTTAACCAGCCTGAGGATGTCTCCGTGCCAGGTTGGCTGGGAGTAAGCGTATAAACTGTGAATAGCATACGGTTGACCATTAAACTGTCCGAGATACAAAAGACTGTGCCCAGGCATAGAAAGTAATGTCAGCCCCGGAATTGCCTTTTCTGCTAACAATTTTCTCTTTTCTTCCTCCCCGCACTTCTGATCAAAAAAATCTATCTGCCGGCCTGCCCTCCTCTGTTCCCAGGAATTCCGCGGCAGCAAAACTCCTGCTGTGGCAAAAACCGACTGGATAAAACCAGAGCAATCCTGCATTCCATACCCCCCTCCCCAGCCATATGGCAGATGCAGAAACCGGAATGCCTGTTCCACAATTGTTCTTGGTGTATAAGGCAGAAAACCTTCACAGATATCCTCTCGTTTGAGATAACCGGAAGAAAACTCGCATTTACCATCTGAACATTTAGCCGGCAGTATCACCTCTAACACAGAAGAACCAGATTTTCGCAGCGGAAGTCTTACACCCATACCCAGGATGTCATATCTCTGGGTGAGACTGCTGTCAGAATAAATGTCTGTAAGAGGTTCTACCACTACAACAAATGGTTTCCCTGACCTGAAGTTTTCTAACTCCTGGTAACTTACCAGAGCGACCTTTTCCGCTTCCACCCAGCCTCTCGTCCAGGGTCCTTCCACATAAAACCAGCTGCTGTCCACGGTGGAATGAAAAATGACAACTGGCGTACCTATCTCTAAAAGATTATTCTGAAGTAAATCAATATTTCTCTCTCCGGGATGGCTGTAAAGAGGAAGACGGGTGGGAAGAAAGCGCTGGTCAGCTCTTTTTACCACCAGACCATATCTTATTTCTTTAATTCCGGAAAGTTCTCCCAAAGACATGACCTGGAAAAGATTCTGGTAGAAAACCCGCTCTACTCTGCCACTGAAAGTATAAAGTCTCTGTTTCTGAAAATAATCAAGGTCAGCAGAAAGTTTTTTCTGAAGGTTTTCCCCGGAGAAAAACGAAGGCCAGGAGAAAATATCACTCCGTCCAGAAAGTTCAGCCAGTTTTTTATTAAATGAAGAAAGTTCTGTTCCTGCAAGCACCAGCTCATCAGGAAAAGGGTGTTTCTGTATCCAGAAACCCGGGGAAAGCATTTCTGCTGTGACATGGGGTAAAATGGTACCAGCAGCATAGTAAAGTTTTTCCCGGCAAAAACCACCCTGCCCGCAAAGCAAAAGATATAAAAGAGGCAGAAGAAAACCTTTCTTTGTTCCCAATTTCAAAAGTCCTTTTCTGTTATTTTTACTTCCTGGTGGCACCGTCCAATTTCTCTTTCCACTTTTCTTCTAACTGGTCCACATAGATAAATTTTTTCTCTTCGCCCCAGGTTTCACCACCAGCACCAGCCAGACCAAAAGTAGAAAGTTCCAGATATTCTTTTCCTTTTGGTGTCTTGAGTATTTTGTACTGATAGGGATGTCCATAGGGGTCCATAAAGTTAGTACCAGCTCCCAGGTACGGCCCTTTCCAGCCAGTGACACCAGGGTTTTCCATCAAATCCTTCAAACGCCGGGGAACAGTTCTGGTATCCACATAGTATAAAAGAATAGCTGATTCAATGTTTTCAAAATCTTTCTTGACTTTCTCGCTACCTTTCTTTGCCATTCCCATTTCTCTTACCAGTCTGGCAGCCTCCTGGCTCTGCAGGGCGTTTATCTCTGCTATTCCACCAACTATTCCAATTTGAGAAAAAGGTATCCTTTCTTTCCATCTTTCCCATTCCTGTCGCTCCTTTTCTTCCAGAACCTGAGGCGGAACCGGAGGTTTATTGGCGACAACAACAGTGCACATATTTTCCTTCAGGACAACATACCCTTCTACCAGTTTTGAAGACACAGAGACCTCGCCAGATATAACCGCAATTTTAGAACTTTCCTCTTCCGGATTATACCCAACTAAAAAGACGGTACCACGCACTCCAGCCAGAGCATTGGGTGTTTCTATTTCCAGCTTACCTTCTACCGGTAGTTTCTCTACCACAGACCAGAGACGACCTTTTTTTGCTTCTATCTGGAGCTTTTTCAGGCTTTCCTTCTGGAAAGAAAAATTTTTAATCTGGACAAGGGTATCACTGGAAAGGGTAACCACAGCTTTCCTGCCGAAGGCAATGATTGCCTCTGCATCCTTTCCTGTCCTCAGGTAAGAACCTGCGGAAAGTCTGGCACCACCGGGTACATCTTCCCATCTCCCCGTCCCTACGTTCCAGAGATAAACACTACCTTTTTTGCTGACAAGCACCACAGCCGGTTGGTCCTGGCCTATTACAGAAAAACAGAATAAACAAAACAAAAACCAGACAAAAGTTTTTCCTTTCATCACTGTCCCCCCTGTTCCATCTTTACCCTGTAAAGATTTACCTGCTGGTCCCTTCCTTTCACTCTGGTAGAACCAATAGCCTCACAATCAACCACATCCTTCACCAGTTGATAGGTATGCTCACTGATAAGAATCTCTCCGGCTTTTGCCTGGCTTTCAATCCTGGCAGCCAGATTAACCGCATCACCAATAGCAGTATACTCCATCCTCCGGACAGTACCAATATTGCCTATCACCATCACCCCGGTATTGATACCCACACCGACCATTAAAGGTAAATTTTCCTGTCTCCTTTTCAGTTTCCTTACCATTTCTATCGCGGAAAAAACTGCTCTTTTCGCATGGTCATTTTGTTCCACCGGCGCCCCGTAAATAGCCATTACAGCGTCTCCCATAAATTTGTCCAGTGTGCCCCCATAAGCAAAAATGGCTTCTTCTACAATGCTGAACATTTCATTAAGAAGAATTACAGTTTTCTCCGGCGGGATTTTCTCTGCCAGAGCAGTGAAACCACGCACATCAGCAAAAAGAACACTGAGCACCTTCTTTTCCCCACCAAGACTTATTTCCTTACTGGAACTGAGCAGTCTCTCCATAACAGAGGGGGCAATGTAGCGCTGAAAAACTGAACGTAATCTCGTCTTCTCTCTTCTTTCGGAAAGAAACTGCGTCAAAGTTATTATCAGACTGGTCAAGAAAAGAGATACTATTGTCGGTACAATTTCCAGCCATAACCCGTAACTGGAAAATAACCAGCTGGCTACTACTATAAAAAGACAACCAAGAAAAATGGTGAAGAAAAAACCAATCCCGGCAGGAAAAAAAATTCCTGAGAGACTGGCTGTGATTGCTCCGATTACCGGCAGCAAAAAGGAGATAAAATATCCGGCTGGACGCAGGAATTCATTCTGAAAGAAATTTTCCAGGAAACTGACATGTAATCCCACTTTTAGATACCTTTCCTGACCGGAGACCGGTCCGATATCTGTAGTTCCAGCAGCAGTATGAGCCACCAGAACTATTTTGTTGGTGAAGCTGTCAGGAGAGATAAAAGGAGTTTTCCCCTTGCTCCAGGCATCATATGACTGCAGCACCTGAACCAGGGCATACTGGGGAAAGACTCTCAAATCCGGGTAAATCTTCAGCCGGACAGAACTGCTACTATCTACAGGGAAAATCCTTTTCTGACCTTGAAAGGTTAAAGCTATTTTATCTTTCTCCACCATCTTGATAGCGGAAGCAGGTAGATTATAGTACTCCTTAAGAATTGCCAGCCCCAGGGAAGGAATAAGTTTTCCCTGGTAACTGATAAACAGTGGATACCTTCTGGTAATACCATCTTCATCTGTAGGAGTATTGAGGAAACCAGTACTGAGCGGTTGACCCAAAAAAGCAGGAGGCAACAGCAAATTCTTTCCCTGGAGGGAGCCTGCCTTCTGGAATAACTCCCCTGCAAAGAAACAGGGGAGAATAACATTACCGGCCTGGTTAATGCTCTGCTGGAACTGGTAGTCAGCCTTTCTGTCCCCGGATTCTTCCAGAAAAAGAATATCATAGGCTACTATTCTGGCACCCCAGACTTTCAAGACCTCGTTCAAACCAGCATACCAGTATCGGGGAACAGGCCAGCGTCCTAACATCTTCAATGTTTCATCGCCAATAAACACAATCACCACATTTCCTGTGACCTTTCTAACAGAGGCTGTTTTCATCCGCCAGTCATAGGTAATCAGTTCAAAACGTTTCCAGGTAGGTAAACGGGAAAGGAAAAAAACGCTGATTCCCAGAAGAACCGGCAAGAAAAAAATAGTACTTTTGACTTTCTTAGCTGACCTGGGTTCCATCTCCGGGGCTGACAGGTAAGGTAATATAAAAGGTTGTTCCCTGACCCACTACGGATTCTATCCTGATTTGTCCTTTATGCTCGGAAACTATCTTTTTGACTACAGCAAGACCAAGACCTGTCCCTTTATGTCCTTTTGTGGTGAAAAAAACTTCAAAGATTTTCTTTAGATTTTCTGGGGGGATTCCACAACCGTTATCCCTGACTGAAATCTCAAACCTGTTTCTTTCTGGGATCCGCCGGGAAGAAAGAATAATTTTACCTGTATTTTCCGGAATTGCTTCCCGGGCATTATTGATAAGATTAATCAGAACCCTCTCCATCCCCTGATAATCAAAAAAGACTTCTTGGAGAGATTGATCTGCTTCCACAGAAATAGAACAATTCTTTTCCCGGAGAAAGTCATGATAAAGCCTGGCTGTAGCTTCCAGAAAACCAGGAAGGTTAACCTTCTGGTAAAGGGGTTTTTTCCTGGTAGAAAAGTTGAGCATATCCAGAATTAAATCTGAGATACGCTGCACATTCCGGCGAACAATCTCCCATCCTGTTTTCAAATTATCAGTGGTACCGGATTTAAACGCTTCATCCACCAGAGTCAACCCGCCCATAAGACCATTGAGAATGTTCTTAATATCATGCGAAAGAGAAAGCATTGCCTGACCCACTCCAGAAAAATGTGCCTTCCTCAAATTTTCCCGGTAAAGATAGGCATTCTCTATCGCCATTGCTGCCTGCGTAGCCACAATCTGGAGTAACTGTTCATCAGCCTCATTAAAAGAATCCCCATGACGTTTATTCAAAACCTCCAGGACACCTAACAACTTTCTTTTCCAAACAAGAGGAATAGCCAGAATGTTTCTCGTTTGAAACTTACTTTTCTTGTCTGCGAGGGCATAGAAATGACTTTCTTTCCTGACATCCTGGACATTGACTATTCTTCTGTCTCTGGCACAGACACCAGCAATTCCCTGGCCTAATTTCAGTTTGATGCGCTTCAGTTTATCTCCCTTTTCTCCCCTGGCCACCTCAAAAAAAAGAACCTTTTGTTTCCGGTCATAAAGAAGCAGGGAACTGGCTTCTGCCTGGAGAATCTCTTTACTTTCCTCCATTATCAATTCCAGCAATTGATGAAGATTGGTGATATAGAGGATAAAGGAAGAAACCTTCTGGAGGGTATCCAGACGCCGCTGAAGGATATCTTTCTCCTGGTTTTCCACATGTTTATTTTACCGTATATCCTGAAATCTGGCAACCCTTGACAGGTGTAAAAATTAACAGTATAATTATTTACACACAATGGAGGGGCTTATGCAAAATTTAACTGTCCGGCAGAAAGAAATTCTTAGTTTTCTTCAGAAATTCATCAGTGAGCACGGATATCCACCAACACTGAATGAAATCAGGGAACATTTTTCCTTTGCCAGTCCTCAGGCAGTCAAAGGTCATCTTCTGGCTCTGGAAAAAAAAGGGTATCTCCAACGGATAGGAAAAATTTCCCGGGGTTTGATTCTCAAAGAAAGAATGGAACAAACACTTTCTATTCCCATCCTGGGAAGGGTACCAGCCGGTCAACCTCTCTCAGAAGAAGAAAATATTGAAGGTTATCTCTTCCTGGATAAAAACTTTCTTGGCTCAGGAAAAATTTTTGCCCTCAAAGTAAAGGGAGAAAGTATGAAAGAAGCGGGTATCTTAGATGGAGATTATGTTATTGTCAATCAGGAATCTTCTGTCACCAACGGAGATATTGTGGTGGCTCTGGTGGATGGGGAATGCACAGTGAAATTTTTCTTCCGGATGGCAGAAAAAATTGAACTGCGACCCGCCCACCCTTCTTATAAAACAATCAGCAGCAGAGAAAACCTGCATTTGTTAGGAAAAGTGGTAGCTGTTTTCCGCAAGATACCATGATTACAGAAATTGGTGAACCTGTGAAGGTGGCAGCTATTTTCACTCCAGATAAGGTAAAAATTTGCTGGTTTATCTGGAAGGGAAGACGGATACAGGTAGAGAAAACTACCTTTTTCTGGAAGACTAAAGAAGGAGAAAAAACTATTCATCATTTTGCTCTTTCCACTGGCCAGGAGGTTTTTGAGATATCTTTCTGTCCTGAGCAACTTTCCTGGTTACTGGAAAAAATCCATCTGGAATAGATTACTGAGGAGGACTTATGGAAAGGGTCATTCTCCATGTAGACATGGATGCCTACTTTGCCTCTGTAGAACAGCAAATTAATCCTTTCCTCCGGGGAAAACCGGTTATTGTCTGTGGAAACCCCCAGACGAAAACCGTGGTAGCTTCAGCTTCTTATGAGGCTAAAAGACAGGGTGTTCGTTCTGGAATGAGCATTCCCCAGGCCCTTTCTCTCTGTCCGGAAGCAGTGCTGGTACCAGGTAATCCCATCTGTTACGCGGAAACATCCCGGACTATTTTCTCCCTCTTGACCTCTTTCAGTGAAGAGGTAGAAATCTATTCTATTGATGAAGCCTTTCTGGATGTCTCCTCCACAGTTCATCTTTTTGGTGGGAAAGAATCTCTTGGGTTACAGATTAAAAAGACCATTCTGAAAAAAACAGGGCTTTCCTGCTCTGTGGGGATTGCGCCCAATAAACTTTTAGCTAAAATTGCTGTTTCCCTGGTTAAACCTGATGGTTTGCGTATTATTGAGGAGAAGGAAATTCCCGAGTTAATGCTTAATCTACCCATAGAAGAAGTACCGGGAATTGGACCAAGACTGGCAAGTCTTCTTTCTGATTGGGGAATAACTACCTGTGGCCAGATTCAAAAACTGGGAGAAGAATTTTTTGTCACCAGATTTGGACTGCGGGGGAAAATACTTTACCAGGCAGCCTGTGGCCTGGACCAGTCTCCAGTAATCAAGACACCTGCCCAGCCTAAATCTATTGGTCACTCTTATACCTTACCTTTTAACACCAATGATATGGAATACATCCGGGCTGTAATTTTCCGCCTTTCAGAACAAGTCGCCAGCCGGATGCGGCAGTCTTCTTTTTATGGCAGGGTGGTTACAGTCTGCGTCAGACTGGATGACTTCACCACCTTCACCAGACAGAAGAAATTCCTTCCTTTCCCTCCAGATGGTCACCGCATCTATACTCTGGCCTGGCAAATTTTCCATAGCTTTTCTCTTAACAGAAAAGTACGCATGCTTGGTATCAGCGTCTCTGAACTCTCCCGGGATATACCCGGTCCCCTTTTTCCAGAAGAGAAATCCCGGGAAAACCTTTTCCAGGCTATAGACCGGCTTAACGGTAGATTAGGAGCAAATACGGTTTTCCCAGCCACCTTCCTTTTAGAAAAGACAGTACAACCACCTGTACCCAAGACCCATTCTTTCCAGTTCTGGAGATTCAAACCATCAGGACAAACAAAAACCCCGACGCTTCCTTAATAAATCTACACCAACGGGTAGTCGTTGCCTCATATCTTAAATACCCTACCGCCTTTCTCACAACTGAATAGTTCTTTTGCTCTCCATAACCAACTATCATTCTTCTTGTATGTCCTTACCCTCGGAAGGGAAAAGTTCTCTACTTCAGAAGTTTTTCCCTTTAACGATTATCATTATGGAAGATACTATAAATGGAAACAAGTTGTCCCTGTTTTTAAAGAAGAGAAAGACGCCATTTGGGTAATCACTTTATATTCATTTTCTTTTCAGAGGGGGGAATCTTTATGAATCTTGCTTATGACAAAAAAGCTGATGCTGTTTATATCACTCTTAAAGGTCATGGGGTAGACCACACAGAAAGAATCGGACCTGATATAGCAATTGATTACGGTCCGGATGGAGAAATCCACGGAATAGAAATACTTTGTGCCAGCAAACATTTAAATCTTAAGGAAAAACCAGAAGTGATTATTGAAAGCTTAAAACCTGTTTCCTCTTCCAGTTAAATAGGTTTCACACTAAAGTCTGTGTAGTTTATCAACCAGATTTGCGAATGGCAATCCTGGTTTTTCATTTTAATTAAGTCCTCCTCATGAGTCAGCGTTCTGCCAAATTTGGATAGCTATTTTTTTACCCTCTTCCTTCAGGGGGTGAGGATGAAAGATTTTGCATTATCACCTCTAAAACATCCTCATATCTTATTTAAAACTTCATTATCCCACAACCTTAATACCCTCAACCTTAATACCCTCTACACCCTCTCTTTTTTAAGATATTTATCCCTTATGATTATGCTGCTCCCCATTAAGAGACAGACAAAAATAAGGTAGAATCAAAAAAGAAAAAGGAGGCAGTTGAAATTCTGAAAAAAAAAGGTATAATGTTAGAGATAAGGTAAAACCAAAAGGGAAGAAAGGTTTTAGGATTGCTGAAGGCTGGGATACAGACGGTACAGACACTAAAAAAAGCAAATTTTCCTGTTCTCTTATGTCGTTGAAAGTTAGTCACTCAGGGCCGTTAGCTCAACTGGCAGAGCAGGGCACTCTTAATGCCAAGGTTGGAGGTTCGATTCCTCCACGGCCTACTTTGTCTCTTCTTGAGTAAGTGGAGGAAGCGAAGGGAGCCCGGGTTGTGAGGTGCGACGAGAAGGAGCACCGAACGGGCGGGTGGCCGACCTGTAGCATAGCGGAAGGCGCCGATTCCTCCACGGCCTACTTTGTCTCTTGCTTTTTCGCCTCTCTCATTCTTAAAAGCATTTCCGTAATGTCCAGCACCTGAACATCAGAGGGAATTTTCAAATCAAAGGCGGAATCAGGTATTTTTTCCTTCACTAATTCTTTGAAATCAATCCAGATAACCGGGGATGCCTGGTTACTGAAAATTTCCACACGTTCAAGATTATAGTCAGCAGCTGTCACCCAGATAGAAATTTTACTGATTTTGCTTTCTGTTTGCTGTCCCTTAAGGAAGGGCAAATCCCTTAAAACTTCTCCTACTTCGTTCAGTTCCACAAGATAGTAATTCCGTTCCTCTTTAGCCTTTTCACTCACCTGTAACCGTTCACCCAGGGAGAGAATCTGTTTCCACATCTCTTCAGGAGAAATAGCCCCCTGGACATCCTTCACTGGTTTCCTCAATTCTTCCGGTAGTCTGGCAAAATCCAGTTTCATCACCAGCCCCACCTTCTTCTGGTACATCGTCATACTTTTTTCATCTATTAATATATTTTGCTCTGCTGCCCCCTCCACTCCTGGCTGATTTATCACCATGTCCAATCTCACCCTTTTACCTTTGACCCAGAAACGGCAGGGCACTTTTACCTGATTGCCAGAAGTAACTGTGTTTATCTCCAGACTACCCCGCCATTCATTGCCCTGATATTTCTCCACCAGTTTGCCAAGAACTTTTTCCTTTTCTACTGCTGACTGACAGATAATTGCTGCCCCTAACAGAGCAACTAAAAAAATTTGCATTGTTTTCCTGACCATAAAAACCTCCTCTTTTCGTTACCCTCCCCTCCACGGGAAAGCATTCTGTATGTCTCTTATACTTAACCGGAAAACTTTTTCTGGTGCTACTTTGCTTTAAACATCCTACAACATTTACCATGTAAAAGCAAATCCTTTCCCGGTAGCTTGAAATGAAAAGGCCAGATATGCTATAAAAATGGCATGGACAAGGTCCAGAAGATTATCCAGATTCTGGAAAAAAATTATCCCCAGACCAGGACGGCTTTGCAGTTTACCAATCCCTTCCAGTTACTGGTAGCCACCATCCTTTCGGCTCAAACCACTGACGAACAGGTTAACCGCGTTACTGCAGAACTCTTCCGCAAATACCGCTCTCCTGAAGATTTTGCCACGGCTAGTGAAGAAAAGATAGCCTCTGACATCCACAGTGTCAACTTTTACCGGACCAAGGCTAAGAATATAAAACGTCTGTCTGAAGTTATCTGCCGGGATTTTGGTGGCCAGGTACCTGCCAGGCTCTCAGAACTCGTAAAACTGCCAGGTGTTGCCAGGAAAACAGCTAATGTTGTTCTCTCGCAAGCCTTCGGTAAAGCTGAAGGCATCGTAGTGGATACTCATGTCGGCAGACTTGCCCGAAGGTTAGGTCTAACCAGACAGGAAGACCCTGTTAAGGTAGAGATTGACCTCATGCGGCTCATCCCGAAAGAAAAATGGATTTCCTTTCCGTTTCAATTGATTTTACATGGAAGGAAAGTCTGTCGGGCGGTGAATCCCCGTTGTGCTGAGTGCGTTTTAATTAAATACTGTTTGTACCCGGAAAAAAGATTATGACTGGCTGGTTATATCGGGTGGTGTGCTTTACGGTTTCTATTTCCCTCTCCAGTTGTAGCTACACCATCAGCTCCAATGTAAAACCACGACAACGACAGCTACCCGGGGTGCATCATACTGTCAAACGGGGCGAAAATCTTTTCCGCATCGCCGCTTACTATTACAATACCGGTTCCACTTCAGAAACTATTATGGCAGTCGAGCGGATTAAGCAAGCCAATGCTCTTTCTTCAGATGTTATCTCTCAGGGACAGAAACTGTTCATCCCGGGCACGACAAAAAAGCCACCCCAGAATCCGCTTTTACCTCCAGAGACTATCTCTTCCCCTACCCTGGAAAAGCCTAAAACTCCCACGATAACTCCTCCGCCACAGAAGCCAGCAATTATCAAATCAGAATCTTACCTGTGGCCTGTAGAAGGGAAAATCGTCTGCCGTTATGGAGAACTCGGCAATAAAGGAATTGATATTCTAACTAAACCTGGCACCCCGGTAGTTGCCAGCCGTTCAGGAACAGTTTCCTTTGCCGGGCAAACTTTTAGGTATGGTGAAACAATAATCATTCAGCATCCCGACGGTATTTATACAGTTTATGGACATGATTTACACCTGAAAGCAGAGAAAGGTAAGTCAGTCAGACAGGGTGAGGTTATTGCCCAGGTAAAAAATAGCACTCAGAAAATCAGGTATGTTCATTTTGAGGTCAGACAGGGAACAGAAACAATTGACCCCGTGCAACTTTTACCGGAAACGTCTAAAGATTAAATGAATTTATGGACAATAATTTAGAATACTGGCTGGCTTTAAGTCTGGCTGGCCTTTCCTTAACGAAAGTAAAGGAAGCCCTGGAGCAAATTGGTAGACCGGAAGAAATTTTTTCCGCCTCTGACCAGACACTTTACCAGTTCGGTTTTACTGCCCAGGCTATCCAGAGGATAAGAAACTGGAAAAATTTAAGTTGCCAGGATAAGATCAGGCAGGCCAGGTCATACCATCTGGAAATTATCACCTTACATGACAAGCATTATCCTGCTCTTTTAAAACAGATACCTGACCCGCCACCGGTGCTTTTTGTAAAAGGAAAACTTTGCTCCTCTAACGAATTAGCCATTGCTATTGTCGGGACCAGACATCCCTCTCTTTACGGTTTACAAATGGCAGAAAAATTTGCCAGACAGCTGGCAGAACTTGGCGTGATTATAGTCAGTGGTTTAGCCAGGGGGATTGATACACAGGCTCACCGGGCAGCACTGAAAGCAAATGGCCGTACAATCGCTGTGCTTGGCTCCGGTCATGGTAACATCTATCCTCCGGAAAACAGGAAACTGGCTGCAGAAATCAGCGAAAATGGAGCGCTTATCTCTGAATTTCCACCGGATTTACCCCCTTTCCCGGAAAACTTTCCCCGCCGCAACAGAATTATCTCCGGACTCTCCCGCGGAGTTCTGGTAGTGGAAGCAGGCCAGCGCTCCGGGGCTTTAATTACCGCTACGTTGGCAGCAGAACAGAATCGGGAAGTTTTTGCCCTGCCAGGAGAAGTCACTTCCGCTACTTCTTCAGGGACACATCAACTGTTGAAAGAGGGAGCAAAATTAGTGGAAAGTATTAAAGACATCCTGGAAGAACTGAACCTGCAGGTACAAAAACCATCCAGGACCAGTCAGGAGAAACAAATCCCGGAAATGCAGGAAGAGGAAAAACAACTTTTGTCCCTGCTGGATAAAGACTGCTCCCTGGAAGAATTGGCAGCCCGAACAGGATATGCGTTGCCGCAGTTATCTTCCCTTCTGGTAAATCTGGAAATGAAAGGTCTTGTCAGATGCCTGCCAGGAAAAATTTATAGACGCTGTCAGGAATCGTCAGAGTAAAAAAGTTAAATTTTTCTTTTTCCTTAAGGTTAGGCTAAAATAAACTACAGGAGTCTAAAAGAATTTTTTCGGCAGGGGGCTAAAATGAAAATCTGGAGCCGACTGGTAGCAACAATTTATATCCTGGCTGGTCTTATTCTTTGTCTGGGTATTTTGTTCCTCTGGGCGAACGAAAACCTGCTTGATACCTACCAGAAGTTTTTCACCGGTCATCTTTTCCGGCTTGGGCTGGCCAGCATGGTGGTACTTCTCCTGGGAATAACCTGGCTGGTGAACTGGATAGAAATTTTCTATCGGAATAAAGCTATTACCTTTGATAATCCTGGAGGAAAAGTCAAAATCTCTCTGAAAGCTGTGGAAGAATTCATTAATTCCAGAATTCTGGGCCAGATTCCTGGAGTGAAAAGCCTGGTCGTACGAGCAGGCTTAAGTTCCAGGGGTCTGGAAACCAGTATCAATTTAAAACTAATGGCTGGCGCCAATATCCCGGAAACCTGTGCCCATATCCAGGAGATGACTAAAAACTACCTGCAGGATGTGGTAGGTGTAGAAAGAGTGGCCAGCATTGAAGTCTTTGTTTCCAGTATTATTACGAAGGAAGATACAACCGTTCAGTCAGCTGTGTCTCCGGAGGAAAGGAATGAATCAGAAAGTAGCGGTTAAAATTATAAGCGCTTGCCTCAGAGAATCCTTTCTTTTAAGGAAACTGCTCCTGAAAAAAAAGCCGGTAGAAGAAATCTGGAAGGTCGCACAATTGTTGATAAACTGTTTACAGAACAACCATAAGGTGCTTGTTTGCGGAAACGGTGGTAGTGCTGCGGATTCTCAGCACTGGACAGGAGAGATGATTGGCCGTTTCAGACGAAGAAGAAAGGCCTTACCTTTTCTCTCCCTGACTACCAATACTTCAGTCCTGACCAGTATCGGCAATGATGAAAGTTTCGCGGACATTTTTTCCAGACAGGTGGAGGGATTAGGACAGCCAGGTGATATCTTAATCTGTATCTCTACTTCCGGGTCTTCTCCTAACGTAATGCAGGCAGCCTCTCAAGCGAAAGAAAAAGGATTGAAGGTTATCAGTTTGACTGGCAAAAAACCAAATCCTTTAGCCCGAGTTTCTGATTTGTGTCTGTCTGTTCCTTCCAGAGATACTCCCCGTATTCAGGAAATCCATATCCTGCTAGTTCACATTCTCTGTGACCTGGTGGAAACAGCACTCAGCGGCTCATGAAGATTGTTACGCTTAAAAAATTGCTTGGTCTTTTACCCCGGATGAAAGAGAAAGGGAAAAAGATTGTATTCACCAATGGTTGTTTTGACCTGTTGCATCCAGGTCACATCCGCTGTCTTAAAAAAGCCAGGGAACAAGGCGATATTTTGATTGTTGGTTTAAACTCAGACAACTCAGTAAAAAAGATAAAAGGACCGGGCAGACCCTTTTTACCAGAAAAGGAAAGAGCCCTAATGCTGGCAGCCTTAGAGGCAGTGGACTATGTTGTTCTTTTTAACGAATCAACTCCCTTAAAACTTATCAAACTTATCCAGCCTGATATTCTTGTCAAAGGAGAAGAATACCGCAAGCGTAAAGTGGTGGGCAGCTCCGTGGTAAAAAAATATGGCGGCAAGGTAGTTTTTATACCGATGCTGCCAGGATATTCCACCACCAGGATAGCAGAACGCCTTGCGCAGACTTACAAAACATCAGGAAGACAAAAGTGAATGAGATTTTAAGAATACTGGATGCCAGTTTCAACCGGGCAAGGGAAGGTTTAAGGGTGGTTGAGGATGGGCTGCG
>Ga0272448_1004587_pt1 | contig 15664 bp, 27 predicted proteins | sample YNPCB0191_FD_202220 | JGI IMG/M metagenome (GOLD analysis project Ga0272448, IMG submission 202220) | Hot spring sediment microbial communities from Yellowstone National Park, WY, United States - YNP-CB-019-1 | ecosystem: Environmental > Aquatic > Thermal springs > Hot (42-90C) > Sediment...
CCCAGCAGAAGGAGCCCAACGTGCGGCTTCAATGAGCTTTTCTACAATTTCAGCTGGAACGTCTTTGCTTTTGAAGGCTCTTATGCTTCTTCTTCCCGTAATGGCTTCTAAAACATCCATAAACTTTGCCTCACCGTTAAGCCATAATTTAGGAACGCAAAAGCCTTAAGTTTTGTCATGCTTTATTTTGTTTGGATGATGAGGTAGAGAGTCAACAGAGCTTAAGCTGTGATATGACTCGACGGGCGAACTGACACATAAAAGTTTAAGTCTTGTCATACGTTTTTGTTTTTGAGGGTTAGGTTTGAGGGTTAGGCGGTTTGGTTATAGTGTTTCTTTGGCGGATGTGGAGCGTTTTGTTGGGGAGAATGAGTGTGTGCGGGAGTTTTTGAGTAAGTATGCTGTGGATGGTAAGACTTGGTTGGAGAAGGCTGTGGGTTTAGCTCGGTTTTTTAAGTGGTTGCGGGTTGTTAAGGGCTTGGATGTTTCGCCTAAAGAGTTTTTGGATTTGCATTTGAGTAAGCGGAATGCGGGGAGCGTTGAGGAGAGACGTTGGGCTTTGAGGCTTGCATTGGAGTATAGCCGTGACAATCCTGATTTGGCTGATAAAGCATTGCATTATCGCTATTGTGCTTGGTTTTTGCCTGTGAAAGCCTTTTGCGATTATTTCGAGGCACCTTTGACAAGTGTTAACGGATTTTTCCCTAAACGGAATAGGCGTAAACATGAGGATAAGCCTTTCACTGTGGATTTTGTTAAGCGAATTTTAAGTGTTTTGAGCCAGCGGGACAGGGCTGTTTGCATGGTTATGCTTCAGAGTGGACAGAGTATTGAGCAGGTGCTTGTTGACGTTAACGAGCAAGCCAAATATGTTATAGCAAAAATTAACGTTGGAGCTGAACGTATAAGGCTTGACTTTAAAGAGCGGAAAGGAAATGGTTTCAAATATTTTAGTTTCATAAGCAAAGACGCCATCCAAGAGATCCGCAAGTGGCTTCCCATAAGGGAGCAATGGCTTAAAAACATGGGCGTGAAAGATTCTCGGTGGCTTTTTATCACGGATTCTGCTAAGCCTTTAACACCCAAGCTTTTCCACAATATTTTCCGCCAAAAAATGATTAGGCATAAGCTGCGAGAAGGCCCATACAGCGTTAGAACCCATTGTTTCCGCAAGTTTTTCGAGCAGGAAGCAAGCCCGCCAGAACGGGGCATAAACAAGGCTTACGTTAGCTTTATGATGGGACACAGCACGGGAGACGGTCTTACGCATAGGCTTGACGTGGTAGGCGGAGTTTACGATAAAGGCCCATGGGTTTATGAAAGAGCTGTGGAAAAAGAATATGAAAAGCTTGAGCCTTTCATTAACATTTATAGTGGAAAAGCTGTGGAGGCAAGCTTGGGCATAAGCGAACAGGACCTGGACGCCCTTAAACAGCTATTGCAAATGATGAAAGAAGGAAAAATTAAAATACAAAATTAACCCTCTTCATCTTTAATGTATTGGTCAACTATATGCCCGCATTTTGGGCAGTGAATGTGTAGTCCATAAGGATGATTTTCAAAACCGCTAACCTTTGCCTCTTTCTTTGGGAAAACATAGCCACATTTAGAGCAGCGATAATAATTATGATTACGCTTCCAGAACAGCAACATTTCTAATATTTTCATTTTAACTTATCTCTCTCCACTCTGTATATAATACTCATTGACTTAAAATTTAAAAATTCTCAAATAAAATGAAAATTTGAGGAGTTAGCATGGTTGACGTTGTTTACGTGAGGGGTTGGCAAGACTGCCTTGACGCTCTGGACACGATAATTGAGAAGGCTAAAACCCTTCAGGAAGTTAAAGAGAAAATTGAAAGATTGCAGGAGCTTATCAGAAAAAACAAGTTTGAGAAAATACGCTATGAGCTGGGAGCCTACGGCGTCTTTTAGCCCTTAACAATTTTTTCGTATTCTTGCGTTATCAAAAAGCGAATAACATCAGCGTTTGATTCTATTCCCCACTTGTTTTTTATCGCTAAAAACCGCTTCAGCATTTCCCCCTCAAGTGTTAAGCCAATTCGTATTTTATCTTTTTCTTTCATTTTATCTCACTATAAATGATATAACAGATTTTAAAGTTTAAAAAGCTTATGAAACTTTTTTCTGGAAAAATCTTATATACCTTTAAATAGCATAAAGTAATTTTGTGTGATTTAAAATGACGGAAAAATTTATCATACGCATAGATCTTGAAGGCGAGCTGGCCAGAAAATTTGAGGTTATAAAACGGGAAAAGGGTATAGAAAATAACACGGATGTCCTGCGAAACCTGATTTCTGAAGCATATAAACAACTTCAAAAGGAGGCTTCTAATGTCAAAAAATGAGGTTGCCAGCCTAATCCATGAGCTTGCAATCGAGTTCCGTAAACTTTTGAAAAATAAGAAACGAAGGAAGGATTGAAAATGCAGCGTGATTTTAAAGTTGTATCCAAGGGTTTGAAAGGCAAAAATGAGACGCCTTTCGTTATTTTAGTTAGCTTAGAAAACGAGAAACTAATATTGTATTTGGAGTCTCCAGCGCAGCTTACTCAGTTTGAGATTGACCAGGAGTTTACGGTTAAAATTGTGGAAGGAGAGCAGCAGAAGCTTGGTTGACATTGAAAATCCTAAGCCCAGTCATCTTGTTATGCTGCCTTACCGAGAGATACAGTGCGATGACACTTTAAGAGAGTTCACGCAGGTTTTAAGGTTTGACCTTGTGGACGTTAAAGGCGAGCCTTTAAGGGCGCAGCTTCTCCTGGACCGTAGGCACAAACTTAACAAGGGCATGAGTAAGCCCGTAGCATATTTCCGCATGAGCGGCACTGAACAACTGGTTAAGCTGGCTAACACGGCTTTAGCCTGCGCCGTAGCCCTCGCCTTCAATGAAATTAACCTTCTGGAGCCTACGGATGATCAGGTGCGTAACGCTTTGCGAAGCCATTGGCAGATGGCTCAGGTTGACTTGCTTTACGCTGTCAAAACCATTCTCCGCGATGTGAAACTTCACCGAATGGCTTTGGAAAGGGCTGCAGATGTGCATGTGTAGCCTCTGCGGTTACATAACCCACAACGAGGCTGAATACATGCTGACTTACGGCAACCATGACACGGCGAAACTTAACGTTTGCAAATGGTGCCTACAAGACTTGTCGCTTTTAGGCTTCAAAATAAACCAGACGGTGCGTTTAGAACCTTCCAAACAAGCGTTGCGGGTTCCATTAAGCCATATTGTTTTAGGGCCTGTTTACACCTTCTGGAGGCTGCTAAATGGTAGTTGAAGAGTTAAAACGTTCTTTTGGTGTCAGGCATGTCAAGGATTATGGCGCCTGCATTGTAATTCCGAAAGGGAAGTTTAACATTGAATGGGAAGACGCATTATGGTCTGAAGGCGTCATAATTCATTATAATATTGACTTGCCCGGCGGCGAAAACTGCACTGTTTTACAGCTTAAACAAGAACATTTGCAAAATAAGCAGCATCTTGTTTATGAACCCAAGCCTAACCCTTCACCCTGGAGAGATCCTGAAAAATTTTGGAAGCCTGAGGAAGACGCGTTATTAATAGAGCTTTACAACAAGGGAATACGCATAAAAGAAATTGCGAAGAGATTTCCCAACCGTTCAGAACAAGCAGTGCATTTACGTCTTCAGCGTCTCAGAAAAGCTGGAAAAATAAATAGACGATTAAAACGTGATAAACAACTACAGCAATCACAAAATAGTGAGACTTTTACATCTGAGCTTGCAGATTTACTAAAGCAAATTCAAGACTGTTTAAAACCTAAAAGTTTCAGTTTTGCATATGCTTGTCCAAACTGTAATATTGTCGGGTCTGCCAGCAAACAAGACCGCATTTGGCGTTTCTGTCCAAACTGTGGCAAGCCCTTAACAGTTTACAACGTGGAGGTTTCACAGTAAAATTTGGGTGGTTAATGCCTTGATTGGTCGAATTTTGTTAGGATTTGAAGTTGGAACTGGAGAACCTGTCCATCTGCCTTTGCATCATTTAGCCATCTTCGGTATGACACAGCTTTCGGGCAAGACGACGACGCTTGAGGCTTTGATTAATCGTAGTGGGCTTAGGGCTATCGCTTTCATTACGAAGCGTGGAGAAGCTGGTTTTACCAGGTGCAATCTTGTAACGCCTTACTATAAGCCCCATGCGAATTGGCAGTTTGTCGAGGGCCTCGTTAATGTTGCCTTGGGAGAGAAAGTTAAGTATGAACCAGGAATGCGTTGGGCAATAATTAAAGTCAGCAAAGGAGCCAAAAACCTTCGTGAAGTTAAGGACAGAGCAGAAGAGATGCTTGAGAAAGCGAAAAGAGACTTTCAGAAACAACTTTTCGAGAAGCTAATCACATACTTGGAAATTGTTGTTCCAGAGCTTGAAAAGTGGCATTTCAGCGATAGGCTGGAACTAAGTGAAGGCGTAAATGTCATGGATTTAAGCGAGATGCGAACAGAAACCCAGCATCTGGTCATAGCAAGCACGATAGAATATGCCTTCCAAAACTTGGACCACGTGGTTGTCATAGTGCCAGAAGCCTGGGAAACTTTACCACAAACTAAAATGACACCTGTCAAATGGGTTGCGCAACAATTTATCCGCAAAGGCGCTGCCATTGGCAATTATTTGTGGCTTGACAGCCAAGACATAGGCGGAATAGACAAGACTCCGCTACGTCAATGCGATAATTGGCTTATGGGCAGAATGAAGGAAGCCCACGAAGTAGAGAGGATCCTTAAGCAGCTGCTGGGCATGAAGGTTAAGGCTGAAGATATTCAAACTTTGCCCCTGGGACATTTTTACGCTGCGATTGGTAATGAGGTTAAGAAGGTTTACGTGTTGCCTGTGGGCGTGCCTGAAGAGGTTGGGCGTAAAGTCGCCTTAGGCGAGTTTACCCCCGAATATGTGCGTGACACGTTTCTTAAACAAAAAATGGAGGTGGAAAATGAGGAAATGTGGAAACGAAAATATGAAGAGGAACATGAAAAACGCATGAAAGCTGAACAGTTGAAAGCTGAAATGGAAATTCTGAAAGGGCAACTTGTAAAGGCAAGGGGAGAAGCAGAAGCCCTTGGAAAAATGAAAGAAGCTATCCAAAAATTTTTTGAAGCCCTTAACGAATTGTCTAAAGCTGACAGATCTCTCATTCCGTGGAACGCGCAGGTATTTGAACCCTGTTCCATTGCGCCTTCAGAGGTTACTGTGCAGCGTGAGATTCCAGCCTTAACTGTGCGGATAATCCGAAAACCGCTTGTCTTAAACACGGATAACGCTCAGGGCAGATTGGCTTTGCTTTATAGTGAAGGCTTTTTTGACGAGGAGGAGCGAACCGTAAGCAGCGTGCAAGACGAAATGATTAGGCGAGGCTGGCCCAGAGATCCGCGTTTAAGCAGCTTCCTGGATGAAATGTGCAGTTGGGGTTATCTGCGAAAACGGAGAACAGACCGTTGGCTGTATAAGGCTGCCATAAAATCCGCTGAAGCCAAAGAAAAAGGCTTGTTAAAGGTGGCTGAATCTTGAGCAGTTTCCACATGTTATCCTAAGGAGACTGAAAAATGAAACTGCTTCAATTTTTGAAACGGTTATTCCGTAAATTAACTGCAGACCAGTCCCGAGAAGACGCTGAAAGCCCGTTGGTAAGTAAGGCTTCGAAGCCGAGGACAATTAAAACTCTAAGAATAGCTCAATCTAACATTGAACGTAAAAAGCAGACGCAAATTCCCTATTCACAATTTTTCAAACATCGGAAGCCTACAACAGCTCGTAAGCTTTGGAAGCCAAACGCAAAACTGGAAGAGGATTAAGGAAGTGTTTTTTTGTCTGAAGCTGAAAGCGTGCAGGTGCCTAAAAATTTGATTTGCAATTTTAGGGCGCCCACGCTTGATGATTATCTTGAATGGCGAGACTATGTTAAAGTGGTTAAGGACCAGGGTTTAGATGTTTGCCGTGTAACTTTAAGCCTCACCAGAGCCTTCAAAGAAGGCTTAAAAAATGGCCTAAAAAGTGTGCAAATTCAAGGCAATCAACAAGTTATAAACATTAGCATGCAGAACAGTTTTGTTTATCAGGTGACGAAGCCTCGTAGGGAGCCTTACGATTTAAGTTGTGTAAAACCCGAGTTCCGTAAAACATTTAGTAGTCTCCTTTACGAGGCGTATGTGCTTAACAAAGCCAGAGAGCTTAACCACGCTTTTTGCTTCCGAGACTTCCTCGAACTTAAACCAGACGCCTTTCGCCGAATAGTCCGCAGGCTAAAACGGAAAGGCAAAATCCTCCCTTTTCCACAACGCACCTGCCCTCAATTTTACTTTCTTGCAGAAGCTTTGGAGGTAAACCGGCAAAATGAAGGACAAACACAGTAAAACTTTTGTTTACGAAGCTTGTCTGAAGCGAGGGTGGATGTTTTTAGGTTTATTGGTGTAGATGTTTTATGTTTTGGTTTTGTAGTGTTTGTTTGGGGTTGTGTTACGCTATTTGTGGGGTGTTTTTGTGAGGTTGTGGGTTTTAAGCAGGGCTGCTAAGCGTGAGTTGTTGCGGGGTTTTGATGGGGATGTTTGCAGTTTGCTTTTTCCGAAGAGGAGCACGCAGAAGGCTTGTAGGCTTTTTTTGCGGGAGCTTAAGCGGAAAGGCTTTTTGACGCGGGGTGAGTTGAGCCGTTGGCTTTTTGATTTGGAGGCTGGGCGTGTTGAAGCTGGTTTTCGTTATTTTAGGCCTAACTTTTACAGGCATGTCAAGCGGACTTTGATGGGTTTAGGCTTGATTACTGTGCAGCAGCGTTATGTTGGCGGGGATTCCTTCAGTTTTGAGCCTAAACGTGGCCGTAGGGTTCGCGATGTTGTGGATGTTTATGTTCCTGTTTTGCAGCCTATTCCTAAACGTCCTCCTGACGGCGTTAATTTGCCGAGGCTTATGTGGATTGTCTGTAAAAAATGGAATGATTATTGGCGTAGGAATGGGAAATGTCCAGAAATGGCAGATAAGCAGAGGTTGAAATGTTTTGGTGACGCTAACATGAGTGATGCTTGCTCTCAATGTCCCGACAACAAAGAATGCGTGGAAGAAACAGTAAAACAGTAAAACGCTGGAGAAGGCGAGTAAATGAGAGCCATATACTGTAATTTAAGATGCCTAAATACAGTACTGTAATCGCTAAAGAGAATCACAGTACTGCAAAAAACAGGCTAGAATGGGACATTGCAAAGACTCTTTAAGTAATCCTATAGTGTCTAAAGTGAGATAGCATAATTGAATTATTCTTTTGCGTTTTTCCACGTATTCCGCCCTGTTTTTTGCTTCAATTTTTGGCATTGTGAAAACTTTTTCAATCAGCGGCCTTAAAGTTTCTTTGTTAAAAATCTGTGCTTGAAGTTCTTCTGGAAGTTTTTCAGCGAGAAGCGCCAAGTCTTCTATGCCCTTCTTTGCATATTCAATTATTCGCCTGTTATATGTTGATCTTGCCTCTACTGTGTAGCCCTTCTTGGAATCGTTCAGCAGGTATTTTTTCATGGGTTCTGTTAGGATGGGCATTTTGGTTCAACTCACAATTTTTGTTTTACAATGGAAATATTTTGGCGCAGGCATGATAGTGCTGTAAAAACTCTTTGCCCTTATCTGTTAATTGTAACTTTTTAGTTCTCTTGCCTTTAGGTATGATTGTAACAAGTTCATATTGCACTAAAAATTTAACGAAATTGGGGTTGCTGCCTACGCTGCTTGTTATGCGTGTTGATGCAGCATTGGGTTTTTCCAGTATTTTTTCGAGAATTTCAGCAGCTATGTCTTTGGCTCCACGTTTCAATATTATCAGAAAATGTTTTTATTTCGTATTATATATTAAGATTGTTTATTCTTGTTAATAATTAACAAACAACAACTCCTTTTACATAGTGACTACTTTCTATAAGAGTTGGGACGCCAGCCTTTCTTTCAGTTTCGCCGCCTTTGAGTGGCGTTAGAAGGGTTTATTTATGCCTCATAAACGGAGTCCTGAAAGCCTTGAAAAAAGATTAATTCGCAAACTAATATTACGAAATGCTTTTCATGATAAACATCGATGTGAGATTGTTTCAACATTTAGCAGAGTTGCCGTTTTAAATTTGTTGCCTGTTTCTGCTGTGCATCTTGTCCCATCCATTGAGAATGGCGAGGTTTTAGTTGATAGTCGCGGTCAAGGAAGCTTTCAAAGGGGACCCCCCGTATCATGAAACAATGTTTGCATATGATACCCCCTTTATATAGGGGTCAATCGAAGCGGATTGCAGAGAAATATAGGCGTGAATATGAAAGTTTAAAAGGCGCCATTTATCAGCATATCAGCAAGCGTGTTGAGTTTCAGAAAGCTTTAGATTCAGCTTTAGTGGAGTTGGCGGCAAGGCTTTATGCGGATTGGCTTTTTATTGAAGAGATTTTAGGCAGTGAGGAAGGTAAGGCTGCAGTTTGGAAATACGCTGATGCTCTCACCAAAATTCACAGTATGCTTATCGCTACACTTGAAGAGCTTCGCATTACGCCTAAAATGCGGGAGAAAATCGCCCAGGACATTGTGCAAGACGATGAAATAACGGCTAAACTGAAAAGTATGATGGGAGTTAAGTAAATGTGGAAAAGGTTTTCGCTGACCCCGCATTGTTTGTTGAAACTTTTTTCGGTTTTAAACCTACAGAATATCAGGCTGAACTTTTACGAGATAAGCATAAACGGATAATTGTCCGTTGGTCTCGTCAAAGTGGGAAAACAACAACATTAGCTTTAAGGGCTATATGGTTTGCACTTTGCAATTCTAAAACATTAACGCTTATTGTTGCGCCGAGCCTTCGGCAAAGCATGATTCTTGCAGATCGTCTTCAAGATTTCCTTTTAAGTCTTCCACTCAAATGGCGTAAACTTTTCATTGATAAAATGCAACGGACTGTTATACGTTTCAAAAACGGCAGCCGCATTGTAGCCCTTCCAAACAGCCCGCAATTATTGAGAGGCTACACGGCTCATCAAGTGATTTGCGATGAGGCAGCCTTCTTTCGAGATGATGAACTTGTCTTTTATAATGTGCTTATGCCAATGTTAAGCACAACTGATGGCACGCTTATAGTTTCAAGCACTCCTTGGAGCACTGATTCAGTTTTTTACCGAATGTGCATGAACCCAGAATACAGTCAACATGTAATAACATGGGAAGACACAGTTAAAGTTGGATTAGTGAAGCTTGAATTTATCGAGGAAATGAGACAAACCATCCCAGCAGAACGGTTTCAACGTGAATATGAAAGCAAATTTGTGGAAGATATTGACGCTTGGCTTACCCAGAGCTTAATTGCAAGCTGCATTGATGCTGAGCTTCAGCCCTACGAGTTTCACGACCAATCTCAAGGCGAATTTTACATTGGCGTTGACTTCGGCAAACAGCAAGATTACAGTGTCGTTGTAATTGTTCAAAAATTTGCTAATATATTGAAGCTTGTGCATGTGCATCGCTTCCCGCTTAACACGGAATACGCCAGCGTAATAGGCTATGTTAAAAGCCTCCAAGACCGCTGGAAAACCGTTCACGCCGTCTACGCTGACATCACAGGCGTTGGAGCATACATAGTTGAAGACATGGTTCACAGTGGAATCCAAAACGTGCAGGGCATAACATTCACAATCCAAACGAAAGAGGATATGGCGACAGTCCTGCGCGAGAAAATGAGGCAGAAGGAGTTTCTAATCCCATATGAACCTGTCCGAAAAAGACAAGATATTGACTTATGCTCGGAATTGAATATTGAAAAATACGAGCTTATGAAGACTGGGCATATACGGTTTAGCCATCCGGAAGGCAGCCACGATGACATGTTTTGGGCTACAGCCTTAGCGGTTTACGCAGCTGTTCAAGCGCCTTTACCAGGAAAAGGCGCAATTATCTTACCTCATTAAGGGTTTAATCTTGATTCAGCAAAAACTGAAAGAGTTAAGCCGTTTTATTTGTTCAAAATGCGAAAATTACGATTACAATAAATGTCAAACTTGCAAAGCACATGTGTTAATCAATGAAATTTTGGAGATGTTAAGATGAACAAATTCAAAATTGCCGTGCGCGCAATTTCACTTTTGAAATTTGGTTGTTGCAGAAAGTTGAATCTAAGCATTTCGAGGTGAAAAGTTGGAAGAGGAAGTTTTCGTTGCAAAAGATAATGGCGACGTAAAAGCTTTAGGCGTAAAACTAAACTGCACTCCAAACGACTTACACATTTACGTTAACGGCGTCGACATAACAAAAACGGTAGTTCTCGAAGAAATTCGCATAACAGTTGAGCGGAAAGAAAAGCAGCAGTCAATGATTATTTTACAATCTCGCGAAGGTGCGTAAAACCATATGCCGTGGAAAAGCACTTTAGAAAAACAAGGTTTTGAGGCTCAAAGGCTTTATCCGCCAGAAATTAGCAGAAAACAGATTGAAGAGGAGGTGCCCGTAAGCTGGAAAGCCGACAACGCATTATGGGGCTACGTAACAAAATATCTGCTTAAAGGTTCTGGCGCAGGCTTTGTCACTCCACCATACACAGCATATTGGGAGCGTCTCTGGGGAGCAGTCCCAATAGAGGATTTGCCAAAATACAAAGACCTTTACACGTTTACGCCCTACATTAAAGCTGCAATAGATGTAACCGTTAATTTGGCCATAAGCAACGGGTTCGAATTGGAAGGCGGAGAAGACCAAGTTCGAGAATGGCTGACCGACTGGCTTGACGAACAAAACATTCTTGAAACTTTACGTATAGAAGCCACGGACATACTTGTTTTCGGTAACGCCTACACAGAAATGTGTAGAAACGAGGATATGGGCAAAATTGAATGGCTAAAGCCTCTTGACCCAGTCCATATGAGGGTCAGGCGAGATGCTTACGGGCAAGTTTTAGGCTATATTCAATTGCTTACGTTTCCGCCTGTTGTGTTTTCAGCTCAAGACATTATGATGTTTCGTTGGGGAGCAAAAAGCTGGTGGTATGAATTTTCATATGGCACAAGCCTCCTCAGACCTTTACTCAAGATTCAAGCGTTAATTGACCAGTTAGAAGATGACATGGGCGTTATAGTGCATACTTACGCTAAACCTATGCTTGTTGTTAAAGGCGGAACTCCAGAAAGACCGTTCAGCGACCTGCAACTTCAGCAACTTGTTGAGGCTTTCAGAGACCGTAAACCTGCAACAGACGTTTTTGTGCGTGGAGACGTAAGCGTTGATGTTGTGCCAAGCCTAACCAAAGACGTGAACATTACATGGTGGCTTGACTACCTCTATACACAGCGGGAAGCCGTATTGGGCGTGCCAAAAATTTTCATGGGCAAAAGCGAAGGCACAAACCGCGCAACTGCTGAAGTTGTGATGCAAGAGTATGTAACCCGCTTGAGGATGATGCAGGAAATAATCGGCGACACACTTGAAACAGTCTTGTTTAAGCAGCTTGTTAAGGACGAGTTTGGCGAAGGCGTGGAGATTCCAAAAGTTAAATGGAAGCCCATCTGGGAACCCTCATTCCAAGATAAGGCTAAAACACTCGGCGATTTAGTTGACAAAAGCATTGTCCTGCCCAAGGAAGCTCGCACTCAACTGGGCTTTCCAGAAGAGTATCCAATTAGCACGCCAGAAGAGTTGCAAGCAGTTTTAAAAAAGAATGGCGAGAGGTTTAAGTCATGAAGAACTGCACTTTCAACCCGTATTATTGGAGCATTTTAGAGTGGTTAATTAAACTTAATAGAGGAACATACTCGTGACTTTTTGGGGTTTACCAAGAATTGGCGAGCAGCGAATTTACGCTTATCGGACTATGGCGGACGAGAAAGTTTGCGATGAATGTTCTGCTCTTGAAGGCAACGAGTATGTTTGTGACGGCGAAGAACAGCCCACCAAATATTTCGAGTATGCTCAGCCATGGGATGAAGAAATAGACACTTGGAAAGTAAATTTACATCCAAATTGTCGCTGTTGGCTTGAGCTTGTTGACGTTAACGTTGAAGGAGAATAATCATGCCAGGTTTGGATGAGACGCCTAACACTTTCCGTTATAGGGTTCAAGACCCAGACAAGTTTGACAAGTTTCGAGTTAAACCCATCACGCAGGGCGTAAAGATTACTTTGGGAAGGGTTAAGGGCACAAACCGCTGGGAAATTCAGAATTACATTTTTGACAAAAAACGGTTCAAAGACAGCAATAGCGTTAGAAACTGGCTTGAAAAACACTTAAAAAGCGAAATCCAGTTTCTCTTGGACTTCAAAGCTTGGAATGAGCTTCGCAAGCGGTTTTTGAAGGCTTACCTAGACATTTCAGAGGTAAAACAAGCTTGAGTTTCACCTGTAAGAAACTTTGCGGTAAAGACCTTAAACGTCCACATTTCTCATGTTTAGCTTGTCGTTTAAGACGTTTAGTTTATAGTAAACTTGACAAGAAAAAATATAGGTTTGACAGGCAAACGGGGCTTGTGGTTCCCGCCGTAAACTTTAGCGTTTACATGCTTGTTATAGATGGGAACCGCCGCTTCGCCAAGGTTAAGGGCATATTGCTTAAAAAAGTGTTGGCAATCGCCGAGTTCCTCGCATGTTAACTCGGCTCTCTTCATAGGCATCAAATTACCAAAAAGAGGTGTATAAAAATGAGTTTTGAAGCTGCAAAATGGACAACCAAATACATCAATGACCTTCCAGACTCAGCCTTTGCCTTAATCGAGCCTGGCGGCGAAAAAGACGAGGAGGGCAAAACAGTTCCAAGAACCCTACGCCATCTGCCTCACCATAAGCCAAACGGAGACATTGATTTGCCTCACTTGCGCAATGCTATGGCAAGGGTAACCCACATCAAACCCGCCAACATGAGCAAGGATGAGGCTGTCAAAAAAGCCCATGACCATCTTTTGAAGCATTACAAGGAGCTTGGCATGACTCATCCGAAATGTTCAGTGCCTGGCTGCGAAGGTTACTATCCGAAGGAACAGAAGAAAAGCATGTTAGAGGATTGGCAGTCGTTTAGAAGCTGGCAAGAGGCTTTCTTTACCGCGCATGGTAAACAAGTTGCAATGGTTCTGTGAAATGGGTAAAAACCACAAGAAAAGGCGGAAACTTCGCCGACTGAAAATTTTAGGTTTAGTTTAAGGTGTCCATTTTTTGGTTGGAAAAATTAACATTTCCATTTGCACACGCCGAGAATTGAAGCCTGAATGGGTCTTATGTTTTGGCAGCGTGCTTGGCCAAGCCTTTATGCTTGCTGGTGTTGAGAATGTGCGTTGGAACATTAACACTGCTTTCCCCTTGGACCTTGCGAGGAATCAGTGTGTTAAGGAAGCTTTAGCGTGGAATGCTGATTACGTCCTATTCTTAGATGATGATGTTTTGCCGCCGAGTGATGGATTAGTCAAGCTTGTTATGGATGCTGTGCCAATAGTTGGCGGATTATACTTTGACAGGCGACCACCTTACACGCCTATGATTGCGCGTAGGAAAAATCGCGATAAGCCTTGGGTTTTAGGTGAAAAAGTTGAGTGGGATGTTGATTTCGCTCGGAATTATCCTCATGATAGGTTTGTTGAAGTTGACGCGACAGGGTTAGGTTTCATGTTGATTAGACGGGAAGTTTTTGAGAAAATATCGGAGCCTTGGTTTCTAATTCAGCCAAGTTATGGGGAAGATTTCAGTTTCTGCTGGAAAGCCCAGCAGGCGGGATTCAAAATTTACGTTGATACAAATGTCAAATGCTTGCACATGGCGGATTTGTTTGTTGGAGAAGAGCAAACACTTCGAGAGTTTTATCAAAATTGGAAGTTTCAACAGTCATTTAGAGATAAAATGTAAAAGTAATTTGAGGTGAAATGTGAAATGCAATTGAAATATTACGTGCCATTCAAAGCTGTTGAGCAGGGTGAAAAGGCACAGTTCGCCTTGAAAGAGGGTCTAATAAACATTGAGGGCGTAGCCATCGACACAAGTGTAAACGCTAACAAGTGGCAAGTTCCCCGAGAAGACCTTCAATATATTGTGGACAGCCTTAAAGGTGCACAACTTCGAGTTGACCATGCTGAATCAGCGCTTATGGTTATAGGTAAAGTTGTTGACGCAGCACTTGACGAAGACCATGTTAACTTCAGAGCTGAAGTTGGAGACGAGCGTTTAATTGACAAAATTATAAGGGGCTACGTTACACACGTTAGTATCCAAGTTGACAGTGACGAAGTGGAATGCAGCAAGTGTAAGCATCCAACACGTAAAGAGGGCAGGCTTGTTCACCTTTGCCCTGGCGCTTGGGAAGTTGTCCGCAAACCAAAAGTTCGAGAGTTGAGCATTGTCGCAAGCCCAGCTTACCAGAACACGAGTTTTCAGCCGCTTGGCTTTTACGCAGCCATGAACGAGGCGCAATGGGGCGCCGTTCTCGAATCATTATGCAAGTCTGGCGTTATAGAAAAGCCAGAATCACAGTCATCTGTTAAAGGTGATAATGTGGGTTCTAAGCCCGTGGAAGGGCTGCAAGGACCTGAAAACAAAATTTTAAACAAGCAAAATGAGGTGAAGCATATGTCCGCAAATGCGGAGCAGAAAGCTTCACCACAAGTGGCACAGGCAACCGTAAACGTTGCTCCAGGCGAACAATCGCCTAAACAAGTCGAATACCAAGATTTCATGAACCAGCTTGAAAAACTCATGCAGCAAATCAAAGGCGAAATGAGCGACGAAGCCATTGAAGCTTTAGAGGCAAAAGTTAAGGCCCTCGAGGCTGAACTTGCTAAACGCGCCAAAAAGTCAACGCTTAGCAAAAAACTAAGCGAACTTTCTAAGCGCCTAAGCGAGGTTGAAGCCAGAAAAGGTGAAGAAGCTGAAGAGGCAGAGGAAGCTGAGGAAGCGGAAGAAACTGAAAAGGTGCCAACTCCAGTAAGCGAAGCTAAAAAGAAAGGCTCCGCTGGAAAAGGAGTTGTTGCTGTTGACGTTCTCGAAAAAGATGCTTTGGCAAACTACGAGTGGTTCAAGGACCTGTTGAAGGCTCACAAGAAGCTTGTCGGTTTCCAATGAAAAGGTGATTTTTCATGTCTTTTGATGCGCAAATAGCTGGAAACATTTACTCGCTTCCAGGCGACCTTGTAACTTTCACGGCAAGCGGCACAATAATAAAAGGACAAGTTGTAAAAATCGCTGGAAACATGACTGTCGCAGCAGCCTCAGCAGTGACGGACAACGTCATAGGCGTGGCAGTGACAAACGCTTCAAACGGTGGAAAAGTCACCGTTGCAATGGGATGCCCAATAGTTTGGCTAACAGCAAGCGGAGCAATCAACGCTGGAACAGTTGTGAGAGCTGGTACGGGCGGAGCAGTTGCAAGCACGGCTTCGGGAACATTAGCCTACGCTGTTGGCTACGCGCTTGAAGGTGCATCAGACGGTGGTGTGCTTCGTGTAGCCATCGCACCGTTTGTTTGGCCTGCAAGTTAAAAAAGGTGATAACATATGTCGCTTTTCAGAGATGCTTTCACATGGGTTGACACAGGCGCAATAGCATACCCAGCGTTGCATAAGAAAATCATCGAGTTAACCATGCCCGCTCTGGTTGTTAAGAAACTGTTTCCAGAGTTTCCGCTTGTAGCAGGAAAAACAGCAACATTTGTGAAGGAAAGT
>Ga0272448_1004588_pt1 | contig 15663 bp, 12 predicted proteins | sample YNPCB0191_FD_202220 | JGI IMG/M metagenome (GOLD analysis project Ga0272448, IMG submission 202220) | Hot spring sediment microbial communities from Yellowstone National Park, WY, United States - YNP-CB-019-1 | ecosystem: Environmental > Aquatic > Thermal springs > Hot (42-90C) > Sediment...
TGGCGGCGTGGCGACCGATCTCGACCATCGTCGGCGCGTGGTTCGCCGGGCTCGACCGGGGCGCGCAATTCGTCGTCGGTGAGATCGCGTACTGGGTTCATCTCGGCGTGGTGCTGTTCTTTCTCACGGAACTGCCGCAGGGCAAACACTTTCACATCGTCACCTCCGTCCCCGCCGTTTTCCTGCGCGACCTCACCCCGCCGGGGCGCCTGCCCCGCGCGCCCGAGTTCGGCGACCAGGTCGGTGTCAGCACCATCGAACAGTTTCGCTGGCGGCAGATGCTCGATTTCTACACGTGCACTGAATGCGGTCGTTGCCAGGACGTCTGTCCGGCGTACGCTAGCGGCTTGCCGCTGTCGCCCAAGTTATTGATGATGCAACTGCGCGAGCATCTCACTGCGCGCGGCGCGGCATGGCGCGCCGCGTCGAAGACCACCTCCGCCGTCCTCGCCCAGCCGCTGGTCCCTGATGTGATTTCCGATCAAGCGGTGTGGGCGTGCACGACCTGTTACGCGTGTGACCAGGAGTGCCCGCTGTTCATCCAGCGCGTCAAACCCATCGTCGATCTGCGCCGCTATCTCGTCAGCGCCGGGCGCATGGACGAGACGCTGCAAGACACGCTCGCGAAACTGGGACGGTACGGCAATTCGTTTGGGCAGTCGGAGCGCCAACGCGCCAAGTGGGCGCAGCCGCTCCAGCCGAAAATCAAAGACGCGCGCAAAGAGCCGGTCGAGTACCTGTGGTTCGTCGGTGACTATGCGTCCTACAGCCCCAGCGTGATTGACCTGACGCGCCAGACCGCGCAGGTCTTTCAACGAGCCGGCTTGGATTTTGGAATTTTGTACGAAGCCGAGCGCAACGCCGGGAACGACGTCCGCCGCGTCGGCGAAGAAGGTCTGTTCGAGCTGCTCGTCGAGAAGAACATGGAGGCGCTGAGCCAAGCATCGTTCAAGACGCTGGTGACCACCGATCCGCATTCGTACAACACGCTGAAGAACGAGTATCCGCGCCTCACCAATGGAAAATCGCAAAGGACCAAGCCGGTACTGCATTACGCCGAATTGTTGGATGCGCTGATCACATCGGGCAAACTGAAATTCAGCAAACCACTCACCTACAGCGCGACTTATCAAGACCCCTGCTATCTCGGTCGTTACAATGGCGTGTACGACGCGCCGCGCCGCGTGATCGAAGCGACCGGCTGCCGCCTGGTCGAGATGCCGCGGCACGGCGATCGCGCGCGGTGCTGCGGCGCGGGCGGCGGGCGCATTTGGATGGAGGAGGGCGCGGTCAAAGAACGTCCCAGCGAAGCGCGCATCCGCGAAGCCGTCGGACTCGACAGCGTCTCGGTGTTCGTCACGGCGTGTCCCAAAGACGTGACCATGTTTCGCGACGCGGTCAAGACAACTGGCAGCGAGTCGAAAATCGTCGTGAAGGATTTGATCGAGTTGGTGAGCGAAGCAATGTAGAGGTGAGAGCTTGGCGCTCAGAGATGAGAGCTTGGACCCATCTCCACATCGGAGGCAATATGGCAGAAAAAATTGGCGTGTATGTGTGTCATTGCGGGAGCAACATCGCGGGCGTGGTGGATGTCGCCGGCGTCGCGAAATGGGCGGAAGAGACTTGGCCGAACGTGCGCGTCGCGCGCGATTACCGGTTTATGTGTTCGTCGCTCGGTCAGGAGATGATCGAGAAAGACATCAAAGAGCTGGGACTGACGCGCGTCGTCGTCGCGGCGTGTTCGCCTCATTTGCACGAGACGACGTTTCGCAACGCGTGCCAGCGCGCCGGACTGAACCCGTACCTGTTCGAGATGGTTTCAATTCGCGAGCAGGTGTCATGGGTGACGAAGGACAAAGCCGTCGCGACCGAGAAAGCGAAAGCGCTGATCGCGGGCGGCGTGCGGCGCGTCGTGTATCATCAACCACTCGAACCGCTCTACGTCGACATCAATCCGAATGTCCTGATTGTCGGCGGCGGCATCGCCGGCATTCAAGCCGCGCTCGAAATCGCGGATCAAGGCAGCCACGTCTATCTGGTGGAACGCGAGCCGTCGATTGGCGGGCATATGGCGCAGTTCGACAAGACGTTTCCGACACTGGACTGCGCGGCGTGCATCCTGACGCCCAAGATGTTCACCGCCGGCACGCATCCCAACATCACGCTGCTCACGTGGAGCGAGGTCGAAAAAGTCGACGGATTTGTCGGCAATTTCACGGTGCAGATTCGCCAAAAGGCGCGCAAGGTGAACACCGAGAAATGCACCGGGTGCGGCGTGTGCGAAGAAAAATGCCCGAAGAAAGTCGTCGATACAGTGTTCGAAGCCGGGATGGGCACGCGCAAGGCGATCTACACGCCCTTTCCGCAAGCCGTGCCCAAGTATCCGGTGATCGACGTCGAGAACTGCATCTACTATCAACGCGGCACGTGCAAGGCGTGTGAAAAGCTCTGCCCGACCGGCGCGATCGATTTTTATCAGAAGGACGAAAGGCTGACCGTCCAAGTCGGCAACGTCATCCTCGCGACCGGCTACGAGCTGTTCGACGCGCGGCGCATTCCGCACTATGGCTATGGTCGGCTGGCGAACGTGATTACCAACCTGGAATTCGAGCGCTTGTCGAACACCGCGGGACCGACCGGCGGCAAGATCGTCTTGCGCGATGGGGTGACGGTACCGCAGACCGTCGGCATCATTCATTGCGTTGGCAGCCGCGACATCAAATACAACCTTGACTGCTCGGCGATCTGCTGCATGCAGAGTCTGAAATTTGCGCACCTGGTCAAGGAAAAGACTGGCGCCAAGGTCTATAACTTTTACATCGATATCCGCACGCCGGGCAAAACGTACGACGAATTCTATCGCCGCATTCTCGACGAAGGCGTCCATTTCATTCGCGGCAAAGTCGCCGAGGTGACCGACGCGCCGCGCTATCCCGGCGAAGAGGGCAAACTAATCATCCAGGTCGAAGACACGCTCGCGGGCAGACAGCTGCGCGTGCCGGTGGATCTGGTCGTGCTCTCCGCCGCGATGCAGCCGCGCGTCGACGCGAAAGAGGTTGCCAAGAAATTCGGCATCTCGTGCAGCGCGAATGGCTGGTTCATCGAACGCCATCCCAAACTCGATCCGGTGGCGACGATGACGGAAGGCATCTTCATCGCCGGCGTATGCCAGGGGCCCAAGGACATCCCCGCGTCCGTGTCACAGGGTGCGGCGGCGGCAGCGCGCGTCCTGGGCTTGATCGGTCGGAAACAGGTCACGCTCGAACCCGTACGCGCGCGTGTGGATCAGGCGAAATGTTCCGGCTGCCGCATCTGCAACAGCCTGTGCCCGTTCAACGCCATCACGTTCATCGAGGATCGCGCCGTGAGCGACATCAATCCCGCGCTCTGCCAGGGCTGCGGCACGTGCGTTGCCGCGTGCCCGGCAGGCGCCATCACCGGCGCGCACTTCACCACCCAGCAAATTATGGCGCAGATCGAAGGCATCCTTTGGGATGTGAGGAACAGGCACGGCGTGCAAGAAGAATTGCAGGCGGTGGCGGCGTCGTGAAAACGAAGGACGAAAGACGAAGGACAGAAAAAACGAAGGACGAAGGAAAAAACTTTCGCCATGCGTCCTTTGTCCTTCGCCCCCGGGAGGAACTATGACCGACCCATTCGAACCTGTGATCGTTGGATTCACTTGCAACTGGTGCTCGTATCGCGCGGCGGACCTCGCGGGCATGGCGCGCACCAAGTACGCGCCGAACGTGCGGCTGATCCGGTTGATGTGCTCGGGGCGCGTGGACCCGCAGTTCATTTTCAAAGCGTTCGCCGAAGGGGCGGATGGCGTGTTGATCACGGGTTGCCATCCCGGCGATTGTCACTATGTCGAACAGAACTACAAGACCCTGCGACGATTTACGCTCTTGAAGAAGACACTCGCCGCGCTTGGCATCGAAGGCGCGCGCCTCAAACTGGTGTGGGCGTCGGCGGCGGAGGGTAATATCCTCGCCGAAGAAATCGACAAGATGGTGACGGAGATCAAGGCGCTGGGTCCGCTGAATTGGAAAACCGACGGAAGACCGACGACGGGCGACGGAGAGATTCCGTCCACCGTCCACCGTCCTCCGTCAGTATCGCCGGAGGTGGCGGCATGAGCAAGCCAAAATTCGCGATGTACTGGTCTGCCGCATGCGGCGGCTGCGAAATCGCCGTGCTCAATCTCCACGAAGGCATCCTCGACGTTGACGCGAACTTTGAGGTCGTCTTTTGGCCCGTTGCGATGGACGCCAAATATAAAGATGTCGAAGCGATGCCGGACCAGTCGATCACACTGACGCTGTTCAACGGCGCGATTCGCAACGAGGAGAACGCCCACCTCGCCAAAATACTGCGCGATAAATCTCGAATCCTCGTCGCCTTCGGCGCGTGCGCGTGCGAAGGCGGCATTCCCGGCTTGGGCAATCTCACGACCCGGCAAGCCCTCCTCGACACAGTGTTCAGCACGATTTCGACCGACAATCCCAAAGCCCTGCGCCCGCAGGCGAACTATAAGATGCCGGAAGGCGAAATTCACATTCCGCCGCTGTTCGAGAACATCAAGGCGCTCGACCAGCTCGTGCCGGTCGATTACTATATGCCGGGCTGCCCGCCCGAATCGGAGCAAATTGCGGCGGTGGTTGGACTAGTCGTCCAGGCGCTCAAAGGCGAAGCGCAATGGCCGCCACCCGGATCGGTCATCGGCGCGAGCGGCAGTACCGTGTGCGATGAATGCAAGCGCACCCGCAGCGAGAAATCCATCACGAGCATTACGCGAATGGCGACCTTCCAGCCGCGCGCGGATCAATGCTTGCTCGAACAGGGCATCTTGTGCTCAGGCATAGCGACGCGCGGCGGCTGTAACGCGCGTTGTCCGAGCGCGAATATGCCGTGCATCGGCTGCTATGGTCCGGCGCCGGAGGTCATCGATCAAGGGGCGCGCATGCTGAGCGCGGTGGCATCGGTGATCGCGAGCCAAGACCCGCAGGAGATCGACCAGATGATGGACCGCCTCGTCGATCCCGCCGGCACGTTCTATCGCTTCAGTCTGCCGCACAGTTTGATGCGACATGCGAAAACGTAAAGCGTATTGGGTAGCACGCGAACAGAATCCGCAATAGACAACCCGGAGGATTCCATGCAACGAATCACCATCGATCCCATCACGCGTCTCGAAGGGCACGGCAAGATCGAAATCTTTTTGAACGAGCAGGGCGAGGTCGCGAACACGTACTTTCAAATCCCGGAACTGCGCGGCTTTGAACGCTTTTGTGTCGGACGCCCGGTGGAAGAAATGCCGGTCATCACGAATCGCATCTGCGGCGTCTGTCCCGAAGCACATCACATGGCAGCCGCCAAAGCGTGCGACGCGGTCTATCACGTCGATCCGCCGCGCCCGGCGAAGAAATTGCGCGAGCTGCTCTACAGCGCGTTCTACGTGACCGATCACGCGACACACTTTTACGCGCTCGGCGGTCCCGATTTCGTGATGGGACCCGACGCGCCGGTGGCGGAACGCAACATCCTTGGTGTCATCCACAAAGTGGGATTGGAAACTGGCGGCAAGGTGATTCAGGCGCGCAAAGCCGGGCACACGGTCATCGAAATGATCGGCGGACGCAAGGTGCATCCGTGTACATCCATCCCCGGCGGCTTGAGCAAGGGTATCACGTCAGAACAGAGAGAAGAGATTGAGAGATTGGGGCGCTGGGCGGTCGAATTTGCGCAATTCTCGCTCAAGTTGTTCAATGACCTGGTGCTGGGGAACAAGGCGTATCTCGATTTGATTCTCGGCGACATTTACACGCATCGCACGTACAGCATCGGCATGGTCGATGAAAAGAACCGCGTGAACTTTTATGATGGTACGGTGAGCGTGGTTGATCCGGACGGCAAACGCATCGGCAAGTATGCGCCGCACGAGTACACCGATTGGATCGCCGAACACGTCGAACCGTGGACGTATCTCAAGTTCCCGTACCTCAAGAAAATCGGCTGGAAAGGTTTTGTCGACGGCAAGGACTCCGGTGTCTATTGCGCGACGCCGCTCTCGCGCCTGAACGCGGCAGACGGCATGGCGACGCCGCTGGCGCAAGCCGAGTACGAAAAATTCTATGCGACGCTCGGCGGCAAGCCGGTGCATCAGCGGCTCGCGACGCATTGGGCGCGCTTGATCGAACTGCTGTACGCGGCGGAACGCTGGGTGGAACTGGCAACCGACCCCGAGATCACGTCGGACAACATCCGCGCCCTGCCGACGGAGATGCCGACGGAAGGCGTTGGCATCGTCGAAGCGCCGCGCGGCACATTGACGCATCACTATTGGACGGACGAACGCGGCGTGCTGACCAAAGTGAATCTCATCGTCGGGACGACGAACAATTACGCGCCGATCAGCATGTCGATCAAAAAAGCTGCACAGAGTTTCATCCATAACGGCGCGGTCGTGACGGAAGGCGCACTCAACCGAGTCGAGATGGCATTCCGCGCGTACGATCCGTGTTTCGGTTGCGCGACGCATTCGCTCCCCGGACAAATGCCGCTCCAAGTTGTCATTCGCGATGCCGCAGGCGAGGTGGTGCGGGTATTGGAGCAACAGGGTGGCTGATCGCCTCGCCTGCATCGAGAGGAGCAACTTATGATCTCACTGGAATTACTCCGCCGCTATCCCTTCTTTGCTGGTCTGGACGAACAAGAGTTGAAAGCGCTCGCGTCGATTTCGGAGCAAGTACAAAAACCGGCGGGCGAAATTCTATTCGAGGAAGGGCAAACCGCCGTTGCCTTTTACTTGCTGCTCGAAGGCAGCGTGGCGCTGTCATTCAATTCACCGCTCGAACCGGGCGCCCAGATCCACGTCGACGAGGTCAACCCCGGAGAACCCTTTGCCATTTCCGCGCTGATTCCGCCGCACGTGCTCACCCATACGGCGCGGACAACGAACGCGTGTCGGATGATCCGGATCGACGCGCCGGCGCTCCGGGAACTCTGCGAGCAAGATTGCCGGGTCGGATATACGCTGCTGCGCCAGGTTGCCATTGCGGCGATGGAGCGGCTCAATTTCACACGCGTGCAACTTGCTGCCGCGCGCGTCTAGTGCAGCAACACCCTGGCACACCCTGGCACTCCCTGGCGCTTGCGTTCCCGCCAGGGCAAGGGTGAAAATGCGCGAGGTGCACCGCCGGCGCGCCGGACATCGAGATGGATTGTTTTGCGCGCGGCGGCTCGAGTCTGATGGAACGATTGATCGGGTACGACCGCGCGATCCTGGTCAATGCGATCGAGACCGGCTGCCAACCGATCGGCAGCGTAAGTTGTTTTCGTCCAAGCGCTGCAAAATCCCCGCGTCCTTCTACCGCGCGCAGCGCAGCGCTCCCCGCGACCAGCCCCGGCGCGAGGTTAAGGTAAACACGACGCTTCCCTCCTGAAAAATAATTCGCGAAGCACGCGAGGCGATCCGTTCACCGCACCGGCGCGCCGGCGAAAAGCCCCCAAAGACATTGACAGAATCAAGAAATCGTTTACAATAGCGCTTGTAAACGATTACAGATGCTTATCAAAACGGTCCAACAAATGTGGTGTCATTTGGTAGGGGCGAGTCTCAGACTTGCCCCTACCAAATGAATTTACACAACAAGCGAGATTCTACCTGCCGCTGCCATTGCCCGGCTTGAATGGAGGTACCTCCGTGTTGATTCTCATCATGCCGTGCCGGTGAGCACCATGGCGATCACACTCGAACGTTACGTCGCGCGCGGCTTGCTGGTCGGCGTGAGCAAGGATTAATCAAAAGATCAATTTGAAGTGGAGGATAACGGTGGAAACAATTTACTTGGTCGCCAGCGGCGACCTACGGCTTTCCGCCAATCAGAATTGCGAAGCGGCTCAAGCCGCGATGGAAAAACAAATCGTCGCCGCGTTTGGCCGCGCGGGCGTGCAAATCAAACGCGCTCATCCGTACGATCCAGCGAAGAAACATGGTTTCATCGACAGCCAGAAGTACGGCATGGAGGTCTTTCGCTCAATCCCGGCGACCGCGCCGGTTGTCGTCGCCGAAGCGGTGTGGCAGTACAGCCACCATGTCTTGCCGGGATTGCTAACCCACCAGGGTCCAATTCTCACGATCGCCAACTGGAGTGGCACCTGGCCCGGCCTCGTGGGTCTGCTCAATCTCAACGCGTCGCTGACCAAAGCCGGCAAGAAATACAGCACCCTCTGGAGCGAGGATTTCACTGACGACTTTTTCGTCAAGGGGCTTGAACGCTGGTTGAAAAAAGGACGCGTGACCCACGACACATCGCATGTCCGTCCGTACGCGGAGGTCCCCGTTCCCGCCAGCCCAAAGAAAATGGGCGCCAAATTCGCCCAAGCGTTCCGCAAGAACAAGGCGATCATGGGCGTCTTCGACGAAGGGTGCATGGGGATGTACAACGCGATCATCCCGGACGAATTATTGAATCCGACCGGCGTGTACAAGGAACGTCTCAGCCAGTCCGCGCTGTACGCCAAGATGCGCACGGTCTCCGACGGTGATGCGCGCGCGGTGTATGATTGGTTGCGTGCCAAAGGGATGCGCTTTGATTTTGGCACCAATGAAGCAACGGACTTGACCGAGGCGCAGGTTTTGCAGCAGTGTAAGATGTATATCGCTGCGCTCCGCATCGCCGATGAATTCGGCTGTGCGACTATTGGCATCCAATACCAACAAGGACTCAAAGACCTGGTGCCCGCGTCCGACCTCGCGGAAGGATTGCTGAACAATGTCGAGCGCCCGCCGGTCCAATCCGAGGACGGACGCGAACTCTACGCCGGCGAGGCGCTGCCGCACTTCAACGAGGTGGACGAATGCGCCGGGCTGGACGCGCTGATCACGTATCGTCTGTGGCGACAACTCGGTTTGCCGCCGGAAACGACGCTGCACGATCTGCGCTGGGGGCGCGAATTTCACGGTGATGGCGTGAATGATTTTGTGTGGGTGCTGGAGATTTCTGGCGCGGTGCCCCCCGCCCACTTTGAGAACGGCTATCGCGACGCCGTGAGCGAGCGACAACCTCCAATGTACTTTCCGCTCGGCGGCGGAACGATCAAGGGCATCAGCAAACCGGGCTGGGTCGTGTGGAGCCGCGTCTTTATCGAAAAGGGCAGACTGAACTGCGACCTCGGCATGGGCAAAGCCGTCCGTCTGCCGGCGGCGGAGACCGCAGAGCGATGGAGACTGACCACGCCGCAGTGGCCCGCAATGCATTTGGTGCTGCAGGGTATCACGCGCGATCAAATGATGGCGCGCCACAAATCGAATCACATCCAGGTCGTCTACGCGCCCGATCAGGCGACCGCGCGCCGCGCGCTTTTCACCAAAGCCGCCGCGCTGAACGAACTCGGCATCGCCGTCTATTTCTGCGGCAAGGTGTAACGCGTCTTGCCCGATCTGCCCATCGTCGAGGCGGTGAAGCAGATGCTCGCGGCGAAATGCAAGAGTTGCAACAGACAAGACGCATCCGCCGGTTGGATTGGTGGATCGCCAAGCGTTGCGGCGGGCGGTCACAGAGAAATAACAAATTGGAAACCCGGTGTGCTGGGCACACCGGGTTCCGCATTTCCACTCAGCACCTGAGCGAATACGCCAGCCAGTTATCGAATCGACGCGTGGGGGCGCGCGGAAAACCCTCCACCGCCGATTCGCCCGCGGCGAAAGCGCCGGCACGCACCCACGCGTGTTGTTCGTCACCCTTCGGCTCAGCCGCGAAATTCACATCGGACTTGCGGATCATCTCGCGCAGATCGCGCAGCAAGCGTTCGAGGTACGCGCGCTCCCGCTCGATTAGTGCATAGGCGGTTGATTCTGACGACGCCGCGAGCGCGGCGCGCAGATGCGGCAGACACAAATGCTGGCGCGAATCCAAATCCGTTCGCTCGGCTGGCAGCGCGCACACCGCGCACGGCATCGACGGTTCAAACGGCGACCCGGCGTGCGCTGAGAGCCGCGCCGTCGCAAGCCAGGTCCCCATACGCGCCGCTTGCGCGCCCAGTTCCGCGAGCACCAGATGGCAAAACAAGTCAAAGGCTTCGCCCGATGATTCACGCCGCGAGAATTGGGCGACCCACTGCCAAACGTGCCGCGCACAAAGATGACGCAGGGACGACAGCGGGGCGTGAGCGCGATCAGCAGACCACAGCCTGGTCCAATAGCCTGCCTCGCCTTCTTGTTCCTGGGCGCACCCACCGCACACTTCGCCGATCGTGCCGTTGGGCGATGCCGAGTCTTCAACGACGCTGGGCGATGTTCCCACGATCACATCGAGCGCCTGAATCAAGCTATCCCACAAAACCGAATCGGTCCAGCCGTCGCCGGCGTGCGGTTGGTTCCGCCGCGTCCGGATTTCCTCCAGCAGCCCCTCGCGTCTCCCCCTCGCCGTCGCAATGAGGAAGATGCGGTCACTTGCGTTGGGCGCTCGGCGGAACACGTCTGACAAATGCGCGGGGCAGAGTCCCTCCGATTGCCGCACCCGTTCCCGAAAATCGGCGCGAGCCAGCTCTTCGACAAAGCGCGTGAGGTAGATTTCCGTCGAAGCGGCGCGCAATTCGCACGCGCGACATGGCTGGCGCGGCGTCAGTGCCGCCTTCAACGCCGCCAGGGTCGCCGGCGTTAATCCGCGTTTTCGCGTCGGTTCAGCCATCACCTTCAGCGCGCGTTCGACCAGGGCTTCGTACAGAACACCCGAGCCGAGGTGCTTGCCGCTCCACGCCTCTTCTTCGATTTCTGCCAGCATCCGCGTGTGGTCGGCGCAAAATCCCCATGCCTCCAACACGCGGTTGCGTGAGACGGCATCCATGACGCCTTCGAAAAGGAAATTCCACAGATAGTGGCGTTCGCCCCGCGCGAGCATCCGGCAGATCGCGCACCCGGCTTTTCCCAGCGCCTCTTCCATATCGCCCACCAGAACACTGGGTTCTTCAGCGGGGCGATTCCCGGTGCGAAGGTTGCTTTTCGTGTCGTTCATATTCGTCAACTGTACGAAATTGGAAAACCCAACTTCGTTAACGCGGCGCGCGCCGCGCGCGAAACGGAATGGTCGTCGCCCTGCGCGGCTTCCCGGAGGGCTTGGACCGCCGGTTCACCACCGATGTTGCGCAGCGCTTCGGCAGCGGCGACGCGCAGCATGATGAACAGGTCTGATTCTGCGAGCACACGCGAGAGAAGCGCGACGGCGCGCGGATCACCCAGCTCCCCCAGCGCGCGGATGACCGCTTCTTGAATTTCGGGATCGCGCGTGCGATCAAACGCGTCCAGCAGCGGCGCCACTCCACGTGGGTCTCTCCGTTGTCCCAGAATCTGCGCCGCGAGCGCGGCTTGGGATGGCACCGGATGCCGCAGCGCATCGATCAATTTGTCCAGGAATGCTTCTTCCGTGCTGTCTTCGATCGAGGCGCGGCAATAAGGACACACGGCTGTGTCCGGCGGAATCTCTGCCCAGCAGCGTGGGCAGTAGAAGATGACTGGGTTACCCATCCTGATCCTTCTCTCCCGCCAACCGCGCAATCGCGCGCTGCCACGCGGTCTGCTCGTCCCCTTTCGGCTCGCCCGCAAAGCGGTAATCTACTTTGCGAAAGTACTCGGCGAAATCCCGCGCCAACTCGTTCAGTTTGGCGATTTGCGCTTCGGCGAGCAAGAGGACGACGCTCGGCGATGCCAGTTCAACCGCGCGATGGAAATGCGGCATGCACAACGCGTCGCCCGCGCGATATTTTTCCGCCACCGCCTCCTCGTCCAGCGCGGCGATCAATTCGCGCGTCGCGGCTTGAACGATGTCCGCCTCATCCGCGCACGCCGGACATTCGCCCGTCGGCGTAGTGGAGAATCGCCGCGCCTTGCGCGAGGGTTTGTGGGTTTCCTGGCGCGCTTGATCGACCAGCGCTTGGAGTTTGGAGATCGCGTCCGCGACCAGGTACTGACACATCACCGAGGTCGTGTAGACCGCGCGCAGTTCGAGTAGTTCCGCCGCGTGGGCGCGGCATAACCCGCCGGACTCTTTCAACGCGATCACCGATGCTTCGACGTAATAGTTTTGGTTCACGAGCCAGTAAAAGAATCGCGCGGACCATTCGCGCTGCACCCGGCAAACCGGGCAGCCCGGCTGGTTCAGTGCACGCAAGATATCCAAACGGATGGGATCCAACGATTTTGCCATTGGACGGCGGTGCCACAGGTTCAACATTTGAGTAACCAATTCAGCCGGCGACCCAGTGCGCGCGCAATTATCCGCGCTCCGTCGAGCCGGTGCGAATCACGCGAAGGATGAGCAGCAAAATGGCAGCCGCGCCCGCCGGGAACACCGGCATATCGACGACGTACCCCACATCGAGCCCACTGCGGTCGAAAGCATGTCCGTTTTCGCGCAGCCGACCGATGAGCGTCCCGCTCCAGTTGAACAGATTGCCGTTCGTGGTGACGTGTCCGATGCGTTCTTCGTTATAGTCGAACACGACGCCGTCGCTGCGCACGCGACCGACATAACTGTTCGCCCAATCGGTCACCCGCCCTTCCGGACTGACGTGACCGATGAGTTCGTTGATCCAATCGATGACGTCACCTTTTTGGAAATCTCGCCCTGCCATACGCAATCGATCTTCATCCTTGCACGCCGAGCGAAGCCGACTGATGACTCTGGATGGCACGCACGGCGTCCGCACGGCTCACCACGCCGACCAATCTCCCATCCCGCAGCACGGGGACAGGATGCAGTCCTTCGTTCACCATAATCGCGACGGCGACCATCAGCGGGTCGTCTTCTTTCACGCTGAAAACGGGCGTCGCCATCACCCGCCCGACCTGGGTTGTGTCCAGCGCGCCGGCGACGGCGCCTTCCGTCGTGAGCCGTGAGATGGTCGCGCGCGCGAGACTGGGCACCGGCGCGCGCAGAATATCTTTCAATCCGACGATTCCGATCACATGCTGCTGCGCGTCCACGACCGGCAGTCCGTTGACACCGTGATCTAGCATCAATTCCGCCGCCTCGCGCAGGGTTGCTTCGGCGTGAATCGTGACCACTGGCGAGTGCATGACTTCTTTCACCAACATCTTCCCTTCCTTTCGAACCCCCTGGGCACCTCTCGCCGGGTTGCGACGGTGCACCCCGGTGAGAGGTGCAGCCGCACGAGGGCGTCCGTGCCCGCACGGTCGTTCAGTGAGTCATCCCAAGGGTGATGGCGCCAATTTTGTGTATGTCACTTTGACAAATCCGCCCGGGCGTGAGACTGGATACCGGCGAATATCCTTTCGTACAAATCTTCGCCATAACTGGTCTGCAAGGGCTCGCCTTCGACCAACTTGAAAGTGCGTGTTCCATCCGCTTGCCGCTCAGCGCGCAGGAACAGGGCGTTTGCCATTTTTCGTTTGTAGAAACCGTGCGCCAATTCATACAAGTGGGTAACGAAGAAAACTTGGATCCGCTTTTCCAACAAGGCGCGCACGATCTGACTGGCAATCTCCGAGCCTTCTCTTTCGTTGGTCGCGGCAAACGATTCTTGGAACAGCACCATGGAATTGGGCGTGAGATGATCGACGATGTCGCTCATGCGGCTGAGTTCTTCATCCAGTTTCCCGCTTTGCATCGTAACGTCTTCCTCGCGTTTGTAATGCGTGAAGAGACCGTCGTAGACATTGGAGCGGAAAGACTCCGCCGGCACAAACATACCGCATTGCATCATCAATTGGGACAATCCGATGCTGCGCAAAAAGGTCGATTTGCCGCCCTGGTTGGCGCCGGTGATGATCACGAGGTCCTTATCGTCGGCATTCCCATCGTTGCCCACAATCTTTTGTTTCATACTCAACGCCAGACCAACGTCGTATAATTCCTTGAACGCGCGCCGGCGTTCAGTGGACGCTGTGGGGACGGGAAAACACATCGGCTCACCGATGTGGGTCAGTTGCTCGTGCAAATTCAGACAACCGACGTAAAACGCCAATTCGGTCCGCAGCATGTTGAAAAAACTGAGAATATGGTCGGTGGACTGGGCGAGCGCATTCGCCGCCAAGTTGATCCCCCGGTCTCTCAATTCCGATAAAGCCCGAAAGCCGTTCTCGTCGCGGTCGGCGATATAGAAGGTGTACGCGGGAGGTTTTTTAGCCAAGAGCCGCTCCACCCAACCCTGTTTCCCATTGGGCGACTTGCGAAGCGTGTAGTGGGTGCCTTTGTTGCCTTTTCCCAATTCCGCGCTGATCAAAACTCCATCATGAAATTTCAGTTCCCTGAGATGATCCTGGACGCGAGCGAAATAATCGTCATCCAGTTCGCGCTGGAGCATCGCGAAGAGCGCCGTCAAGCCCTCGGACTGGAATTCGCCGCTATGTTCATCCGCGAGGGCTCTTAGTTTTTTGAGCATGCCCACAAACATCTGCAGAACTTCGATCGAGCGATCCAAAATCGCCGTCGGATATCTGCTAAAAATGCCCCAATAGATCTTTTTCTCGCTTGTAATCGCCTCGACCGCGAGAGCGTAGATCTCCCTGACCACCGCAGGATTTTTCAGGCAATCCTTGAGCACACTTTGGCGATACAGGATCGTGTCCACCTCATTACTCAGACCGGACAGAACCGCTTTCTTTGCCACCTCAAACAAGAACTTGTCGTCGAGCGCCATCGCGTTGAACAGCGTGTTCAGTTCCAGGTCTTGGATCAAGGCTTGTTCGTTCCAGGGCGATTCCTGTTGCAGGTCAAAATCACGATCTCTATACATGAGAAACGCTTTCATCTGAAAACTCCCTGCACCGCCTCACCAAGGGCGGGCGACTTGGGTCATGGATCGATGCGCTCCTTCAGAGCGCGGTACGTCAGCCGATACTTTTCAGCAATGGCGAGGGCGTAGGCAAGACCATCCGCCGGCTTTCTCAGGATTTTATACGTCCGCAGGGCAGGATTCTCAGGCACCACGGTGCTCACCATGCTCACGGTCTTTTCACTCAGCGAAGCCAGTTCATCCAGGAAGGTGACAAAGACGCACAGCGAATCCAGTTGGATCACTCTTTCCATGATCTTCTTGCCTAGAAAGATCGCGTCCTGGACGGTGGTAGAAGTAAAGATCTCGTTCATGATGATGATGCTGTTCGGCGTGGCTTGGTCTAGAATCGAGCGCACCCGGACCAAGTCGTCTTCCAGTTTACCGCGGAGATTGGTGATGGTTTCTTCCTTTTCAAAATGGGTATAGAGTCGATCGCACAGAAAAAGCCGCGCTTGTCCGCCCGGGACGGGACAGCCGAGGCTGGCAAGATAGTGCAACTGCCCGAAGGTCCGGGCGAACGTCGTCTTGCCGCCCTGGTTCGGACCCGACACCACCAATATGCGCTCTTTGCCTTTCAGATAAAAATCGTTACACACAATGGGCGCGTGTTCGTTGATGAGTTTATAGGCGAGGGCTAGATCGAACCCTTCGCAGTTCGATATCTCCTTGGACGGGTTGCTGATGTGCGGATAACAGAATTTCAAACCCGCTCGTTTGAACAGGGCAATGTGTTCCAGGTAGGCGATGTAAAATTGGATTTCCCGGTCAAAGCGCGCGATGGTTTCGTCCACATAATGGCTGTTTCGGGCACAATAATCGTCCAGGCTCTGGAAAATGTCGGGATACAGCTGAGCCACACCCTCC